>Ga0182014_10001924_pt1 | contig 26995 bp, 22 predicted proteins | sample 612S2DmetaG_FD_120489 | JGI IMG/M metagenome (GOLD analysis project Ga0182014, IMG submission 120489) | Permafrost microbial communities from Stordalen Mire, Sweden - 612S2D metaG | ecosystem: Environmental > Terrestrial > Soil > Wetlands > Permafrost | place: Sweden: Stordalen | collected... | reverse complement strand
CTTCGGAAACAGCAATTCTCATTTTGACGGAGCGCCGACTTGCAGTCGGCTTTGGACACCCGCAAACACCGGCGTCTTCTGGTGGGCGAGTGCGTTAAGCCGACTGCAAGTCGGCGCTCCGTCAAAATGAGAATTGCTGCTTCGGAAATGGTCGGCCTCACAGACCTCCACTGGCGTTGACTAGGAAATCTCCTGTGAGCTCGAAGATACACTGGCAGAAGAATTGCGCTAAATCGGGTGTAATGATCAGAGTCTCTGCCTCGCTGCTGTTAGTGCTGCTCCTCGCCACCGCCTGTTCAACCTCTCGGATGGGGCGGTTTAACGAACAAGAGCAGGCGAATCTCGTGGTTCGCTACTATACGGACGATACCAGCTACGTGTTAAAGCCGGCCAAGACGGATGGCACATTTCTGGCCATTCTCAACAAGGATGCCGTCCTGGACGTGGCCAAACAGCAGCCGGGCCGAGAGTTGGCTGTGGTCATCTTGATTCACTATAGGGCCCAAAGCGAAGGCGACTCGGTGAGGCAGAACTGGGTGAAGCTGCTGAAAGAGGTCGGCTACCAGCGCGTAGTCTTCTTGCGTGCCTCAGGCAGCATGCAGATTAACGGACTGCCCGTTTTGGCGGGCGGAGGTTAGGGCGGAACGATCTCGAAGGGGATGGCAGGCAGGGCCCCCACGGCGGGACGGCGTTGATTGGCCTGTTTCTTATTCTGCTTAGCCGCGGCCAGTTGGCTCTGGAAGATATTCACGATGAGGTTTCCTTTGAGGCCAGGCTTGGCTTTGGCCGCATCGCTGCGCAGCTCGATCTCCGCGCCCTCGTCGGAGGAAGACACTCTCCCAATGGTGATCCCCTCCGGCGGCTCGCTCAGCTCAAGTCGGAATCGGTCCGCGAATGCGCTGGTGGGTGTAGCAACGCGAACCCGCGCCATCCCACCGGCAGGAATTCTTACCGGCGTGGCACTCAGGATTTTCAGCGACATCCGGTTCATTAAACGTCCCGACACGGCAACCTCCAGCCCCTGGGCGGGCACCAGATGCCGATAGGCGAACGCCTGCATCATGTCTTCGGCTGGCACCGCCCGGTGGACAACCGCATGTCCTTCGATGATCGCACGGCCTTCCAGGGCGAGGGAGATGGGCTTCTCCGTGGGCGCAGCCGGGGCCAGCAGAGTGAGCCGGACTTGGTCCTGGTTTGCCGGGACCTTGGCTCCGTTCAACTTAAAGCCCTCAGGCGCGTCTTGCAGGGCCAGCGTGATCTCATTGGTGAACCCATCCCGCCGGAGGGCATATACCGTGAGGGGCACAGAAGCGCCGCCGCGGACGCTGACGCTGGACGGCACGACGCGCAGCTCGAAGTCCGGTCGCGGCGGACTGATGCGCAAGCGGTAGCCATATTCCGGCCCGCCCTGGCGCTGCGCATCGCCAATGTGGACATAGAACGCGCCATCCGCCGGCAGGGTGGCCGAGAGATACGAATCCGCGTAGTGCGTGTCCAAGCCGGCGCCCTTGTCCTCGTGGTCGTCATTGAAGGCGAGCTGCTTGCCCGAGGCATCGGTCAGTTTGAGCACTGAGTCCAATGGAGAGTCCAACCGGCGGGCATTGACTTCGGCGACGACGGTGTCCCCGGCGCGGCCATCGAAACGGAACACGTCCCAATCGCCCGGTTTATCAATGCGCCCGTTGACGATGATCGGCAGGGTGACCGCCTGCGCCGCTGCAATCGAGTTGTTCGGTTCCTGTTCGAGGCATTCCGGCAAAGTGTCCACGGCGAACGGCACGGGGTTTGAAAGCCGATCCTCCTTGCTCACCGAAAGCGGATGGATGCCCGGCTCGGTATTCGTCAGCGCGAGGGAGGTCACCGGAAGATTCCAGCCTTTGAGTTCGGCGGTGGTCTGGGCGCCGGCTGGGCCGCCCAGCGGAAAGATGCTGGTCACATACGGCAGCTCGCCCAGGGTGATGCGATAGACGAAGTCCTCGCGGCCACGGTAGATGGAATCCCTGATCTGAACCACGTATTCGCCATCCTTGGGAATTTCATAATGCAGCACCGGGTCGGGGTGGAATTCGTAGTGGTCGGCGTGCTCCAGTTCATGGCCCTTGGCGTCGTAAAGCGTCACAGCGGCTTGGAACCAGCCTGGCACGGCGTCGGCCAGGTAGGGGATCAATTCCCGCGCCGCGACCACAACCACCAACCCCATTCCCTTGCGGGCCTGAAAGTGATAGCGATCCACGCCGCCGGGGAGGGTCTGGCCATTAACGATGGCCGGCAGCGTTATGTTCATCTCCGTGGGTTCGACCGCTTTCGGCTCATTGTTGAATCTTAACGGCCTCTGGGGTGCCGGGTCCGCACCGAGTTTGGGATCGCGCTTGTTGTATTCCACCAATTGGCCGACGCAGAAACGGAGCGGGTTGGACAATCCGGTGGGTGTCGCCAGCCGCAGTTCCCTTTCGCCAGGCTCGGCGTTTGGCGCGAGTGTCACCCGGACTGTGACGGTTTCCGCAATGGCCGGGTTCCCGTTCCTTCTGGGAGCAAACATGATGAGCTTCTGGCGCATTTCCGCAATGATCCTGTCATCCGCGGCGGTCCACACAACATTCGTGCCGGGCGGCGAGCCGGCTGACCCGTCGCGCTTCTTGGCACTGGCGTTTGCCGCTGCCCGTCTATCCTGGAGTTCCTTGAGCTTCTCACGCAGGTCATTGAACTCCTTCTGCGTTAGGGGGCGGGAGTAATCAACCACCAACGCTTGCACTCCGTCGCCGGAGACATAGGCATTCGTGGCGTTATTCAAATACTGGCCGCCGACCGCCACTTGGAATACGGCGCCCTGCCGGCCACCAGCGGGATAGATGTAGCCAATATGCGGGGTTTGCTGGGCGAGACCCCAAGGCGCAAAAGCCAATAGGACCAAGAGCGTAGCGCAGATTTGTAATCTGCCGTATCGCCGACTTGCAGTCGGCTGGGCGCAGCTCCGTTCCGAGCCCTCCGCAATATTGGAACTCCGGCAGAATGCAATTCTGCGGAACAGCAGAGTGCAACTCTGCGCTACTTCGGTTGCCGCTTGGCTGTGAGTGTCGTTGTGTATTGTGCGTTTGGGTTTCCGAATTATCGGGCGCTTCGCCAGTTAGACGATCTCCTTAAGGCGCCCCCCCGTGGGGGCTTTGTCGGTGGCGGAAGGCGTGGCTGTGACCGCCAGGCCCTGCGGATGCGGCAGCTTGGCGTCGGGATCAATGCCCAGCAGTTCGTACATGCTGCCGATGACATCGCATGGGTACACAGGCCGCTCTTTGACGGCTTCGCCTTTCGCATCCGAGGCTCCGACAACCTGGCCACCCTTGAAGCCGCCGCCGGCGACTACCGCGGAGAACACCTGGCCATGATGGCCGCGCCCGCCGTTCCAAGGCGCTTCCCACTGGACCTTCGGCGTTCGGCCGAATTCGCCAGTCCACCAAACAATAGTGCTGTCCAGCAGGCCGTGCTCCGCCAAATCCTGCAGCAGTGTGGCCATCCCTTTGTCCATTTCCGGCAAGCGCCGGCGCATAACCTGGAAGTTCTGTTTGTGGGTGTCCCATCCGCCTTTGTAGTTGATGGTCACGTAAGGGACGCCGCGCTCCACCAGCCGGCGCGCGACCAGGCAGGACTGCCCGAAAGTATTGCGGCCGTAACGCTCTCTCAGCTCGTCCTTCTCCTGCGAGAGATCAAATACCTTGCCCGCATCGCCAAGGATCAAGTCGTAGGCCTGCTTCTCGCACTGATCCGAGGCGGCCAGTTGCGTATCGGCCGGCATGGCGTGTTCGAGCGTATCAAGCTTGTGGAGCAGTTCGCGCCGCTCGCGCTGCCGGTCGTCGGATATGCCGGGCGCCACAACGCCTTCCACGGCGAACCGTGCTTGCCCGGGGTCGCCCCCCGTGGCAAAGGGCTTGTAACGACCGCCAAGGAATCCCGCCTCGGAGAATCTTCCCTGTGGCTCGGTCAGCACAATGTAAGGAGGAATCAGCCCCTTGTATCCCGCTTGGCCCCCTTTGAATAGCGAGACCACCGCCCCGACGCTGGGGAAGACATCCCGGCCGCCTGCCGCCCGCGCCGTCTGAACCATGTAGGAGGCCGTCTCATGGCCGTTGTTGCCATGGGTCATGCTGCGGATGATGGCATACTTGTCGGCGTGCTTGGCCAACTGCGGCATCAATTCGCAAATCCGGATGCCATCCACGTTCGTGGCAATGGGCTTGTTCAGCGGGCCGCAGTAGTCGTTGCCTGCTTCCGGTTTCGGGTCCCAGGTGTCCAGGTGCGGGGGGCCGCCCCACATCCAAATCTGGATGACCGACTTGGCTTTGGCCTTGGCGGACGGGGTCGCGGCAAGGGCGCGCAGACTCAGATGATGGCCCAGCACCAGACCGGCTGCGCCCAGGAGAGTCCGCTGGACAGCCTCGCGCCGCGTTATCGCCGAGCGGCTCATGCGCGCGATCTGTTTGTCGGCCAGAGGTTTGAAGAATGTTGTGCTCATATCTTTGTCTTGCTCACTGTATTCTGTTATCTGCGTTAATGCCGGTAGAGAAACTCCGCGCTGTTGATTAAAGACCAGACCAGGTCCACCGACGCCTCACGCCTGGCCACCTTACCGGACTGGAAATACGCCTCCACGGTCTTCAACTCGTCTTCGGTCGGGTAGCGTGAAAGCACCCCCAGGTACATGCCGGTGGCGATGTCGCGCGGGCTTTTCCCGGCCACGACCAGGTTCTTGATCATTGGGCTCTGCTCGATCTTGCGCTGAGTCACGCTCGAATTCAGCAGGTGTAATCGCTGGTCCGCGCTGGGGCGGTTGTTGCGTTCGGACTCCAACCCGGTGTCGCGGGACGGGCGCCCGAACATCTCGAGGAAGGAACTGGTGATGCTGCCATCCTCCAGCGCAATCGAGCGCTGGTTCTCCGGGATAAACGTGAATGGCTCAGGGATGGCGCTGGAGTAGTTCTCCGTCCCCCCGGTGATCTTGTCCAGGGCGTCAACCAACACCTCGGCATCCAGCCGGCGAAGGGGGTAGTGGGAGAAGTTGGCATCGCCCTCAGCACTGTCGGTCTTGGGGATGGAGGAAAGCTGGTAGGTTCTGGAGTTCAGGATCAGACGGCAGAGGTGCTTGAGGTCGTAATGGCTGATAACCAGATCCTGTTCCAGCAAGACCAGCAGCTCGGGGTTCGAGGGCGGGTTGTCGGGACGGATGTCGTCCGCTTCGTGAATGATGCCACGCCCCACGAGCCAGGCCCAGGTGCGGTTGGCGATGTTGCGCGTGAACCAAGGATTCTTAGGATCAATCAGCCAGTCGGCGAACACTTCGCGCGGGTCCCGGTCGGGAGACAGGTTGGCGGGTGCCCCGTCGGGGAACACCGCCGCCGCAATCTTCACCTCATTCGTAGCGGGTGCGTTGGTCTTGCCGGGGTCAAAGAACACGATCTCTTCCTTCCACTCCGACGTGGATTTGTAGCCAATTTTGCTGAAGAAGGCGGCCATGCCGGCCAGCCGTTCCTTTGGCCACTTGTCCGCCCGCGTTCCCATGAACGTCAACGCGACCGTTTGAGCGATGCCCGGCGCCTCCCGGTTTTGCATTGCCCGGTAGAAGTTCACCGGCGGCACGCGGAAGTTGCTGCCACTGGCGGTGAGCATCTGCCGGACGAACTGGTCGTAGGGGAGGTTCTCCCGGATGCTGGTCCGAATCCAGCGGTGATAGGCCTGGGCGGCATTGGGCCACAGGTTGATGGGGAACTCCGCCTTGATCCGCAGCACGTCGCTCCACTTCATGGCCCAGTAGTCCGCAAACTCGTCGCGCTCAAGCAGACGGTCGATTAGAGCTCGGCGCTTATTCGCAGACCGGTCTAGTATGAACTCCTTCGCTTCAAATCCGCTGGGCAGCGTGCCGATAACGTCCAGGTATGCGCGCCTGACAAACACGCCGTCCGAGCAGACCGGGGCCGGCGGAACGCTGCACCGCTCCAGCTTCGCAAAGACCAGATCGTCAATGGCGTTGCGCGAGGTCAGATCGACCTTGCTCTCATAAGGATTCAGAGCCAAGGCTGGGGCCGCACTCCTGCCTGGGGTCACCAGGAGCAAAAGGGTTAGGCACGACGCGGTTTTGGTCATAGCTATCAGATTCGCAAGTGGACTACATGCATACCAGCACAAATGCTGTACAAGCATTAGACGTTCCGGCAGCCGCCCGAGTTACGGGCAAATCAGAGGTTGCCCCTGCCAAAGTTATTTGCGGTCTGTGCCGAACGTGGCCTACGCCGCAACCACGACGTTTGGAGTGCGGCGGGAAGCGAAGCGCCACGCCGCTTTAGACAACCGCGCAATGCTCGGAACACGGTGCCCTCTCTGCCCCCTGCGACCACAATTCAGGTTTTTGTCGTTTTGTGGGCGAAGTTGCGAAATTGTAGCTAGGTTTGCATGCGGCGAGCCTATGGCGAGGCTCTCAGGATTCTCTCCTGCCTCCGCCTTGTTATCTGAGCCTGAATGGCCAACCTAAACATGCACAAGGCGCTATATGTCCAAATTCTAGACACCACTGCTCCGCCCAATAACGCTCTCCCACAGCCTCGCTGCCGATATGCCTCCGCCATCATAACGTTTTGATTTTCAGTCATTTACAGTCTGTCGGATAGATGTTGGATAGATGTCGGATAGGTGTTGGATAGGTGTTGGATAGGTACTCTATAGGGGTTGGCTAGGGGTTCGCTAGCTGTGCTCCAGGTATTCGCCAGGGATCCACTAGCCCCGCGCCCTGGAATCCCTCCCTCTTCCCAACCGAGAATCGCCCGCCGCCTCCTGTCAACACACCGTCATTCGTGTCAATTCGCGCCATTCGCGGATGGCCCCGACACGAATAGCTTTGAAAGGTGGCGGCTCAGGACCCAGGACTCAAGACGATTGGACAAGGCTCACAAGCCCAGCTTCCGCACAGCCGCTTTGGTCCTGTCGCTATCGTAGCCGAACCACCCATCCACGATCTTCCCATCCCGGCCAATGACGTAGGTCATCGGATCAGCCCCCAGATCGGGCAGAGCCAGATACTGGTTCATCGCCTTCATCCCCGCCGGCGAGGTGTCGAGAATAATCGGAAACGTCACGTGGCGTTCCTTGAGGTAATCCAACGCGATCTTGCGGCTATCCGCCACGTTCACTCCCAGGACCACAACTCCTTTGTCGTGATATTTCTCGTACAACTGCTGGAGACTCCCTGTCTCCTCCCGGCATGCCGGTCAGCCACACCGCCATTTGTTGAGCCAGACAATCTGGCCTCGAAAGCTGGACAACTTCAGCTTGCCCCCGTTCAGCGCCGCCAATTCGAAGTCCGGGGCGGTCGTGCCAGGTTTCAATAGACTCTCCTCGATGTCCGGCATCTTCCACTCCTTCCAGTCCTTGGGCGGAGACCACGCAAATCGGTCGTTCGAGATCGCCGCATCCACCGCCACGTCGGACCACGATTCCCTCCAAACCGCTTCCTTGTCAAAGACCCGGAGCACCTGCTCCAACCTGCGGGGCAACCCGTCTTTCCTGGCCAGCCATAGTTCCCAGCTCCGCTGATGCTTCATGATGCTCACTTCGAGGCCATCACACAACTGACCCCCCGCCGTGTTCGTGCCCAGGCTGCGGACTCCATCAATGTAGCCCTGGAGCGAATCGGTGTATCCGTGAAAAGTGCTCGCATCCAGGACCATCATCAGCCCCAGATTGCCAAAAACCTCATGCCAAATCGAGTGCCTCCCCACAGGCGTGCGTATCTTCATGAAAAACCTCCGCTGATACTTCTCGTATTCCTCGGCATGTTTGCCGCTCTTCTCCCAGCCGTAGCGGAACTTCCCCTGTGGCCAATAGATCCAGAAATAATCCCCGTCCCCGACCAGAATGCCGCAGGGTTCCTTCTGGCCCGGTCGGGTCATCTCCACCCGGGCGTAATTCGGCTTCTTGAGCCAGATCCGATAAGTGGCTGTGGGCAAAAACCGCCCTTCATTTTTCCACGAGGTCTCGCCGCTCCAGGACAGGGTCGTCGGCTTGCGCATGGCCTCGATCATCTCCCGGTAGAGTTGGTGCGCCGCCGGCTCGTCTTGAAACGCAGCCTCGACCGCATTGGTCTGCTGGGCCCAAACACGGAAGGAGCAGAGGACAATCACCACCGCCAACCAAGCCGTCACCCCTTTGAAACACAGATCAATCCGGACCTTCATGGTGCAGCCTATTTCCCCAAATCCATGTAATACAATTCTTTGGCTTCGACCTTCATGCCGGGATTATGACCCTGGATCGCAAAATGCCCGGTTTTGTACTCGGCATCATCATACGTCATCACTAGCTTGCCGTTGATCCAGAACTGCATATGCTTGCCCACCACCCTGATGCGATAACTAAACCATTCCCCATCTTTGGTAAGCAGTTCCGTGGCCTTGCCTGTCGGTTTGCCCGGCTTCCACAGCCATCCGGTATAGCCGTCTCCGTGGTTGCAAATCTGGGCCTCATAGCCCTGAGGAAAGCCATTTACATCGTCAGCGGGTGGGTTGGCGCGAAAATAAAACCCGCTGTTGGGCGTCGCTCCCTGGTTAGTTACGCGAAACATGCCCTTCGCCTCAAAATCCGAACACGTGGCGTCCGTGTAGATGTGCCCCATTCCACCAATGCCCACCAGAACCCCATCCTGAACCGACCAGGTCGCTTTGCCGTGAGCCGTCCAGCCACTCAGATCTTTACCGTTAAACAAGGAGATCCATTTCGCTTCGGCGCCGCCGCCAGATGCACAGCCGAACATCACCGCGCCGACCAATACTGCAATGGTTCTTTTGATCATAATCGCTTCGTTCGAGGTTTGACGAACGGTCAAGATATTGGAAGCACCAATTGCATGCATGCAGAATTGAAGGATTGACTCGGCAAAAAGTTGCTGCAGATTGGACACATGAACTTGCCTGCGCGTCAGGGCCGCTGGCGCGGTTTTACTCTCATCGAGTTGCTGGTGGTCATCGCCATCATCGCCATTCTCGCGGCCCTGCTTCTCCCGGCACTGTCGAGAGCGAAGGAGAAGGCCATTCGCATCAAATGCGCCAGCAATGTGAAGCAGCTCGGTCTGGCATGCTTCATTTATGCCGGTGACAATAATGACAGACTTTTCTCTTACCCGAATACGTTGGGAGGCTACTGGGCCTGGGACGTCGAGGAGGTCCCGCTAATGCAGTCCATGCTCGCCAACGGCTGCGTTAGGGGCACTCTGTATTGTCCGGCCAACCCGGACCAAAATGCGGATGAACTGTGGAACTGGTACATCAAAAACGGCTATCGCGTGACCGGATATGCGTTTACGTTTCCGAATACCCCCGGCACCTTGTCCACCAACTGGAACGCCAAGCTGATTCCCGAGTCGATTAAATACGGCGCGCTGACCTTCCCGCCCCCCACCCCGTCGGCGCGACCGCTGATAGCCGATTGCACCATTTCCCAGCCCGGCCAGAATTCCCCAGTGCCGGCTAATCAAAACAACTACAATTGGACGCAAATCCAGGGGGGATGGACCAAACAGCACAAAACCTCGCACCTCATAAATGGCCGCCCCCTAGGTGGCAATATCGTCATGCTGGATGGCCACGTTGAATGGCGAAAATTCAGATACCCCATGCTTCCGCGCACTGACCCATCCTCCGGCGCACCCACTTTCTGGTGGTAATTCCCTGCACTTCGAGGGATCACATCCTTTGTTTGACGGAGGTAATCTCATTTGGGAACATCCCCCTTAGAAATCGTCGTTTCTTATGAACTGCCAAATTCGCTCAACCCGCCGCCAATTCATCGGTCATCTTGCTGCCATTTCGGGAGCCGCTATTGTCGCTCAACCATATCCGCTCTTCTCCGCGGCCTCGCCGGGGCGCAAGACTCCGGTTATTCTCACCACCGACATCGGCGATGACATCGACGATACGTGGGCACTTGGATTGTTGCTCAAATCGCCAGAACTCGATCTGAAGCTCGCGGTCGGCGATTACGGCAAGCGGGAATACCGGGCCAAACTCCTGGCCAAATTCCTCAAGACCGTCGGACATGGGAACATCCCGGTCGGAATGGGAGTGGACGTCGAGCCTCGCGGAGACGGTTCGCAAGCGCCCTGGGTGAAGGATTTCGAGCTTAGTTCCTACCCCGGAAAGGTCCACGAGGACGGCATCGGAGCCATGATCGAAACGATTATGAATTCGCCTCAGCCGGTCACCTTGATTGCCATTGGCCCGATGCCGAATGTGGCTGCGGCTCTGGCCCGCGAGCCCCGGATCGCGAAAAAGGCGCGCCTGGTCGGCATGTTCGGGAGCGTCCAGCGGGGTTATGACGGCAGCGCAACCGTATCGGCGGAGTGGAACGTGAAAGCCGATCCCAAAGCGTGTCAGAAAGCTTTCACCGCCCCTTGGGAAATCACGATTACGCCCTTGGATACCTGCGGCCAGGTCACCCTCGATGGCGAGCGATACAAGCTGATCCACGATTCAAAGGAGCTGATTCCCGCGACGATAATCGAGAACTATCGCATTTGGAGCAAAGCCAGCAACCCCCAGAACACAGTCGCCGAAACGCACTCGTCGGTCCTGTTCGACACCGTCGCCGTTTACCTCGCCTGCACCCAGGAGTTGTGCAAGATGCAAAGCGTGGGGATCCGCGTCACCGACGACGGGTTCACGCGGACCGATGACCAGGCGAAGAAGGTAAATGCGGCCTTGGAATGGAAAAACTTGGACGCCTATCGAGATCTACTAGTCGCACGACTCACCGGCCGCTAATCCGCCAGGACGTGTTACCAGTTCTCGCGGTGAAAATGAATGCCTTAAGAAAACATCCCTTCCGCATGCAGTGCATATTCCTGCTGACGGCTGTGCTCGCCATCATGGCAAATCTCGCCGCTGGAGATGAGCCACCCGCCAGCCCCGAAGTCAAGGCAGCCATGCAGCCATACTTGGACAGTTATAAACTGGCGGGCGTTATTGGAATCATTGCCGACAAAAACGGCGAGGTCCATTACAGAAATATCCTCGGTTATGCCGATGTCGAAGGGAAGAAACCGATGCGTGAGGATAACGTGTTTTGGATTGCTTCGATGACCAAAATGTTCGCCGGCGCATCCATCATGATGTTGGTGGACGAAGGCAAGGTCAGCCTGGATGATCCAGTCACCCGGTTTATACCGCAACTTGAGAAATGGATGGTAGTCGAAGAAAGGGACCCGTTTCATGTTCTGCTGAAAGCGTTGGTTCACCCCGTCACGGTGCGGCATCTGTTGAGCCATACCAGCGGTCTAACCGGTATGTCCGAACTTCAACAAGTGACTGGGGCGGACAGCACGCCGCTTAAAGCTCGCGCGCTGAGCTCTGTGACCGGTCCGCTGCAATGGCAGCCCGGCGAGAAGTACGCCTATGGAAATCAAGGCATGAACATCGCTGCGCGCATCGTTGAAATCGTCAGCGGCATGCCTTACGAAGAGTTTCTGCAAAAGCGCTTCTTCGATCCGCTGGGAATGACGGAAACGACGTTTTGGCCCAGTGAAGCGCAAATTGACCGGCTGGTCGGCGCTTACGGTCCAAACAAGGAAAAGAACGGCTATGCCCGAGGAGACATTGGTTTTCTGACCAAGCCCTACAGTGATCGCGTTCACCGTTTTCCTGAAGCTGCGGGCGGCTTGTTCTCCACCACCCACGATATTCTCCGCTATGGCCTCCTGCTGGCAAACGACGGCGAATTGGACGGCAAACGTTACCTTTCGCATGCCGCAATAGATGAATTGAGGAAAGAGCAAACCGGAACGACCAAAGTCAACTACAGCTTGGGGTATCATCTGCGCAATGGCATGTTCGGCCACGACGGCGCCTACGGCACTGATTTGTCAGTCAACCCGGCGACAGGAATGGTGGCAGTTTTTATGATCCAGTGTACGAGTGGCGACCAATGGGCCGCCCGCGACTTGTTTCTTAAAACGGCTGCACAAGTCTTTCGAAAATGACCCCGCGCAACGCGCCTCGCCCCATCTGAGCCCAACGGCCGCTCGGCAAAGAAAGGACGGCTCGCCTATTGTACGGAGCTGCTCCCAACCCAACCCCAAAAAGCGAAGGGCGGCACCAGCAAGGAATCGATGAGAAGATCAGGAGCGTTGAGGCAAAAGTGGCCGGCTTGTAGTTTCATTGGGGCGGGAGGCTCGGCTCGCGTTTCAGAACAGCAGCCAAGACTTTTCTTGCGCCGCTTGGCGGATTCGGTACAACAAAAAAGCCGGGTTTACCCGGCTCTTCTGACACACGTTCTACACCTGAGAACGAACTCAAGATACCAGAACCTCTTTTTCTTGCATGTCACCAGTTGTGGGGACATTCGTCGGCCCAGCCGTCACTTTCGCGGGCCGACAAACTCGATGAAGTTGCCATCCGGATCCATGAGTCTGGATTGTGTTCATGGCCGGAGGATATGAAGAAACTCCGAAGAGGCTACCACAAAGTCGTTCCGGTTGCGGAGTTGTCCGGCTGCTAGCTTTGACTCAAACGTTGGGCAGGCTTTTCGAAAAGCATTTGATGGGCTCCGGCTAAAATGGTGGGGATTCGTGTGGCAAAGGGGCTTGGTTGGAAGGTGCTGTGGAGGTTTAACTGGGCAAGGCCGGCTGCGTTCTGACCCGGGAACCAATGATCGCCCTGGCCGAGCAGGTTGTAACGCATTTTGCCCCACGCCACCAAATCGAGCGATTTGGCGTACGTCCATAAGCGCAGGATTTCGAGGACATTGATTTCACCCGGCACGTCCACATATTCCGGCAGGCCCTCAAACCAGCGCTCGCACCAGTCCGCGCCCAGGACCCGGCGCATCTCCTCCCGCAGCCGTTGTTCAATCGGCCCAATTGTCTGCGGAATTCGATCGTAATGCTCCAACGCCCTGACATGTTCGTCAAAGTCTTCCGGTTTGCTCGCTCCGCAACTGAGCGTGTGGACCTGGGGCCGGGCGAGGCAGTAGAGGTCGTTGAATTGCATGGGGGAGAGCGGCGCGCATAGCTCGACAAGTTTGCGAGGCGGTTCGTAAAGTTTGCCGCCCTTGTCGTTAGGGCTGATGATGAATATGCCCATGTCTCGTGCATTCGCCGCCTGGATGGCCGACCAGTTGAGATCATTGACGAAATACCAATGCACGTTGAGGTAATCAAACTCGCCACTGTTTACCGCCTCCAGAATGATGTCCGTGGTGGCATGCGTGGAGAAACCGAGAAACCGGACGCGTCCCTGCTTTTGCAGCTTCCGGGCAGCGGCGACACAACCATCCTTTCGCAGGGCGAAATGGAGCAGCTCGCGATTATTGATGCCATGCAAGGCCAGGAGGTCCACCTGATCCATCCGCAAGTAGCTCATTGAGGTATCGAAGGTGCGCAAGAATTCCTTGGCGCTTGCCTGGGGAGCGACTTTGGTTTGGAGGATGATCTTTTCTCGCGGAAGCCTGGGCAGGAGTCGGCCCAATTGCATCTCGGAAGTGCCGTAGCCACGCGCCGTTTCGATGTGGTTGATGCCCAATTCAAGCGCCCGATGGATGGTCGCCTCGAGGTTGGCTTGGTTTTGGGGGGGAATTTCGCCCGGCGGAACGTCGTTCCATTTGTATTGGTAACGCATTCCTCCGCAGGAAACGACCGGCATGGCCAGTTCCGTGCGGCCAAAACGTCGATATTTCATCGCGGGAGCTTAGTGCGAATACGGGCTGCTGGGCAAGGCGGGCCAGCAATTACTGGAGATAAAGCATGTCCGCACTCGTCAAGGATGTTGCTGCCGCGGAGTGGTCAGGTCGGTCTGCCACAGGTTCATCTTGCCCACGTTTGTCGTTACGAGCGGGGCCGCAACTCCGGGCGAATGGGTGAATCTGAAGTTGTCGAGAGTCAGCCGTTGCACACCGTCAACCATGGCCACCGGGCGCAGGTCGTCTTGGGCCAGGGCAAACCGCGCGTCCTCCAGGGTCAGTTGTTCCACGTTGCGGACATAAAGCCCCCAAGCGGGTAGCGGGCGGACATCCACACCCGGCCCCCGAACCCGGCGTTTCGCGTCCTCGGCCGTGCCGCCGCCGTTGAACTCAACGCTGACATTGCGCAGGACGATGTTGGTAATGGGGGCATCCGACCAACTCTCCAACGCCACAGCCGAGTGAAAGGTCCCCGTGGCCTCGAGGCCCGAGACCGTGATTCGGCCCACCGGGTTGCCCGCTTTGGCCCAAACGGTCAAGGGCGACGAGACGTTCTTCATAGTGTTGTAGGACAGGAGCACGTCGTCGAGCAGCCCAGGGCACCGATCCCACGCGCCCGGCTGAAGACTTATGCCACTGAGCATGTTCGTGCGATTAGAGCTCCGGTGCGGCTGCTGGCCCGGGCCGTAGAACAGGCAATGGTCCACAATCAAATGCGTGGCCGGGCCGATGAGCCGGATCCCATTGCACGACGAGTTCACGATGCACTCGCTGATCACCACGTTATCCCAATAACGCCCGGCAATGGAGTCGTCCCCAGTGTAGAATTGGCAGCCGACGACATTCACGTTCCGGCACCATCGCTCGGAAGCTCCCCGGAAATGCACCCCGTCCCAGCCGCCGGTGATCTTCACGTTCCGCACATCCACGTCGTCGCTGACCTGGAAATAAATGGCGTAGTTCGCGGCATCCACGATGGAGATGTCCCGGATGGTGAAGCGGCGGCAATCTGCGAAGGCAATCGCATGCGGCCCGCGCATGCGTTCCTCGCCCGTCGGATCAAAGACCTTGTTGCCGTCGATCACGCCGCCGCCCATGATGGCGACGTCTTTCAAGCCACTGCCGACAATGAGAGCCCGGTGCCATTTTCCGTTCCTGGCCTCCGGCATGAAGGAGGGCATCGCCGGCTGCTCGTAAAGGGCCAGGTTGGTGGTGCCGCACAGCGTCGCGCCCGCAGCCAGGAACAGCGTGAGGCCGTTCGTCAAGTGCACGGTGCCCGAGAGATAACGGCCGGGCGGGAACAAGACTTGCCCGCCCCCGGCGCTGGCACAAGCGGCGATGGCCTGGTTGATGGCCGCGGTGTCGAGTGTCGTCCCGTCTCCGGCGGCCCCGTAGTCGAGCACGCTGAAGATCCGAGGGACCGGGGCAGCGGTGGTGCGCGTCTCAACCGAAGCCCCTGCCGCAGCCACATGGGACGCCGCGATCAGCCAGACCGCGCACGCAGGTATCCGAAGGAGAAAAAGGCAGCCTAAGAGACAGCGTATTCTCATAATGTTATGGAGACTCGTTAACGGGTGAGGGAAAACCGATCTGCGCTCGCTCACCAGAGAACCGATGGTGGCAAGATCAGACGAGAGCTGCAAGCGTCTCGATCACGGCTGGCCATTATTGGGCGCATCCTGACACCACCACCCGAACGCCGGATTCATCCGGCAGCCCGGTCCCACTCTCCCGCCTGCCGGATGAATCCGTCGTTCCGGTTCGTCTGCTCGGCTGCAGTGGCGCTCGTGTCAACATGCGCCCCGCCAGGCTCTTCGCCTCGGGATTCGGCTGCCTCGAACTAATTCACCCCCGCCGGAGCCGCCAGGCAGCCCGGCCAACCGGCCCGCCCCAACCCGCCCGCCTCGCCTTGCCAACACCGGAGCGCCTCTAGATCATCCCAATAGTTGCAAGGATGTTGCAAGCATGTTCCTAGGATGTTCCTTGCTTGTTTCTAGCTTCTTGCCTCCTCTTTTTGTGCCCTATTGCCCCCGGTCGCGGCACCCCCGACACCCGAAAACCTACGCTCTGCACCCCTCTCTCCCGTCTTCAGCCCGGGCGCCGATCCGATCCAGCCGCCCGGCCTCACGCCAGCCCACAGTCGCCACTGCCAATATAGAGACGGAGGCCGCCTTCTCAAGGTTACAATGACCGCCGCCAGAAATTCGGGCGTATCTGGATCGTACCGCCCACCGCCAGCCGCCCAAATCCCAATTCCGAAGGCCGAACCCCGAAAGAAGGCTCAATACCGAAGATGGAAGCCATGCTCGGGATTTTGATGAGGGAAAGGCTCTGACTTTCGTCTTGCGTGTCTGGCGCCTTTGTCTTACGCTGGCTCCATGAAAACGCTGACCGTCCGGCTGCCCGACTCGCTCGTTCTGGAGATCGAACGGGAGTCCCAGTCCCGCCGCGTGTCAAAATCCGACATAGTGCGCGAGCGGTTGCATCTTCCGCAAGGCGCCGCGGCGGCCGGCGGGAATGTGAGTGACTTGATCGGCCACATTTTGGAGGAAAGTTGGCAGGCCAAGGTCCCCGCCTGCCCACCCCGATTTCGTTCGCCACAAAAACGGAGACTAGCGGAGAGCATTCGTGCCCGGAAATTGCATCGTTGACAGCAGCGCGCTGGTTGCCTTGCTCGACCCGCGGGAAGAGCACCACGTTTGGGCGCGGGAGACTCTTTCCCGCCGGCCCCTGCCGTGGTTCACCTGCGAGTCGGTCCTGTCTGAGGCCCTGTTTCTTTTGCACGAACCGCACTTGCGCGCCCTGGACCAACTTTTGCGCCAGCGCCATTTGCGGCTGGCCATGAATCTAGCCGATGAATTAAGCCAGGTGCTCGACCTGCGCGCCAGGTACTCCAGCGTCCCCATGAGCCTGGCCGACGCCTGCCTCGTGCGCATGAGCGAAACCCTGCCTGACCCGGTGATCGTCACCACCGATGCGGATTTCCGCATCTACCGGCGACACAGCCGACAGGTCGTTCCCTGCTTGATGCCGTGACCCCATTTCAGCTTTTCCACGAGGCCCGACTTTAGACTCTGGTCCCATTTCAGCTTTCAGCTTTCAGTATTTCAGCTTTTTCCTAGGTCCCCCACGACGCGCACAGTTCCAGTTCCAATCTCTGGTCTGACCCGAATGGCCCTTAGATAAGCCGTAAAGCTATGCAAATGGGCAACTTGCAAAGAGGTCGAGTTCGCTCGGATTGGTGGCGATTCCAACGGGCAACCGCCAGCACCAGGCGAATTCCGCGATATTTCATGGGATTTGCGGCCCCGCCTTGAGTAGCACGCCACGACACCGAACTGGCCAATGAAAACAGGCCTCTTTTGCTGGGCCTTATCTAAGGGCCATTCTGGTCTGACCCGTTTCTTGCAGACCATCCGGCTGGGCTCTTTGCGGATGAGCCAGCGGGTTGAGCACGCGCTGATGACTCAAGTCCCCAAGAATATGAACCAACAGTTACAAAAACTGGGCTTGGCACCGCTCTTCGCGACCCCGCCAAAATCCTAGCGTGTAGCCCGACGAAATCGGGACCACCCCGGTTTTATGGGCTTTCCGTTCGTTCCAATAGGAAGTTAAGTTAGTGACCGGAAACAAACGATCCATGACACCCACAGCTCCAGTTCCAATCTCCAGCCTGACCCGTTTCTCGGAGCAAAGGCTCCGATGCCGGCCCTTGCGACGGGGCTCATCTCCAGGAGACACAGACTGCCGGGACTGATGCCTCTCGCGTTCCCGTTGAATCACGCGTTTCCCGGCGAAGTCTGATGCGCCTCGACCGCACTGGCAAATCGCTCGGAGAATCGTGCCGCTTCACCCTCTCGGACCAACTCCTTCTCAACCGGCATCTTGTTCAGAATGCTCAGGGCTTTCTCGAAAGCCGGTTTCAGCTTCTCAATCTGCGGTTCTCCCAGGAGCAAATAGACCTTAAAGCGATCCCGAGCATCCTTCACGCTCATGATTTGTCCCAGCCAGCGATGCGCTTTTTCGCGGATGCTCTCGGCAGCGGTGAGGTCAAAGGAGAGGGGTTCAAGGCAATGCCACTGTTCGTTCTTCCAGGCGTAATCAAATTCCACTTCGTCATCCTGGACCACGATTTTCTTGGACTGCAGGCGATGCAATACATGGCGGCTCTCGAAACCGCGCTTGAATTTGCGCCACACATCTTCGTCGCTGCGCCGCTCGTATTGCGGTGCCTCATCGTAACGGGTGACCATGCGCGAAAAGATATTCTCCAGCGTCCCTGAGGGGTCGTCGGTGATGCCCCCGCCAGGCTCGGACCACTGGAGAGAGCTGTCGTCAGCAGGCAAAACTGAATGCGCCAACGGCATGACTGATGGTGGGACTTTCTCCAGGGGCAGTTCCTCGCGGAAATTGGTGCCCATTTCCTCGAACCGGGATTGGATGAACCGCATGAGGGACTTGAAGGACTCGCCGTTCATTCCCGGGAAGACCTTACCCAAGCGCCCATAGGTGGTTCGGCAAAGGGCGCTCACATAGCGGGCTTCCGGCGCTAATAAGGCAACTCCCACATTCACGAATTCGCCTGTCGTCGTGTCGTGCACATAGCGCAGGGTGGTGTAACTATAGGTTGTTTTCATACTAATAGTCTGGCCACTTCCGCAATAGCCTCTGCCAGATGTTCTTTCAGTTTTGCAATATACGCCACAATTCGCTCCGTGGCATCCGTGCCGTTTCGCCATTGCTGCGGGATGGCATTGGAATACTCTGATATCTTCGAGCCGTTGACTGGGTTTGTGACCTCGCGGTCAAAGGGTTCGCAATCGTAATAGAAGATGCGGAAGAGCTCTTCGTCCTTTTCCAATACGGCTTTGGCGTTCTTGATCACTTGGGCAGCACTGGGCCAGCCGTTGGGAAGTCTGAGGATCTTGCCTAAGCCTTTGCTGAACCAACCGCCGTCAATGAGCAATGCTGTCTTTTTCATAAAGGAAAAGCCCACAGACCCTTGCGGGCCTGTGGGCAGGTCTTTTGCCAGCCTACTGGCGTAGCGGATTTAAAGCCGTGAACGCTGTCGTTCTGGGAACAATGTGCCCCATTGTGCCCCACCGGGCAACAGAAATCGTAAGCGGTCAGGATGCCAGCGACGTGCGGGACTGGGAGGCTCATTCTCATGCGACTTTGTAAAGCTGGGCCTTCAGATCCCAAAGCGCTGCCTGGTATCGAACCCGACCGCCAAATTCCCGGACGATTTCGACCGGCGTGCCGATCCGGGGGAACGGAGTAATCTTGAGGACCTCGGACGACTCGAACGCTTCCAAACCCTGGTCAGCGTATTTATCCAATAGAGCCTCCATCACAGCCCGGGCCTTGCCGCCATAGCGGGAGAAGTAGTTGCGCTTCCGCACGTGGTCGGCCCGTTCCTTGCGGGTCAGGGGAGGCTGGTCGTAAGCCACATGCAGAATGAGGTCAAACGGATCGTAGTCCCGACCGACCGCTTGCTCCAGCTCCGCCAGGGGGAGGCCCCTCTCTTCAAGTTGGTGGATGATTGCGCATTTCTTTTCGGCGCTCGACCATTGGTTGATGAATTCGTCCATGAGGGCGAATTCCTGCAGGACTTGCTTGCGGGTGAAATCCTTGACCGATTCGGCCACGAGGTTGCCGGCGGCGTCGCGGAAATAGGTGCGTTCCCTGGCGACCGCGACGGGCACCGTGTCCACGTAGTATTTGGTGCGCCCTGGAGGCGGTTCTGGCGGCAATGGGTCCGGGTCGGGTTCGGGGCCGGGCGGTTGGGGCGGCTCTCCAGGCTCGGGGTTGTAGATCTGGACTGGGTCGCCGTCGAAGTCGGGATCGGCAAAGAGGCGAGTGGCGCCCTTGAAGCCCATGATTGTAAACCAGGTTTTGCCGTAGAGCTCGAGGATGCGGGTGCCGCGCCCGATAATCTGTTTGAAGGTGGTCATCGACTCGATGCGCTGGTCGAGCACGATGAGTTTGCAGGTCTGGGCGTCCACGCCGGTGTTGAGGAGCCTGGAGGTGGTGACGATGACAGGGTACCGGCTTTCCGGGAGGATGAAGTTGTCCAGTTCGGCCTTTCCCTGGGGTTCGTCTCCGGTGATGCGCATGATGTATTTGTAGTTCTTCAGGACTTCATCCCCGTTCCACATGATGAGGGCCTGGCGCATCCGCTCGGCGTGGTCAATGTCTTCGCAGAAAACGATGGTCTTGGCGAAGCGGTCGGTCGCCTTAAGGTATTCGGTGATTTTCCAGGCGACGATCTTGGTGCGTTGGTCGAGGACAAGCGACCGGTCCATGTCGAGCTGGTTAAAGTGGCGGTCCTCGATGAGCTGGCCGTATTTGTCGAGTTGGCCCGGGTTGGGCCGCCAGCCGTCGATGTCCTTGTCGAGGTCGATGCGGATGACTTTGTATGGGGCAAGGAAGCCATCGGCGATGCCTTGCTTCAGGGAGTAAGTGTAAACGGGGTCGCCGAAGTAATCGATATTCGAGATGTCTTTGGTTTCTTTGGGGGTGGCGGTGAGGCCGATCTGGGTGGCGCCGCTGAAGTATTCGAGAATCTTGCGCCAGTTGGAATCCTCGGCGGCGCTGCCGCGGTGGCACTCGTCCACGATGATCAGATCGAAGAAGGTCGGCGAGAAGTCCTTGTAGATGTTGGCGAACTCCTCGTTTCCGGAAACGGCCTGGTAAAGGGCCAGATAGACTTCGTAGGACTTGTCCACCTTGCGGCCGCTGATTTTGGTCATCTTGCCGCCGAACTGCTTGAAGTCGTTCACGCGCGCCTGATCCACGAGAATGTTGCGGTCGGCGAGGAACAGGATGCGTTTCTTGGCACCTGCTTTCCAGAGCCGCCAGATAATCTGGGAGGCGACGTAGGTTTTGCCGGTGCCGGTGGCCATGACCAACAGGACGCGGTCCTGGCCTTTGACGATGGCCTCGATGGCGCGATTGATGGCGATATCCTGGTAATAGCGGGGCTGCTTATCCGGGGGCGGCCAAGTGGTAGTCTTGCTCCACCACCGGAAGCTGCGCGGCGGTGAGGGCCTTCCAGAGGCAATAGCGCCGCCACAGTTCGGCGGGCGATGGGAAAAGATCGAGGGGCAATTCCACTTCCACCGGGTTCGACTGGCCGGTGCGGTCGTGGAAAACGAAGGCGTCGCCGTTGGAACTGAAGACGAAGGGCACGTCGAGCGTGTCGGCGTAGCCCAGCGCCTGCTGCATGCCGGCGCCGACGGAGTGTTTGTTGTCCTTTGCCTCCAGGACCGCCAGCGGGATGCCAGGCTTGAAAGAGAGGAGATAGTCGGCACGCTTGGGGTCGCCTCGGGTCGAACGCTGGCCGCGCACGATGACCCGGCCTTTGGTGAAGGAGACCTCCTCGCGGATCTGGCTCATTAGGTCCCAATTGGCGGAGACCAGCGCCGGAGTGATGAACTTCGAACATATGTCGCGCTCGCTGAGGGCTTTCTTGTTCATGCGGCTAGTGCAATGGAGCATAGGCCGAAGCCGGGCGCGGTGAGGGATGGTGGCCCAGAAGGGACACCTGACCGGTTGGTAACTGAGCACTTGTGCCGCCCATGAAGATAACTCGTGTAATGGTGCGCCGAAACGGGAGAAGATGGAAGGGGAAAGTGGCAGGGGGAAAAGCAGAAAGCAGAAATCGGACCCGCCCTCGCGCGGCTTCCGCCGACGCTCAGAGCTATGGCGGACAAGTCGGCGCGGCAAGAAGGGGAAGTCTAAAGTCGAACGAGCAGACACGATGGAACCCGCTGGTCTAAACCAGGCGCACCTCCACTCCACTCGACCGGTCAAAACGCCCAATGCCGCTGAGCCTTGCTTGACGAGCGTGAGCGCGACATTTACGTTTCGGAATGAATGCCGGGCAGAAAGTTTCGACGTGTGATGGCCCAGCCCTGTGGCGCAAGATCCTGCTCTTCATGGCGAAGTCAGCCGTGGGGTTGGCGGTGTGCGCAGTGGCCGCCGCGACCGGCGGCGCCAAGGCCCAGACCGTCATCAATACGGCCCTCTACCAGCTAAACCAGGACAGCAGCTTCGAGGAAGGTTGCATTCCGCCATGCCTCTGCCCGGACATGGTCCCCGTGCCGGTGACGGGCACCTTTTTGCTGACTCGGACCGGGTATGACGGCCTGTACGACGATTACGCCGTAACGAGTGTAAACTGGCGCGTTCTGATCAATGGCGCCGACATGATCGTCTCTGGCAGCGGCACCTATAAAGTTGGCGGCGAGGTTGCTCTGCTGCAAGAACTGGCGCTGGACCTCCTGTTGGGTGGTACCAACGTGCAGCATTTCGACAGCGGCTTTGTTCCAGAGGCCGCGCCGTTCCCCGAAATCAAGGTGACCATCTCGACCACCAACAAATACTGCTTCGCTGCCGCTTTCCACCTGAACGCTTCCCCAGCGCCCGCCCTTCAGCCGCGACTCGGTCTTGCCGGCAGCAACACGGTTGTGCTTTCCTGGCCTGTCTCTGCCGCTTCTTTGGTTTTGAAGGAAAGCTCTGACCTCACTGCGACGGACTGGACCACGGTGACCAATGCTCCAACCGTCATAGGGCAAGAGAATCAGGTCCTGCTTGCTCGACCACCCGGGAATAGATTCTATCGGCTGGTGCCACATTAACCGGTGCTATAAGAGTCCACGCACCCGATTGACGTTATGATTTGCGAGTCTGCGCGATAGGGATTATCGTGCAATTCCGGTAACGCTTGTGTAAGAGATTAGAACCAACTTGTTGAGGAGACATCTATGCGCCAGTTCACTCGTCGTCAGTTCATCCACGCCTCCCTTGCCAGCGCCGGCTTGCTCGCCACCTCGCCGGGGCTCTTGCGAGCCGCCGAGGCCACACCCGCCGCATCTTTCAAGGGGACCGACGTGGTTTCGCTTGGCCAGACCGGACTGAAAGTCACTCGCCTTGCCCAAGGCACCGGCTTCGACGGGTATAACCACTCGTCCGAGCACACCCGTCGGGGCAAGGAAGCTTTCGACCGCCTCGCCCGCCACAGCCTCGATCAAGGGATCGCCTTCTTCGACATGGCGGATCTCTACGGCTCGCATCCGTTCGTGAAAGACGTGATCAAGGGTCTGCCCCGCGACAAGTTCACCCTCCTCAGCAAGATCTGGCCGCGCAAGGAAAGCTGGGTCACGCCCTCCGGTGGCGCGAAGGAAGAGGTCGATCGCTTTCGCAAGGAGCTTAACACCGACTGGCTCGACGTCTGCCTGATTCATTGCATGCAGAACGCGAAATGGACCGACGAATACGAGCGAATCCGCGATGACCTCTCCGAACTGAAGCAGAAGAAGATCGTCCGCGCCGTCGGCGTAAGCTGTCATGATCTTGGCGCGCTCAAAGTCGCGTCTCAGCATCCTTGGGTTGATGTGATTTTTGCCCGCATTAATCACAAGGGCGGTTCGGATTACGTGTGCGATGGCTCGGTGGAGGAAGTCTCCTCCGTGCTCAAGACGGCCCGCGCCAACGGCAAGGCGGTGGTGGGGATGAAAATATTTGCCGCGGGCAAGTTCGCCAAACAACCGGAGGAGAAGGACGCATCCCTCAAATACGTTTTCACCAACCGCCTCGTGGATGCGATCACGGTTGGCATGTTGACCACCGACGAAGTGGACGACACCCTTAAACGGATGAGCGCGGTGAAGGCCTGAAGGTGTGGTGCTGCTCTTCTTCTGACACTTTCCGGCAGTGACCTTTCCCCAAGCTCGGACCGCCGTGGGGCAAAGGGAGGTTGGTCAAACCCTGGGCTGAATTATGCAATCCCTTCGGGATTGGCGGTCGGGGGGGCTCAAGTCCAAGGACCAGGAGCCTGTTCGAAGATTACGGTGGGCGCCTGCTGCTCTGCTTCTTGCCACGTCTCATTGTATGTCTGCCGCCAGTTTGGTGTTGGCCAGGGGCAGTTGATAGGCGGCAGCCTCTTGAGAATTGCGGATATAAAGCCGGTCACCGACGACGACCGGATGGTTCCAGGTCTTTCCTGCCAACGCCTTGAAGGAAGCGACTTCGACGTGTTCGTTTGGGTCCGCGGCCAGAAGAACGACCTGGCCCGACTCAGCCGCCACCAGGATCAGACCGGAATTCTCCAATAACAAGATCTGCGCCTGGCCGTATCGTCCGCCCTTCCATTTTCGTTGTCCGGTCTTGAGATCCACGCAGGTGAAGATCCCGGCGTCCAGGCCGTAGGCGTAACCTTGATAGGTCACGATGTCCGTAAAGTCGGGCTTCAGGTTTCGCGACGTCCACAACTCTTCCGCCGCGAGTTGTCCATTGGGTTTGGTGACCCGAATGGCCCGCGTGCCGGCATTCATGCCGGTGGGCAACAGGATCAGGTCGTCGCCAACGAGGCGCGGTTGCAGCGCCCGGTAGGGGGAGAACTTCCACTCGTAGTTCAGTCGCGCTTTACCGCTTGCCGGGTCCAAAAAGACCAACCCCTCATTGGACAACATGAGGACCAGGTCCTCGCCGGCAATCGTATTCAACTGCGGGGAACTGTAGGAATCGGTCCCGGCCGCCGCAGACCAGCGGGGAGCGCCCGTCGCGCTGTCAAAGGCGAGCACGCCTTTGCCGTTGGAGCCTCCGGCGTAAACGATCACCACCGAGCCTGTGACGAGCGGCGAAGCCGCAAATCCCCACATCGGAGCTTTCCGTCCGGCGACGGTGCTCAGGTCCTGCTTCCAGACCACATCGCCGGTGGCCGGGTCCAGCCGCAGGAACTTTCCCGTGGCACCCGTGATGAATAACCCGCCGCTGGCGAGGGTGGGAGTCGCCCGAGGGCCAGGGCCGCCCATTGGGTCTTCAAGGCGGGCTTCAATCTGCTGATTCCAGGCTTCCCGGCCCGTATCGGCGTCGTAACAGGCCACCGTTTCCATGGGGCCACGTTGTTCCTGGGTGAAGAGCAGATTTCCCGCGACCGCGAAGGACGACCACGCCGGGCCGACTGCGATCTTCCATAGCAGCCTCGGCGGCAGCGCCGCCCAGTTCGTCGAGATTTGTGGGCCGAGTGAACGCGAGGCTCGATCCGGACCGCGGAATCCGGACCATTCGGGATGGGAGAGCGCTTCGCGGATCTTGCCAGAATCCATGCGATCCGGTTTGGCGGCGGTCTTGCGAGCGGCGAGCAACGACTCTTCCGGCGATAGCGACCAGCGCCAATGAAGGCCGAGGACGTAATTCCCGGTCATGCCTTCGTTACGGAGCAGCGTGGTAAAACCAAAGCCGGCCAGGGCGAGCAGCAAAGCAACGCCAGTGCGAATAGCCGGGCGTCGTGCGCGTAATAACGCCGCGCCCAAGCCAAAAACGACCATCCCCATGGGCACGGTCAGAGTGGTTGTCCCAGGCCCACGCATCGTCGGATCGGCCAGCCACAATGCGAGTGCGAGCGCGCCGATCAAGCCAAGCGTGCCGAATAGGCGCTCCTTCCATGTCGCGCGGCTCGCCGCTAACCACCAAATCACCAGAAGCAGGCAACAAAGCAGCGGTCCAAATACCGAGACCATCCAGTAACCCGACGGATCGCCCTCGAGGAGGTTTGGTCCGAATCGCGTGACGAACATGAGCGCCACCAAGAGCAACGCAGGCCACGTGCGCAGCGGACGGAAGTTCGTTGACCTGGCTAAATTGTCTGATGGAGCGGCTTCGGGACCGGTGCCGTCGTCCTTGTTGCTCATAATAGATACTCTCTCAAGCCATCACGTGTTCCTGTCAACCACGAAAACAAATGAAGGCGAAGAAAGAAGCCGGCAGGAGAAGGTGCAAAAGGACTAAGCCCTCGATCGTCGTCTCCGACTGCTCTGGGGAGGAAACCCTCCCCATCCCCTTCAGGGAGCCATTAAGCGGACAGTGCTATTTCGAGGCCGGAGACGACCAGGGGCTCAGCTTGTCGGCGGTCGGGAAATCTTGCGGGACCTTCTGGGTGACCCGGCCTGTGGCGGCCCATTCTGTCCCGCGGTCGAGTGTCACTACGAAACCGACATCCTGCATTGACTCCTCGTTGTGGCCGAGGGTCGTGTGGAAAACACGCCCCTGACCATAGCGTATCGCCATCAACATCGGCTCCTGCTGGTGGGTTACGTCTGACTGGGCCGTGGCCAGAACGGTCACGTTTTCAGCCGGCCCACACAGGGTGGAGTAGAGTTCGTCGCGAGCGTGCAACCACTTGTCGGGCAGACCTTTGGTGATGGGGTGGTTGGGATCACGGGTCTCGATGACGAAAGAGAAGAACTGGCCGTGCGTGCCCGCACCGCCGTGGAGATCCTTGACCACCCGGCCGTCGCGCCAGCGGAGCATCGGCCCGCTTTGGTCGTTGCGGCCACCCCAGCCACCAACGGCGATCATCCGGTTATACTCTGCCCATTTGGGAAACGCATTGTCCGCGGCGTGGACGGCCACGAAACCGCCGCCGCTTTTCACGTAATTCTCGAAAGCGCGCTGGATGGACGCGGGCCAGTCTTCGCCGTTGTAGTTGGAGACGATCACGCGATACTTAGTGAATTCTGGTTTGAATCCGGCCACGCTCTGTCCTTGGGCCGGGCTCGTGGCGACGTCCACCGCGAAAAGGCCGGCTTGTTCGAGGGCAGCCTTGAGAATGGGCGTCGTCCGCTGCCACCCGTGATTGTTCTGGCCATCGATGATCAGCACCTTGAGCTTAGGCTGGGTTGAGGTCTCGGCGCCTGGCAGTCGGGCGATTGAGGAGCAGACGAAAACGGCGCACGAAACGGAGAGCAGTACTAAGTTACGCATGGGCGTATCATTACTGGCGCGCGAAGGCGGAGCAAGCGAATGTGATGGGTTGATCAGAACATGACGAGAGAAACACCTGTGATGAAGAAAGAGCTTGTTGAAGCAATCGACCTTGCCCTGGCGCGTCAGTGGGATGCAGCTCATCGCATGGTGCAACGATACGAACTCGACCCGACCGCTGCCTGGATTCACGCTGTCTTGCATAAGGTTGAAGGGGACTTCGACAACAGCCGTTACTGGTATCGCCGCGCGGGCAAATCGGAGCGTCTTTCAGGCGAACCGCTAGCCGAGTTGGCGGAGATTCGGAAAGAGGTCACCGATCGGGCATAGCCGAAAGCAACCGCTGACCGCTCATTTCCTCTCTCGAAACGGCATCAGCCCATGGAAGGGGGCAGACCGTAGATTAGCCCGATCTTCGCTACTGGAGGGTGTATGGTTGCGCAAGTGCCTGAGAATCAAGGATGGCTTGGCAAAGGTCTGTAGCCAATTTCCAACTCTCCTTTCGCCGTGATCCGGGGCGGCG
>Ga0182014_10001921_pt1 | contig 27022 bp, 21 predicted proteins | sample 612S2DmetaG_FD_120489 | JGI IMG/M metagenome (GOLD analysis project Ga0182014, IMG submission 120489) | Permafrost microbial communities from Stordalen Mire, Sweden - 612S2D metaG | ecosystem: Environmental > Terrestrial > Soil > Wetlands > Permafrost | place: Sweden: Stordalen | collected... | reverse complement strand
GTTCCTTTCGCCTTTGCGCTGGGAGCGCTGATGATGCGCTACCCCGGAGAGAAATGGATCAAGATCACGCGCGTCTGGACGATGGTGACTTGGCTCTTCCTCACTTGCGGCATTTTTCTGGGCATGCACTGGGCGTATGCTGTGCTGGGGTGGGGAGGCTACTGGGGTTGGGACCCGGTGGAGAATGCCAGCTTCATGCCCTGGCTAACCGGGACAGCGTTTCTGCATTCCGTGATGATGCAGGAGAAGAAGGGCATGATGAAGAGCTGGAATGTGTGGCTCATCTTCTCCACCTTCCTGCTCACCATGCTGGGTACGTTGCTCACCCGCGCTGGACTGGTCAGCTCGGTACACGCCTTTGCGCAGTCGTCGATCGGGACGTGGTTTGTGGTCTTCATGGGCCTGGTGCTGGCGGTGTGCATCTTTACGTACATCCTGCAACGCAGCCACCTGAAGAGCGAGCACCAACTGGAGTCACTGGTCAGCCGCGAGTCTAGCTTCCTCTTCAACAATCTGGTGCTGCTCACGGCATGCTTCGTGATTTTATGGGGAACGCTCTTCCCTATCATCAGCGAATATGTAGTGGGCAACAAAGTCACGGTGGGCGCGCCGTTTTATAACCGTGTCGCGATTCCCATCGGGCTGTTTCTGCTCTTCCTGACTGGAGTTGGTCCGCTGCTGCCGTGGCGGGCTGCATCGCTGCGCGCCATACGCCGCAACTTTGTGTTGCCGTCAATCGCTCTCTGGGCAACCGTGATCGTCTGCCTTGCCGTGGGCGTACGGCCGTGGAAAGACGGAGCGCTGGACGCCGGCAACTTCTATGCGCTGGTGGCCTTTGCGCTGTGCGCGGGCGTGATGACCGCCATTCTGAGCGAGTTTCTGCGCGGGGCCGGAGTTATTGCCCGGCAGACCGGGCGCAACCTGATTGTGGGCACATGGCTGCTGACACGGCGCAATACACGGCGCTACGGCGGCTACATCATCCACATCGGCGTGGTGGTGATCGTGATCGGGCTGGCCGGCTCGGCCTTCAACGGAAACGTCGAAAGCGAGATGGCCCTCAACGACAAGCTCGTAATCGGCCCCTATACGCTGGTGCAAGTGGGCGCAACGCAGGACTCGAACTCAAATTACAACTCCGAGTACGCCATGCTTGACGTGTACAAGGAGGGCAAGAAGCAGTTCCAGATGACGCCGGAGAAGCGGGTTTACCTGGCCAGTGAACAGCCGCAGACCATGGTGGCCATTCACTCGGTTCCCGAATGGGATTTATACGTGGTGTATGAAGGTACAAACCCCGACACGGGCCAGCCGATCATCAAGGCATTTCTCAACCCGCTGGTGGGCTGGATCTGGGCGGGGCTGGTGGTGGTGGTCTTCGGCACGTTTGTGGCGCTGGTTCCGGCTTTGAGCCCGGCCCCGGCCGCTGTGCGCGTACCGGCGCGCACCAGACCCAGTGAGCCCGCGTTCAAGGGAGGCATCGCGTGAAAGGAGTCTCCTTTTGGATAAAAGCAGCACAGGCTGCCGCACTGGCTGTCGCCGTTTGCTTCTCGATGGGCGCAACGGATAACGGTTCGCGGGTCACCAACCTGAGTCACAGGCTGATGTGCCAATGCGGTTGCGCGCAACTGCTGGGCGAGTGCGACCACTTGGGCTGCCCGTCCCGCGAGCCGGAGATGGCCGAACTTAGGGTAATGATCGGCGCAGGAAAGAGCGACCAGGAGATTTTCGATCAATTTATCGCCAAATACGGGACCGTAGTGCTGGCAGCGCCCACCACACATGGTTTTGACCTGGTGGCCTGGATTGCCCCATTTGCCGTCTTCGGCGCGGCGCTGCTGGGCACGGTCCTGCTGGTTCGCAGGTGGTCCGTGGGCGCGACGCCAGTTATGGCAGATCCCGATCTGGCAAGCGCAGACCCGGATGAACGGGCACGCCTGGAAACGATTCGCCGGGAGACCGACTCCGGCAGCGACGGAGGGTTTTGAGCGATGACAACCTTGCAAGGCGTGGCGGCGGGCGGACTGTTAGCGATTGCACTGCTCCTCTATACCTTCTGGCCGGAGAACGTCTTCGCAAGCCAGCGCCAGAAGACCCGGTTGGATTATCTGCTGGAGCGCAAGGAGCAGCTCTACGAAAACCTGCGAGACCTGAGCTTTGAGCACCGCGCCGGCAAGTATCCTGAAGAGGACTTCCTGGCGCAGCGGGCCCAACTTGAAAACGAGGCGGCGCAGTTGCTGGCCGAGATTGAGCATTTGCAGCAGGCGTGATTCTCCGCCCGTACTGTCATTCTGAGCGAGCGCAGAGAGCCGAAGAACCTGCGGTTGTTCTGCGACTTTTCTACTTCCAACCCACGATACACACTAGGACGTCCTTACGACCATGAGATCGACCGTATTCGCTCTTCGCACATTTGCTCTCAGCCTGCTTGCTTCGGCTGCACTGGCGCATGCCGCCACTGTCACCGGTATAGTCACCGACAAGACCACCAACAAGCCCGCCGCGGGTGACGCAGTTGTGCTGGTGGATGTGCAGGCCGGAATGGGCGAAGTGGCTCATGCCACCACCGACGCTCGCGGGCGCTATACATTGAAAGAGCCAGGCAGCGGCCCTTACCTGGTGCGCGTAACCCACCAGGGCGCAGGCTACTTTATCGCCGCGCCTCAGGGAAATGCGCCCGGCGATCTTGCCGTTTTCGACGTGGCTGCCAAGGTTCAGAGCGTCTCCATCGAGGCCGACGTGCTGGAGGTGGAGAGCGAAAATGGCCAGCTCAAGGTGACCGAGCGGTACTTTGTCCACAACATGAGCCAGCCGCCAACCACACAGTGGAGCCCGCATTCGTTCGAGGTCATTCTGCCCGCCGACGCGGTCTTGAATGGCGTGGGCGCGCAGCGGCCCAGCGGCCTGCCGACCACGGTCAAGCTGGAGCCGGACGGCCCCAAGGGCCATTACTCCTTCAACTTTCCTATCCAGCCCGACGAGGGCGACAAGGATACTCTCTTCCAGCTCAGCTATAACCTGCCCTTGAGGGGCGGCAAGTACACCTTTAGCTCCCAGGTGACGCTTCCGGCCGAAAATCTAGCCGTGATCCTGCCCAAGAGCATGACCTTCACCGCCGCCGCCGGAACGGCCTTCAAGTCAGTGCCGGAAGACCCAAGCGTGCAGACCTTCGTGGCGAAGAATGCCACGCCGGGCAAGTCTATCGAGTTCACCATCTCCGGCGAGGGATCGATTCCGCGCGAGCAGCAGGGCGCGGCGGCCAGCCAGCAGCCCGAGATGGGAGGGCAGGGAAGTGGCGGCCCTCAGGACACGGGCGGTGGCGCGAACGCCAATCAGCCCGGCGGCGGCATCGGCGCGCCCATCGGCACGCCCAATCCGCTCTCGAAGTACACCTGGTGGATTCTTGGCGGCCTGGCATTGCTGATGGCAGCGGGCGCTGCCTTCCTGCTGCGCAAGCCGGCCGATGCGCCTGGTGTTCCCTTCGACGCCGGAGCGTCGAGCCATCCATCTTCTGCTTCACTGTCTCAAAAGCACGCGCTCCTGATGGACGCACTCAAAGAGGAACTCTTTGAGCTGGAGAGCGAGAGAATCTCCGGCACGATCGACGCCGCGGAATATGCCGAAGTAAAGGCTGCGCTGGAGACGGTGCTGAAGCGGGCGCTGAATAGGAAGTAGCCGCCGGCGATCCTATTCCTCAATCTCCTCATCAGGTCGTCGACAACTGGGAGCTGACAACCGTGATTGTGAAGACTCTTCTCCGCACGCTACTTTATCTCGCGCTCATTATTTGGCTGGGCGCGGAGGTCTTCTTTCCCATCGTTGCCGCCACCACTTTTGGCACGTTGCAACCGGACACACACACGGCTGGTGCGATCGTGGGTAAGCTGCTGCAGATTCTGCACGGGATGGGGCTGGTTGCGGGAACGTTGGCGCTGATTATGCTAGCTTTGGCTCCGTCCCTAGGCGTCTACAAGCAGCGCAAGGTGCTGGTACCGATGGCGCTATTGGTCGCAATGATCGCACTTACTTCTTACTCTCAGTTCGCCATCATTCCGGCCATGGAGCGTGACCGCATTGCCACTGGTGGCACAATCGATGCGGCCGATGCAGCAAACCCCAGCCGCATCGACTTCAACCGGCTGCACCAACGCGCCGAGCATGTGGAAGAAGCCATTCTGCTGATGGGACTGGCGACAGTGGCATTTGGTGCCGCGACGGAAACGGCTAGGACGTAGGGGACACCCACCGTGAGCCAGGGACCAGGCGGCAGCGATCCCAACCGATCAAGCGGGGCGCCCCGTTCTTGCAGTCAGTCTGAGCGGAGGCCGCCGCGACGATCTGGTTTCTGACCGCCGCGTAGCCATAAGTCAGGTTCTCGGTGAGAATGATCGACTGTGATTTTTCGGGTTGCACAGTTGTGACTATAAATGCGTGGGTTCACCAACTTTTAGATTGCTTTATGCCGAACTGAAATGAGTCGCCGGGGGAGAAGTTTCTCTACAAAATCGTCCGCGGTTCAGGCATAAAGCACAATTAGTGGGTTAATATGGTTGCCACGACCCGGGCATCCCCTGGGAGATCACTTCAAAGGAGGAGCTGTCATGCGTATTCCAATTCGCTGGGCCATCGTCGTGTTATCCCTCTCGATCATTCTCATCACTTCACCGCAGGCCCTGGCCTGGGGCAACACCGGTCACGAAGCGGTGGCGTATGTCGCATGGCAGCAGATGACGCCGGCTGCGCGTGCGCGGGTGATCGAACTGCTGAAGCAGGTGCCGACGCTGCACAACGCAGACAATACCAAGTCAATCCCCGGATACGCAGAGTGGGTGGCAGACCTTCCTGCCGGCCTCTCTCAGGACGATCAGAACCTCTACCTCTTCATGCGAGCGGCAACCTGGCCGGACACCATCAAGCATCAATGGCTCAAGGACTCAGATACACCGCCCAAGGGCAGGACAATCGAGGTCAACATCGGCTTTACCGATACGGAAAGTCACGGGTATTGGCACTTCATCGACAGCGCCTTTGCCTCCGACGGTTCGACTGCGCCGCCGACTCCCGTACCCAACGCAGCCACGCAGATCGTCGCGCTGCGCCAGTTCATCTCCTCGAATGAGGATGACCTGCTGAAGTCCTACGATCTTGTCTGGATCGAGCATTTGGTAGGCGACATTCATCAGCCCCTTCACGGCTCCACTCGCTACTTCGCCGGCGCCGGAGATGCTGGCGGCAACGATGTCAAGATCCAGCTCAATTCGGCGATGCAGAAGGCCTTTGAAGGCACTCTCTCTACCAGCGCGCCAGACGAACTGCATGCCTTTTGGGATGATCTTCCGGGCGAAGGCCAGCCCGCTCCCGCTCTTTCTCAAGCGGCAGCCTATGCAAAGAACCTTCCGCAGGCAGCGGCAACCAAGGTGGCCGTGATTGACCCGGCGAAGTGGGCCGCGGAGTCGCTGACGCTGGCAAAAAAGGATGCTTATACGTCTCCTATCGGCAACGGCCCAAAACCAGCTGGCAGCTCCTCTTACCTCATCACCACGGTCTACTACAACAAGGCGGTGATCGACGCGAAGAGTCGCGTGGCTTTGGCCGGCGCGCGGCTTGCCAAGCTGCTCAACGAGAACCTGAAGTAGTTCACAGGTCGTCCGGTCCGGATTATTCCACTGTGAGATTAGCCTGTCATAAGACAGGCTAATCTCACAGGCTGGCCCGCTACGCTCCTTCCATTTTGTTTCGAATCCGACGCGGGTTCGCGTGCTACAGAGGGCTGACCTTCAAATAGTCACGTCCGCTTGTGACAGAGTGCACTGACAACCGCCATCAGATTGCATTTGCTTGTACACGTCCGAGCCTGCGTCCGTCCTGTGCGAACCAGCGCCTGGCCGGGAGGTTGAAGATGGCCAGCAATTCTCCATGGCGAATGGGTGTTCTCTGTTTTTTAGCGTTCGCGGCAACGGTAATATTCCTTCGGCCTTCGGCAGGCTGGGCGCAAACCCAGCCTGCGGCTGACCAAGTCTTCGAGATGCCCGGTGTTTTTCATATCGCGTTGCCGCCGGGTTGGCAGAAGACAAAGGTGATCGACGATCGCCTAACGGTGGCGGCCTTTTCCAACAAAGATCTGACGCTGGAAGTCATGCACGATCCGAATCGCGCTCCGGTCGAAAAGTACGTCCAGACCATTCCCGACCGCAGGCTTCGCTATGAGGCCGACGAATATCCGGGTGCGTACTCGCCCGTGGAAACCATGTTAAATCCCGGCGCCTATACGGTGGATGATAGCCATCATTTCGATGAGTACACGTTGATCGGCGGATTGCCTGCTTTGTGGGTGCGCAATCGCCTGGTGTATACCAAGCCTCCTGATGAGACACATGCGGCTCTCGTCTGGAGTGTGCTCACTCTCAGTCCTGGCGAGTATTGGAGCCTTGAGTTACGGGGCGACGAGCGTTCCTGGCCTGCCGACGACGGCGATCTGCGGCGCATGGTTCGCTCGTTTCAATTGCTGGAGCCAACTCTGACGCACGTCAAGGCTGCCATTCCCGCTGAGGCCTGGCAACAAGTGCCCTCCGCGCTGCCCGCAGGCTCGTGCCAGTTCGCCGGCATCGACAGCGGCATCGGCACTGTTGTTCCTTGCGGCTGGGGGGTGACGGACCGAAGCCAAGGAGGAAAGGATGCGGCAGATCAAGGTGAACCCATTGGCATGGAACGGTTGGCGCCCGACACGTCGACAGCTCTCAGTCTTTATCACTATACCGCCAACTTGTCTGGCGACGAGTTTCTTCAGCAACAGGAGAAGGGCTTGGCAGGCGAAGTGAAGGCCGAAAAGGTCAGCGGCAAGAACATGTCGTACAAGCGCAACAACAAGCAGGATATCTCAATTGACGGTTTGGCCGGGACGCGCATCTGGGCCACAGCGCGGGACAAGAAGACTCATGGCGACCTTTCACTGCAGTTGCTGACTGTCTCCACAGGAACGGATCATTTTTCCATTGTCTTCAGTTCCGGCCTCGATTTTGCCCGCGATCACAGCGACGAGATCGAGAAGATCTTCACTTCAGTCCATCTCTTTCCCTTGCGGCCTGAATCTTCCATGGCATCAAGCCAGCTGACCACATCCGGCGCGAAGACCGGCGGACTCTTTGCCGGGGTTGACATTGGCGCGGCCTTTGATGCGATGGACGATTCTCTGAAGGTCGATTTGAACGCTGCCTTTACCGGCTGCAACACTCATCCTGACCACCCTCCTACCAGCGCTCAACTCGATCGCGCCCATGAGGACGTTCGCATCTTGAACGACTCCAACTCCCACCTTCGCCTCGGAGACCTGCTGCGTTCAAGCGGCGATTGCGCCGGCGGATCCACGGAGTTCAAGACTGCCGTGCAAATCAATCCCCGCAATGCCGAGGCGGATCGGGAAGTGGCCAGTGTTTACCTGCCGATCATGACCGAGGCGCTGGAAGACACCATGGCGGATCGGGGGAGCTTTCCTCCCTATGTGCCCGCAGAGCGTGGCGACCTTGACCGCGCAACTGCAGCGTGGGAAAGGGCTCTGGCTTACGAGCAGAACAAGAATATCGAAACTCTGGCCCACGACGAATTGGACTCGCTTTACGCCCTCAGTGGAAACACGCTCTTCGCCTTGTTTCATCATGGAAACGCCGGAAAAACTGCCCCCGCGATACATCGCTCCCAGGACGAGATCGCTGCCGCCGTGAAGGTATTCAACGATCGGGCCACGCAGGCGAACGCATTCGAAAAGACGATGGATGGCGATCCCACACCTCAGAATCGATTGCACTTTGCGCAGCTTCAGATGAGCTATGGGGATTTCGCTGGAGCGGACTCGCAATGCCGCCTGGTATACCGCATCAACCCGCGCGATGCGGGAGCTCTAGCCTGTCTGGCGCAAGTATCCGAAGCACAGGGTGAACAGCCGGCCATCGTCGGTTATGTCAACGAATGGCTCGCGATCTCTCCGAATGCGCCGGAGGCCTATTTCTGGCTTGCGCGTGCTTTTCTGTGGGATACTGCCGATTTCAAGAAGGCCGCCGAGAGTTACAAAGCGGTGATAGATAACGCGGGAAAGGCGCAAATCGCCGCTCCCATGCTGCAGGAAGCGCGGATCTGCTGGCCGCTTTCTTATGAGAATGCGGAGCTGTGGCAGGAGGCCGCCGATGCCTATGAGGCGGCCGTTCGCGATTCCCCGACCGATGCTCAAACCTTGAACGATGCCGCCTGGTTCTTTGCAACCACCAAATCGAAGCTACGCAATCCGGCGAAAGCTCTCTTATATGGCAATCGCGCTGTTGCCGCGGCGCCAGCTAATGCCAATATCATGGACACGCTGGCCGAAGCCTACTTCATCAATGGAAAGATCGACCTTGCCGTCACAACCGAGCAGAAGGCATTAACGCTGGCGCCCGGTCGAGACGATCTTCAAAAGCAGTTGACAAAATTCCAGGATGCCCAGAAGGCAAAACCGGCCAAAAAGCCTCCGCAACAACATCCAAAAAGTTAGGGGTTGTTAACACTACTTCGGGCGGCCGGCCCGGTGTGCCTCACTCGCGTGCTTGCCGAAGGAGCACAACCAACAGTTTGTTATTCAAGGTGGGCCATATCGGCGGGCAGATCGATGTCAATCTCGCCACCAGGAAACGGCAGCGCAACTAAAGGGCACGGCGGTTGCATCAACAATGAGCGCGCTCCTTTATCGCCGCGGAGCGCGCGCAATTCGGCAAAGACCCCGCGGGGAAACACAGCTGGGATGCCGAGGACGCCCAGGTAAGCCGAGGCCACGATCCCTGGCGTTGCTTGCGCACAAAATACATCGAGCATTGCGCGCAGGTGCTCGACCGAAATCCGTGGCTGGTCGCATGCAAGCATCAAGACACCCGAAGTTTGCGGGGCGCTGTCCTCGAGAGCGCCAAGACCCACCCGAATTGAGGTCGAGATCCCCTGCTCCCAGTCGCTGTTGACTACGGTAATGAAGTTGTTTAATTGAACCGCCTCACGGATCAGTTCGTGATAAGCGCCGAGTATCGCAATCACGGGAGAAGCTCCGGCCTCGCTGGCCAGGCGGATCGCGCGCTCAATCATCGTTTCGCCGCCGTGCATGAGCAGTTGTTTTGGCTGCCCAAGGCGGCGGCTGGCTCCGGCGGCAAGAACAATGGCAGCGACAGGCATCGGCACCAGTGTACCGGGCAACCCTTGGCTTTGAGCGCATTCTCGACCCCGAAAGGTCAAAAAGTCGAGTTTCCGCGCTACTCGACATGTGTGGCCTGAGCGAGAATAGTTCCATGACGGATCTTCAGCGTATCTTGCCGTTGTGGCGCGAGTTGGAAACTGACGGGACGGAGTACGTTCTGGCCACGGTCATCGCCGTTGAGGGTTCCAGCTATCGCAAGCCCGGCGCCTGCATGCTGCTGGCCCAGGATGGCCGCCGAGCAGGCACCGTCAGTGGGGGATGCCTTGAAGCTGAGGTTGCCCGCCGCGCCTGGTGGCACACCACCAATGGCCCATCCGTACAACGCTATTCCACTATTGAAGAGGATGGCGACCGACCCTATGGTTCCGGTTGCGGTGGCGTGGTCTGGCTGCTGCAGGAACGCCGCCCAACCGCGGCTTCGCTGCTGAATGCCCTGGAGCAAGCGTTCCAGCAGCGTATACCGATCGCCATGGCGACCATTGTGGACGGCGAGCAGTTGGGACGGCGTGCGGTCGCAGGCCTGGGTCCGGCGCAGGCGTCCGACACTTCGTTTCAAGAAGCCGATCCACTTCAAAGCCTTGCGGAGGTGGCGCTGGCAAGAAAGAATTCAGCGGAAAGCAAGCTCTCGATTCAGGGAAACGAGGTGCGTGTTTGGACCGACTTCCGCCCGGCCCGGCCCGGCCTGTGGGTCTTCGGAGCAGGCGACGATGCGCAGCCGTTACTCCAATTTGGAAAAGCATTGGGCTGGTATGTCACCGTTGCCGACGGGCGATCCCAACTCGCCACCCGCGAGCGCTTTGCCGCGGCCGATGAGATTCATACACTGCCAAGTGGAGAGATGGCTGCGAGCCAATCCATCGAGCGGCCAACGGCGCTCCACAATCTGCGCTCGCACGATGCCGCCGTGGTCATGACGCACAGCTTTGAGCAGGACTCGCGCGCCTTGGCCTCACTGCTGGCGCTGGATGCTGGGCCTTCTTACATCGGCGTGCTTGGACCGCAGCGGCGCACACGGGAGTTACTCGCCGAGGCTGCGCGCCTGCTCGACCACCGTCCCGATCAAAATTCCTCTAACACTGCCAATGTCGAGCGTTGGCTCACGCTACTCCACACCCCCACGGGTCTAGACCTCGGCGCGGAATCGCCTGAAACCATCGCTCTCTCCATCGTTGCAGAGATCCAGATGTCCCTTGCCAAAGCCACGGCTCTTCCGCTCGGTGAAGTGCGCGGCGCCGCGCCGGCAATCTCCCGTTAATGCAACTTCAAGCCCAACTGAAACCGCTCTTCGACAGTGGCAATGTGCGAATTCTCTTGCCAGTGGCGGCGAAGATGGCATTGGTTATCGACGGTAAAACCGGCGGCAAAGTCGGTTCGCCCAGCCCTGTTGGCGCGTAATCGGTCTTGCGCCAGTGAACCTCGATCTTCGGCACTTGCCTCATGCGCATCAGCGGGTGGTTATGAAAATTCGACTGCTGGATCGTGCCGTCTACCAGCGTGACTTCCTGCGCCAGGTGACTCATGCCTTCCACGATGCCGCCCTGAGCCATGTTTTCCGCCGCCGCGGGGTTGATGATCTGGCTGCCCACATCGCCGGCGGCCCAGACCTGATGCACGGTGACCTTGTTCTGTGCGTCAACGCTCACGTCGGCCACTTCAGCAAAATACCCCAGGTGGCAGAACCACGCGGCAATGCCCATGCCGCGGCCCGGTTGCTTACCGCGCTTGCTCCAGCCTGACTTCTCTGCGGCCAACTCAAGCACGCCTTTGAAACGCTCCGGGATAAGAACAGACGCTCCCGATGGCTCGTGGTCGCCCACAGCGTCGTGTTCGCCCGAGGTCCATGGAGCCTGCTTATTGCTGAGCAATTCGAGCTGGAACTCGAGCGGATCGCGTCCGGCGGCATAGGCCAACTCGTCAAGGAACGACTGCGCCACCCAGCAATAGGCGTTGTCGCCAGGCGCGCGCAATGCACCTGTGCGCAGCATGAGCGGCTGCATTGAGGTGTAAAGCGCGTAAGCCGGTGGAAAACCGGCAGGATACGAATCCCGTCCGATGCCGCCGCCGGAGGTCGCGTGCTTTTCATCGCCATAGGTGACAAAGTGATGCCGCCAGGCAGTGAGCTTGCCCTGCGCATCAAGGCCGCCCTTCAGGCCAACCGTTCCGCCGGGGCGGAAGGGGTCGTGTGCAATGTCGTCTTCGCGCGACCAGAGCAGCTTGACCGGCGCACCCGTCTGCTTGGAGATCCAGGCGGCCTCCACCAGGTAATCGTTCTGGAGCCGGCGGCCAAAGCTGCCTCCGGAGCGGATCATGTGAGTGGTAATATCCGTCTCCTGAATACCGAGCGTTTTGGCAACCAGCGAGCGGCCGTCGCCCGGAAGCGTGCTAGTGGACCACATCTCCAGCTTGCCGTTTTTCCAGTGTGCGGTCGCGCCCTGCGGCTCCATCGTGACGTGGGCTATGAACGGATACTCATACGTTGCTTCGACCACCTTGGCCGAGGCCTTGAGCGCCGCGTCCACTTCGCCATACTCCCGCAGCTTATTTGCGGGCGGGACTTTAAGAAGTTCCTCTGCCCGCTTCCTGAAGCCATCGGTACTTTGCGCAGTCGCGGGGCCAAGATCCCAGTCAACCTTGAGCTGTTTGCGAGCTTGCTGCGCCTGCCACCAGGTGTCGGCCACGATAGCGATGCCCGGTTCCATGCCCGGCTCCCACGGCGTAAAGGCAGCGGGGGTGATGCCGCCATCGATGACCAGCACGTGGCGCACGCCAGGCAGCTTTTTGATCTGATCAATATTTGCGCTTTTCACCTTGCCGGCAAAGACAGGCGCCTTCTCAATTGATGCGTACAACATCCCCGGCATGACTACATCGATGCCGAACAACGGCTTGCCGGTGACGATGCCATGAGTGTCAACGCCGGGCTGAGAGTGGCCGATGATGCGGTAGTCCTTGGGGTCTTTCAACTTGACGCTGCTGAGCGCGGGCGCCGGTAGCGTTGCGGCTTTGGCGACAAGCTCTCCATAACCTGCGGAGCGCCCCGAAGCTGTGTGAATCACACGGCCGGATTGTGTAGTGCACTCATCTGCAGACACGCTCCAAGTTTGCGAAGCTGCGGTGATGAGCAACTGGCGTCCCGCCGCACCCACGCGACGCATTGGCTCCCAACCCTGCGGCGTGTTCGCGGAGCCGCCAGAGAATTGACGACCGTAAATCTTCTCGTTCAGCTCGGCCTGCTCGACGCGAACATCCTTCCAGTCGACATCCAGTTCCTCGGCTATCAGCATGGGCAGCATGTTGCGCATGCCCTGGCCGGACTCCGAGGCCCGCGCCATGATAGTCACCACGCCATCCGGAGCAATGTGGATGAAGGCCTGCGGCGTAAGGTCGGGCGGCGCTCCCGGTCCTTGAGCGGAGCCGAGCGGCGAGCGGTAAAGATCCAGGGCGAGGCCGCCGCCCGCGAGGGCCGTCAACTTCAGAAACGATCTGCGATTCATGTGCATCGTACGGCCTCCTTTCACTTGGTGTGGGCAGCGGCGCCCGCTTCGGCTGCTTCGTGAATGGCTTCACGGATTCGCGTATATGTCCCGCAGCGGCACAGGTTGCCGCTCATGGCTGCATCGATATCCGCGTCGGTGGGATGGGGCGTGCGCGCCAGCAGGGCGGTGGCAGACATGATCTGCCCGGCCTGGCAGTATCCGCACTGCGGTACATCGAGCGCCTCCCAGGCCACCTGCACAGGGTGCAGGCCATCCGGCGAGAGCCCTTCAATGGTGGTGATTGGCTGACTGCCAATGACGCCCACATGAGTCATGCAGGAACGCACCGCCTGGCCGCCCACCAGCACGGTGCATGCGCCGCAAACCCCCATTCCACACCCGTACTTGGCGCCCTTGAGATTCAAAATGTCGCGTAGCACCCACAACAGGGGCGTATCCGGCGGCACGTCTACCGTCGCGACAACGTTGTTGACATTCAACTTGATAGGCATCTGTTCACTCCACAATCCGGCCAGGGGAAGAGGATCGGCGACGAACACAGGCTTGAGATTGGAGTCTATCAAATCTCCGATCTGGTTTTCCACCTGAAAATAGTGCCGAATTGGCAATCTGGACAGCAAAGACGATTGCCAATGTTCGATTTCCTTCTTTCCTGGTCGTTTCCTGCGCGGTCCTTCCGAAGCATCATCGATACATCAAGGATTCACCTGCGCAATCCCAAGCATTGAAGCACTATGAAAACGGTTGTCCCGCAAATCTCCGATCCAGCGAGCCACTTGCAAAATTACTTTCAGGCTGCGATATGCGTCAGGGCACGACTTCAGTCGTACCGCCAATGGCCCCATTTGGACTCCGGCTTTAGCCGCTGCGGAATTGCAAATAGATGAAAATAAAAGAGGCAGGGGCTAAAGCCCATCATCATTTTACTGAACTTCCGGCACGACTAAAGTCGTGCCCTGACTCTTCTTGCAATTCCTATGGAATTGTGCAAGTGGCTCCAGCTTTCTTTTTCCTTCATTTGCGTCTAAAGTGGCTCGCATGCGGGGTTGAGTCGATCCGATCTACGTGTCACGCCAGCACGGCGGGCCTTCTCACCTGGTATCCACCTTAAGGCTGTGTTCGAAATGAGCTCGGACCACGTCTCGCCGCAGATCTTCCGCGAGATCACTCCAACAGTCGGCAGGAGCCTGAACGCCGAATACGAGGGCTATGAAGGCATCATCCGGATCGGGCCCTCAGCTTTCTGCCCTTCAGGGTTTCAGAGGCGATCCTCAAGCCGCTCGGCATTCAGCAAGGCATACCCCTGCTCACCTACGAGACCGTTGCACGCGCGGTAGCGCCTGCCTTGCTTCGGTAGGTGAAAGTGCATATACAACAAGTCATCGAGCACTACTCCAGAACCCATTGAGCAGAACTCCAAGTATTCGATTCTCCGATTCGAAGATTACTTCGCACGTTTCGCCTGGATGCGTGAAGGCGGGGGGCCGGAAAAACGGGAATTGAGCCCATGCCGCTGCACGACCTGTGAAGGATGAGGCACCCGCCAAATTGCTCAGCATCCGCCAAGTAACGCCTGGTTTTTCGACGCCAACGATACTTTGGTCTCGCAATCTGTCCCTGGAGCGATAAAATCGTTGTGAATCTGCGCCCAAATAGGAGATTCCGGTTGAAGAGTCTGCTCGTAACTGGATCATCAGGCTTGATTGGTTCGGAAGTTTGCCTCTACTTTGCCGAGAGGGGATGGGAGATCCACGGAATCGACAACAATCAGCGTGCAATCTTCTTCGGTCCCAAGGGTGACACTCGCTGGAACCAACGCCGGTTGGCCGAATCGATTAAGGGTTTTCATCACTACGAACTCGACATTTGCGACAGGCAAGCAATGGTCGATCTGCTTCGGCAGGTAAAGCCGGATGCAATCGTGCATGCGGCGGCACAGCCCAGCCACGATCTGGCTGCCTCCATCCCGTTCGCAGACTTCGACACCAACGCCGTTGGTACTCTGAATCTGCTTGAGGCTGCACGCCAGGCCGTTCCGGAGTCTCCATTCGTGGCGATGACGACCAACAAGGTTTACGGCGATGCACCGAATGAATTGCCCCTGGTGGAGCTTGAGACTCGCTGGGAATATGCGGATGAGGCCTTTTTCACTGGGATTTCCGAGAGTTTCCGCATCGATCAATCCAAGCATTCCATCTTTGGGGCATCCAAGGTCGCGGCCGATATCATGGTGCAGGAATACGGACGCTATTTTGGTCAGCCCACGTGCGCTTTGCGTGGAGGCTGCCTGACAGGCCCGAGCCACTCTGGCGTAAAGTTGCATGGATTTCTCAGCTACTTGATCAAGTGCAATGTCACAGAAACGAAGTACAGTGTCTTCGGATACAAGGGCAAGCAGGTCCGAGATAACATTCACTCCTTCGACGTGGCGCGCTTTATCGCCGCCTTTATCGACGCTCCCCGTGCCGGAGAGGTCTACAACCTGGGGGGAGGCCGCGACAACAGTTGCTCCATCCTGGAAGCTTTCAGCAGGATCGAGGTGCTCTCAGGCAAGAGGATGGTCTATGAGTATCTCGATCAGAACCGGTCTGGAGATCACATCTGCTACATCAGCGACCTGCGCAAAATGAAAGCCCATTACCCAGGCTGGGACATTACCAAGTCATTAAGCGACATCTTCCATGAGATATATTCATCTTGGATGACACGGGCCGAGATACCCAGCTAGTCAGAGTTTTCCTTTTTCCTTTTTCGAGCCCTACAGCCCCGTTCGTATGGCTTGAGCGGGAGTGGAGACCCGATGGCTAATGTAAGAATTGCTCTATTTACCCCATTCAATCCGAACGCTGGGGGCGGAGGGGTGATCTTCCGCAGCCTTCTTCCCTACTTGCAGGGCGCGGAAGTGCGGTGGTTCTATCTTTCGAACTCCACCAGTAGTCTTGCGGACACAACTAGACTCGGGCCGTCGATTTTTGGGGGGCCTCTCTTGACAGACGGAATGGCCAGCATCCGGCTGTTCGTTGCGCAGAGCGATGCCAGGATCGACGGCCATGTGAAGACAATCCTCGACTGGTCTCCGGATATTGCTTGGGTGAATGCGATGAATGAAGGCCTATTGGTTGGGACGAGACTGCGCGACGCAGGGGTCAAGCGCCTTCATGTATCGGTGCACGACGATCCGGCCGGCCTGGCGCACAAGTCAAAGCGCTACCGCATCTTCGCCCCGTTTATTGATCGCTGCACCCGCGCACTACTCACGCGAGCCGATACCGTCGATGTGGTCTGTGACGCAATGCGCACATACTATAGCAACCGATTCGGAATCAATTCAGGGGTGGTCTTCCGCTACATCCAAGAGCTGAATTTGCCGCCGGTGGAGGATGTGGATGAATCAGTAGTAGCCATCGGCCACGTGGGGAGCGCCTACAGCGCGCCGGAGGTGTTCGCCTTTTTGAACGCTCTTCGAAGCATAAGTCAAGCGGACGGCATCCGCTTCCGTCTCTTCAACTTCGGCATATCTCCGGCAATGACCGCCGCAGGGCGGGAGTTTCCTGAGATGGTCGAAAACGCCGGCGATGTCGCCGAGCCGGAAGTTGTGCGTCGACTCCAGCAGTGCAAATTCCTATATTCCATGTACTCGTTCAATCCGCGTCACCGCGTGTTTCGCGAGACCAGCCAGCCGACCAAGATGAGCACCTATCTAATGGCGGCAAAGCCAATCTTCGTTCACTGTCCGGAAGAAAGCAGCACACAAGCCATGCTAGAAAGGTTCAAGCTTGGGCTTTGTGTCACGACGATGGATACATCTCAAATCGAAATCGGCATACGCGAGATTCTGAAGTTTCATCTCGATCGAAATGTGGTAAGCAAAGCCGCTGAATTCTATTGCGGAAAGCAGAATCTCGAATGCCTGGGCGCATCTCTTGGTCTGAGCTTGCCTTGACCTTGCCACCGTGCGGAAGATCCCGGAGATCAATGCGTGGCGCTACTCCGGCTTTGCCCGGAACCCTGCCCAAGTGAGGTATGCGCCAAGTACAAACATGACGGCCGAGTACAGATACAGATTCTCCGCGAGGCGAAATCCATTGACGTAAGTGGTTTGCATTCCGGTTGGCAGGAAGAGGATTATCACTGCTTTGAGAGCCGCCACCCATCCCACCAGCGTCACAATCACCCTAAGCGCCCCGCCCGACCAGTAATTGTGCCCGAGGATTATGGCCAGCCCCAGGATCAGTGTAAAGACCCCCGTTACAAACATCGCCATTGGGCTCGCGAGCAAGGCCGTCACCGCATCGAGAGTAAACTGCCTGCGAACTGCCATCAGGATCGCGCAAACAATGCAGTAGATCCCGATTAACCTCCCTAAAAACACCGTTCGAAGCTGCATAGCGTCACCCCTTTCAGGTAAGAATCCGCACCTGCATAATAATCCTAATCCGGAATTTGCGTTTTGCATTTTAGCTGCGAACCAATATTCCTCCATTCACTTCCGCTCGCGATCTGTTTTACATCCGATTCCTTCCCAAAGCCACGGACACGCTCGGCCGGGCCGCCTCCGGGACCAAAGATCCATTGTTTGCCCCAACTTCAAAGCAATTTCTCGGAGGCCTTCCGCGTCAACTCCCCTCCATTGTTCAGATATGTTTCGCATCACCGCCGCGCCTACTCGGCTGGTGAAGGAAAAACGGTGGTCGAGGTTTTTGGTCTCCCACCCCTTCCGCAAAAAACGCTGAATTCATGGGGCACGCATTGGTGAGAGAGTTCACAATCTGTAGAATTTAGGTTGCGCCACACGCCCGGCTATGCTCAGCTAGAAGGGATGGTCTAGTCATGCCGAAGACTGACGTGAATTCCGTGGATGAGTACATCGCCTCGCAACCCGAAGCGGTGCAACCAATACTTGAGCACTTGCGAACCATAATCCGCAGGACGGTGCCCGGAGCCGAGGAAACGATCTCATACAAGATGCCTGCGTATAAAGTTCGCGACGAGGTGGTTCTCTATTTTGGCGCGTGGAAGAAGCACTTTTCGCTCTACCCTTGTACCGGGTCGCTGATCGCGGCCTTCGGGAACGAGCTGAAACCATATGAACTGAGCCACAAGGGCACCATTCGCTTTTCCCTCTCCAAGCCAATCCCCGTGGAATTGATTGAACGAATCGCGAGGTTCCGGGCGAAGGAAGTTACCGAGCGCGAAAATGCGAAGTCACTTCAACCTGCTTCGTCCAGTTAGGCGGCTACGAGTGGGTTGATTTGGAATGAGACTGTCTAGCGCGTCAGTTTTCCGGGTCCGAAAATCCGGACCTGGGCACCCACATTCATGACTTATGGGACCTGCGCCACCCGCCTGAGAATACTTACTCTCTATTCCTCACTACCATGCACCACTAATCAAAAACTCGTTAATCGACGCGGCGGCCTTGCGGCCGGCGCCCATGGCCAGGATCACCGTTGCGCCGCCGGTGACGATGTCGCCGCCGGCAAAGACGCCGGGCTTGCTGGTGCGCATCGACTGCTCATCGGCCACGATGTAATTCCACTTGTTGGTGTTGAGGTCGGGCGTGGTGCTCTGGATGAGGGGATTGGCCGTGGTGCCGACGCCGATGATGGCTACGTTGGCGGGCAACACGAACTCGGAGCCCCGGATTACCACGGGCCGTCGGCGTCCGTCGGCGTCCGGCTCGCCCAGCTCCATGCGCACGCAGCGCGCGCCGGTGAGCCAGCCCTTCTCGTCGCCCAGAAACTCGATGGGGTTGGTCAACATGCGGAAGTCGATGCCCTCCTCGCGCGCGTGACCAACCTCTTCGGCGCGGGCCGGCATCTCGGCCTCGCTGCGGCGATAGACGAGAGTCGCGGTGCGCGCGCCAAGCCGCCGCGCGACGCGGACCGCGTCCATGGCGGTGTTGCCGCCGCCCACCACAATCACGTCGCGGTCGCGGCAGTCGTAGACAGGCTGATCGTATTCGGCGGCGTTGTAGGCGCGCATCAGGTTGACGCGGGTGAGGAACTCATTGGCGGAGTAGACGCCGTTGAAGTGCTCGCCGGGCACGCCGAGGAAGACCGGCAGCCCCGCGCCGGTGGCGACAAAGACCGCGTCGAAGCTCTCGTCCCGCATCAACTCGTCGATGGTGACACTCTTGCCGACAACGACGTTGGTCTCGAACTCGACGCCCATGCGGCGCAGGTTGTCTACCTCTTCTTTCACGATGGCCTTGGGCAGGCGGAACTCAGGGATGCCGTAGACGAGTACGCCGCCCAGCTCGTGCAGGGCCTCGAAGACGCGCACGCGATGGCCCTTCTGGACCAGGTCGCCGGCGGCCGAAAGCCCGGCCGGGCCGCTGCCGACGATGGCTACGTTCTTGCCCGTGGGCGGGGCGTTGGGGGGCAGGCCGAGTTGGCCGCTGGCGCGCTCGAAGTCGGCGACGAAACGCTCCAGGTTGCCGATGGCCACCGGCGCGCCCTTCTTGCCCAGCACGCATCCGCCTTCGCACTGATTCTCTTGCGGGCAGACGCGGCCGGTGATGGCGGGCAGGGCGTTATCCTCGCGCAGTTTGGCGGCGGCGGCGAGGTAGTCGCCGGAGTAGATGAGGGCCACAACATCCTTGATCTTGACGCCCACCGGGCAATCGACGACGCAGCCAGGCTTGGCGCATCCGATGCAGCGCGTGGCCTCGGCGAGGGCGTCGGCCGCGGGCAGGCCCAGGTTCACCTCGGCAAAGTTGCGGCTGCGCACGCGCGCGTCCAGCTCCGGCATGTGGCGGCGCATGATCTTCATGCGCTCTTTGAGAGGGAGGACATTCATTGCGGAGCGGGGCAGGGGTCTGGTTTCAGGCATAATGAGTCTCCCCCGCCAGTTCTTCGCGAAGCTCGGCCACTTCCTCGTCCTTGTGCGCCTCAAATTCCTTCAGCGACTGGCACTCGTGGTTGCGATACATGGCGTTGCGCTGCATGAGCACCTCGAAGTTGACCAGCGAGGCGTCGAACTCCGGGCCATCGACGCAGGCGAACTTGCTCTTGTCGCCCAGCAGCACCCGGCAGCCGCCGCACATGCCGGTGCCATCCACCATGATGGAGTTGAGGCTGACCATGGTCTTGATGGCGAGCGGAGCGGTGATGCGGGCCACGGCGCGCATCATGGGCACGGGGCCGACGGCGAGCACGAAGTCGATCTTGCGGCCGGCGGCAAGCAGATCGTTGAGCTTTTTGGTCACCAGGCCCTGTTCGCCGTAGCTGCCGTCGTCGGTCATCATGTAGGCCTCGCTGCTGGCCTGGCGTACCTCGTCTTCAAAGACCACCATCTCCTTCGACCGCGCCCCCTCGATGAAGATCACGTGGTTGCCGGCCTGCTTGAGCGCGTTCGAGGTGGGCAACGCCATGGCAGTGCCCACGCTGCCGGCCAGGATCATGGCCGTGCCGTAGTTCTCAATCTCCGAGGGGCGTCCGAGGGGGCCGACGACATCCAGAATGGAGTCGCCCGCCTCAAGGCAGTTCAGCAGGGATGTGGTCTTGCCCACGCCCTGCACGGCGATGGTGACCGTGCCCGCCTCGGGATCGGAGGATTTGATGGTGAGCGGGATGCGCTCGCCCTTGTCATGCAGGCGGAGAATGAGGAACTGCCCCGGCTTTTGCTTGCGCGCAATGCGCGGCGCCTCAATAACAAACTGCTTGATATTGAGGCCGACGCTGCGGGCTTCAAGGATTTTGTACATACGGCAGGACTCCGATTGGACCAAGGGCTATCGGCAATCTTGCCCCGCGAATTTCAGGGGGCAGGATGCCGGCACTGGAGCGGGCCCGCATGGACGCGGTCAGCTGGCCATTCCTCTTGATTATTCAGGATTTGGGAGGATCGGAGTGTGATGCGAGTCACCGGGGGAGCTGGTGAAGGTCGGGGGCAGCTGCGAGATGGGGGGATCGGCTCATTGTCTGAATGCAAGTGGAATTGGTTTATTGCCGGCCATCGAAGAGCAAACGCAGATCCCCTTCGGCTTCGCTCAGGGCAGGCTTTCGACTCCGCTTCGCTTCGCTCCTGATGAATTGGGCGAGAGAGATGAGAGGTTTTGGCAACAAATGGCCCCTGGTGCACAGGAATGGCAAGTTAGCGAGTTGGCTGATTCATTGGCGGCGCAACTTGCGCAAGCGAGTCAAGCTGCTCAGGATGACAAAGTTAAGAAGATGCAATCTTTCCATGCCAAATCAATAATGACGTTACGCTCACCAGCGGCAACGCGCACCCTTTCGCCAATCGAACGCGCTGGTCTATCTGAAAGCAAGACAATTTGGAATCTGTACCACTGGTACTCAAGGAGGCGATTTTGCCGTTTGCCTGCGCCATGGGCGAGAATGGGAGGGCAGCTATGCCCAACACCCCTCGCACCATCGAACCTCCATTCACCGACGTTCCCGGCGCCGTGGGTGAGATCCGCGCCGGCCGCATGGTGGTTGTGGTGGACGACGAGGACCGTGAAAACGAGGGCGACCTGACGCTGGCCGCCGAGTTTGTCACCCCCGAGGCCATCAACTTTATGGCTCGCTTCGGCCGGGGACTCATCTGCCTGACGCTGACCGAGGAGCGCGCCGACCATCTGCGCCTCTTCCCCATGACGCAGCACAATTCCTCGCGCTTCGGCACCGCGTTTACCGAGACCATCGAGGCGCGCGAGGGTGTAACGACGGGCATATCGGCCGCCGACCGTGCACACACCATTCGCATCGCCATCGACGCCAGTACGACCTACTCCGATTTGGCCCGGCCGGGCCACGTCTTTCCGCTCAGGGCGCGCAGGGGCGGGGTGCTGGTGCGCGCGGGGCAGACTGAGGCTTCAGTTGACTTGGCGCGGCTCGCCGGGCTCAATCCCTCAGGCGTGATCTGCGAGATCATGCGCGACGACGGCGAGATGGCCCGCATTCCCGACCTCATCCCGTTCTGCAAAGAACATGGGCTGCAGATATTGACCGTGGCCGAGTTAATCCGCTACCGGCTGCGCCATGAGCGGTACATCGTGCGCGCCGGCGAGAGCCGCATCCAAACCCGCTATGGCGAGTTCCGCATGATCGCTTATGAGAGCCAGGTGAATGGCGGTGAGAGCCACATCGCGCTGGTGCGCGGCGAGCTTTGCCCTGACTGTCCGGCATTCAACAGCGGACCGGCGATCGCTCCATTGCCCGGAGCTTTGGGCCTGCCCTCGCTGGGCGAGCAGGAGTTGAGGCCGCCTTGCCCGCACACCGTCCTGGTGCGGGTCCACACGCGCTGCACGGCGGGTGATGTATTCGCCGCCGATTGCCGCTGCCGCGAGACCCTCGATCAGTCGATGCGCATGATCGCCGAGGAGGGTTGCGGGGTCTTGCTTTATCTGCACAATACCTCGCGCGGCTTCGAGGTTGATCGCGCTCCCGATTTGGCGGAAGCCTTCGAGCCGGGCGGCGCGGCCGCTTTGCCGCTTACACCGGAGCCCGGCGTCGCACGGCTCGTTCTCCATCAGGAGTTGCGTGCTCGCGAAGGCTCCCAGGCCCGCACCGGGCGGATTCTGCGCGCAATCGGCCTGGGCGGCCAGATTTTGTCTGACCTGGGCATCCAGCGCATTCGCTTGCTCTCGAACACCCCCATGCACATTCCGGCACTTGAAGGCTTCGGGCTGGAGATCGTGGAGCAAGTGGCGATTCCAGTCGGTGAATGCAGCCAAGTGGGGTAGATCTCCGTTGGTGGCGCTCTCAGCCTCTACTCCTGAGCATGGCAACAGGAGAGACCAGCAGGCGATCGCTTCCTTTCGGCAATTACTTCCTCAACCTGCTGCTCGCCTATCTTGCGTCTGACCCTAACATTTACGTGGTATTGACCATCATTCTTTGGTGAATATCAAATGCAGTGGGAGTGTTTTTACGTGACATCTGTCGGGGGCCCAAGAAATGACAGATGTGCTGGGAAGGCGGATGGTATTGAACCGAGTCCCCCACTCGACTGAACCCCGGAGCCTCTTTGCATTGGCATGGACATATGCGCCGGGCGCCAAATTTGCATTTGACGCAATTACCGGTGGTATTGTCGACGTCAATCCAGCTGCGGAGGCGCTCTCTGGGTATTCTCGCCAAGAACTCCTGGGGGTGAAGATCATCCAGATCCATCCGGACGTGGAGCGGGTGCGGGTGAAGAGTGAGTTCCTGAATCCAGATCCTGAACAGCAACTATCGCGCCATTCCGGCTACCACCTTCAGCGTAAGGACGGCCAGTGCATTCCCGTAGCGATCTCGTCATCCAAGTCGGTAGTGCTGGATGGACGGCCAACGGTCATTTCGGTGTACTTCGACATCTCTGAGGCGGAACAAAGCGAACATCGGCTTGCCACTCAGAACTGGGCGCTATATGCCTATGCGGGCGCGGCCCTGGCGCTTGGGCAAGCCGATTCCTACGAAAGCCTCCTTACAGGAATTTGCGAGGCCATCACGCGCGAATCCGTCTATTTGCTCGCCTGGGTGGGTTTTGCGGAGGATGGCCCGGGCAAGCCGGTTCGGATTGTGGCAGAGGCGGGCAGCGCTACGGGCTACCTGGAAGGATTGCAGGTGAGCTGGTCGGAAGAGCAGCCGGAGGGCCGCGGACCGACGGGCATCTGCATTCGTACCTGCCAAAACTACCTTGTGGAGGATACCGAGGAATCTGCCGCTTTCGTGCCATGGCGCAAACGGGCGGCAGCATTCGGAATGCGTTCTTCCTTGGCCATCCCCTTTGTTGTCAATGGTGGACGAGCCGGAGCGCTGATGGTGTATGCCGCGCATCCCAAGGCGTTTGAGCCGGTGGCTATCGATGTATTTCAACACCTGGGCGAGGAGATTGGCCATGGTCTCCATGCCATCGAGCAGCAGCGGCTTCTGAGCGCAGAGCGAAAGCGCCGGGCGAAGATTGAATCCCAATTGACAGACGCATTGTCGGCCATGGTAGCGCCCATCGTGCTGGCTATGGAGATGCGCGATCCCTATACGACAGGTCACCAGAGCCGCGTGGCTGCGATTGCCTACGCGATCGCCAAAGAGATGGGATGGCCTGAAGAGCGGTTGCAGGGATTGCGGGTGGCGGCGCTGGTTCACGACATTGGGAAGATTTCGATCCCGGCGGAAGTGTTGACCAAGCCAACCAGGCTCTCCCATGGGGAATGGGAGATCATTCACGGGCATCCTGAGACGGGCTTCACGATTCTGAAGGACATTCCGTTTGCGTGGCCCGTTGCCGAGATCGTGCGCCAACACCACGAAAGGCTGGATGGCTCTGGCTATCCGCTGGGCCTGAAAGGGGACGCGATCGTACCGGAAGCCAAAGTGCTGGCAGTGGCAGACATTGTTGAAGCAATGTCTGCCTTCCGGCCCTATCGGCCCGGACACGAACTGGAGGCTGCATTGCTGGAGATTGAAAAGCAGGCAGGCAGCCTTCTGGACCCCGAAGTTGTTAAGGTTTGCGCGGCCCTCTTCCGGGACAAGAGGTTTACCTTGCCCAGTTTTTCCCATTCTTGATCCGAAAAACGCTTCAGTCGGATTGTCTCTGCCCAGTCGCGTGTTTTTAGCGACGAAGGCGCGCGCCAGGGCCACGGCTCTTACGCATGACTCCATGACTAGACTGGCCGTATTTTCCTACAGATTAATCTTTCCAGTGGCACCGCAAAGTCTTAAACTTGCGGTGGAAAGATCGTAATGCCATGCCCGTCGCTCAATTGACGCTCGAAATCCGCATCGAGCACGCCCAATCGCTCAAGGACCGCCGACAGGTGGTTCGTTCGCTTAAGGACCAGTTGAAGCAGAGCTTCAACGTCTCGGTGGCCGAGATGGACGAAGCGGTTACCTGGCAATCCGCTACCATCGGCGTGGTGGCCATCTCACGCTCACGCGACTACCTGCACGGCCTCATTGAAGAGGTGGAACGCTCGGCCCGGCGCATGACAAACGAACTCGGCGCTGAGTTGGCAGATTCCTTCTGGGACTACATCGAAAGCTGAGCGCGGAACTGCGGTTCCGGCAAACCAGCCGGCGTGCGCCTGCGGAGTCCTTGCAAGGCTCCCGTGTCCGTGCGCTACCTTGCTGAACGGCAATCCCAACATCTATAGCGGAATTCAGTTGCCGGGTAAGGTTTGCCTGGTGGAATTGATCTATGAAAGCGGACGGTGGACGACGCGCGCAAGATTGCCGCGACCCTCAAGTCCGCGAAGTAGTCAGTGCGAAAGCTTGAGCATTCTCACAGTTTCTGGAATGGGGCGCACCATCCTTCGAGTGCTCACCATTCGAAGGACGGAATGCGAGCCGCTCCAAGCCAGAATCGGTGCGCGGCTGTCGTGTATCGATCCGAATTGCTCTCAACCTGCTGAAAACAGACTCAACTTGCATGCCTGGCATCAACGGAAAAGCCTGAAAGCCGTTTGGGACAACGAATCCCTGATGAAGCTGCTCGGAGATTGGGATGCGTCGGTCGTTTAAGTTGGGCAGGAGTGCTCGAAACCGGTTCCCGGTTTGTGCTATATTTATTAGGGAAAGCAAGGATTTTATGCGTGGTTTGGCTGTGTGCAGGGATTCTCGTTACATAGCTTTTCCCAATTTCTGGACGCGTAGCTCAACTGGCAGAGCATTCGGCTCTTAACCGACAGGTTGTAGGTTCGATTCCTACCGCGTCCACCAAATAAAATCAACAACTTAGAGCGCTTCGGAGCAATCCAAAAACACCCCAAAAACAGCGACTGTGCCCATTTTTGTGCCCACTCTGTTTCAAAACGGATGCCTTCCGATAGCAATCCAGCTCAAAGTTGTTCCCTTTGGATAGCGGTTCGAATCCCCCCTCCCAATCTGCCGATTAACTGAACTCCGCCTCGCCAATTTGCACGAATCCGCCTCCTGCTTCACTCTCCACTTGCGCCGACCACGTTCACGCCGGCGCCTCACGAGGAACAGGAGCAGAATATGGCTGTCTTCAAAAGAGGGGAAGTTTGGTGGTACAAGTTTTACTTCGCGGGACGCCTGATCCGGGAGACTTCAAAATCCACCTCGAAAACGGTAGCCAAGTCGGCGGAGCAACAGCGCCGGCGGGAACTGGAAGCGGGATTCCACAACATAAGCGAAGTCCGTCAACAGCGAATCCGAAGCCTGAAAGAGATCATTGATGAATACCTGGTGGGTTACCGGCTTCGGTACCGTGCGGCCAGGTTTGCCGAATATGCTCTTGGGCATGTCTCGCGTCTTCTCGGAACCAAACTGACAGTTGATATTGACGCAGCTTCTGTCATCGGATTCCAGGAGGATCGCCTACGAGAGGGGGCGGCGCCGAAATCGGTCAATGAAGAGGTCCGATTTCTGTTGAAGATGCTTGGCGACCCTGGCGAGATCGTTCGCGCGCAACTGCGAAAGAAGAAACAACTCAAACTGCCTGTCCAGAACGCCATCGGCAAAGCGTTCAACGACACGGAGACGGAAAGCCTTACTGTTGAGGCCGGAAAGTCGAAGAGTCCGCACATCTATACGGCATTCATGCTGGCTCGAAACGCTGCTCTGCGAGACAACGAGATCAAGACTCTCACTTGGGCGCAAATCGACCTCAACGCCAAGTTCCTCCGCGTCGGAAAGGCAAAAACAGATGCGGGCGAAGGCCGGACGATCCCTTTGAATGCGGAGCTTTACGAGGCGCTTCTCCACTATCGTGCATGGTACGACGAGAAGTTTGGCAAGGCTCAGGATGAGTGGTATTTGTTTGCCTTTGGCCGACCTATGCCGTTCGATCCTACACGCCACGTGACATCTCTCAAGACCGCCTGGAAGAGCGTTCGGGAAAATGCCAATGTGAAAGGCCGCTGGCACGATAACCGGCACACGCTGATCACTGAACTGGCGGAGAGTGGCGCGGGAGACGAAACCATCATGCAGATTGCGGGGCACGTCTCGCGGCAGATGCTGCGGCACTACAGCCACATCCGAATGAGCGCCAAGCGGGATGCACTCGATGCGGTCCTCGCACAGCGCGGCAGGCGCAAAAACGAAACCAAAGCATGAATCGACAACTCGTGACGCTTGACCGAAATATCAAGGTCGCATAAGGTCTCGGTCAATCGAACGATCAACCCAATGAATGGAGGAAAACATGAACGCACTTCTTACGGAAACCCAAGTCTCTGAACAGTTGCAGGTAAGCCTTGCGTGCCTAAGACGCTGGAGGCTTCATGGAGAGGGGCCTCAGTACCTTAAGGTTGGGCCTCTTGTTCGATACCGGACAGAAGACATCGAGGGCTGGATCGCGAAACTCCCCACAGGCGGAAATGGGCGCAGATTCGCCGTCAGGAGCGTCATGAGGAGCAAGT
>Ga0182014_10001919_pt1 | contig 27060 bp, 29 predicted proteins | sample 612S2DmetaG_FD_120489 | JGI IMG/M metagenome (GOLD analysis project Ga0182014, IMG submission 120489) | Permafrost microbial communities from Stordalen Mire, Sweden - 612S2D metaG | ecosystem: Environmental > Terrestrial > Soil > Wetlands > Permafrost | place: Sweden: Stordalen | collected... | reverse complement strand
GTCCTCGAGATCGACGTTAACGAGCGCGCTTCTCGAAGTTTCACACGCCACTGTCGAATTCGGTCCACCCGCAACTAAGCCGAGGCGCCACCCACCCTGGTAATTCACAGACACACCACTAGGGCCGAGGCGGCAGCACCGAAAGCCAACCATCCGAAAGCAATTCCAATAACTGCCCATCGGGATCCCGGACCATCGCCGACCCCGCCGACACCGCCCCCACGACCACCGCTCCCCCGTAATGCTCGGCCTTCTCCAAAACATCGGCGAGATCCGACACCGAGAACGAAATATGAGTCAGTCCAACCTGATCCATCACTCGCTTGGAACCGGCATGAACTTGGCGCCCCGAATAGTCGAGCAGTTCAAGCACCAACCCGTCGCGAACCAGATACGTCGCATGCAGTCCGACGGGTCCTTCCAGCTGCAGAAGCTCGGCGGTGCCTTTCTCGGGCGCATCGAGTTCCCACCAGAACTGAAACCCCAGCAGCCCCTCGTAGAAACGGCGTGACCGCTCGCGATCGGCGACGCACAATCCAACGTGATTGAAAACTGATTGGTTGCCTGTCATGACTGAAACCGTCTCACACGGCGATCGGCCGCTGGTCACGCAGGTTTGCAGCGGGCGCGCAGGGTAGCGACGCCCGGGCCGGTGAGGTCGTCGCAGTAGGCACGGCGGCCGGCCATCGCCATGGTCAATGCCAGCGTCGTCCCGCTGACCACCGGGCCGGCGCCAGTCGAGAATGGCCCATCGGTCGCCTCGAGGCGCAGGCCCTCGATGGTGCTGCGGCCGAAACCGGTGACGTTCCGCCGGGCATAGAAGCGGCCGACGGCGCCGACGACCTCAATCGGGGGCGTGTGCGGCAGCGCGAGAGCCCGCCGGATGTCTTGGGCGTGCACGACCACCTCACCAAGCCATGCCGCGGTGGGACCGGGCGGCGCCATGGTGCTGGTGATGACCCGCCGAAACCGCTCGAGGGTCTCGGCCGGCGTCGGGCCGCGATGCTCGGCCAGACGTCGGGCGTTGTGCAGGTCGAAGTCGAAGCGCGCGCCCATGACACTGGCAATCCAACGCAATGAACCCAGGCTCGCTGCCGCCGTGAGGTGGGCGACGACTTCTTCGACCACCCACTGTCCACACAGCGACCGCTGCGCCCACTGCGCCTGGCCAAGGCCGGCGAGATCGTCGGCGAGGGCGGCGCGCTCGGCGTGGGCAGCCGACCACAGAGCCGCACGAGACAGGCCATCGGACACCGGGCCCTCCCCTATGCTGACGAAATCACAACTGTCCGTTCAAAGTTCAAGAACCGCCATACCCACTTCTGCACGGGCCGTCATGGGCGTAATAATACAAAGATAGTGCAATTAGCCGGCAAATGATCGGCTAATGGCAGCAGATCTCAGTGTGTTGGAGGACTTTTCGATGGCTACCCGCCCCGACGTCAGCGCCGACGCCATTGTCGACTTCGATCACCACTCCGACCAGTTCAACCTCGACCAATCCGCGATCAACGCCGAGCTTCGGCAAAAGTGCCCCGTCGCCTGGAACGAGAACTACGGCGGTTTCTGGTTCCTGAGCAGCTACGATGCCGTATCCCACACCGCCCGAGACGACGCCACCTTCTCGCACAAATACGAACCGAACGCCGCCGACGGCGTGGACTACCAGGGCGAGATGGGTGTCCCCCGCCCCGAAGGCCAACCCGCCCTCGGCATCGGCGAGGTCGACGGTCCCTATCACCTGGCCCTACGGCATGCCCTTGCCCCGTTCTTCTCCCCGGGAGCGGTCCAGAAAATGCAGCCCTTCATGGAGCAGTCCGCGCACTGGTTCCTCGATCAACGTATCGGCGAAGGACAGCTGGACCTGGTGCTCGACTACGCCAGCCCGGTCCCGGCCATTCTCACCATGAGGCTGATGGGCCTGCCCTACGACAATTGGCAGCTCTACGCCAACCTCTTCCATTCCGTGATGGCCGTGCCCCAGGACAGCGACGAGTACGCCACGGCGGTCGCCGCGGTCCCCGCAATGATGGCCGACGTCATCGAATTCGCCTCGAGCCGAAGGGCCGAGGCTCGAGACGACCTGACCAGCTTCCTCATTCAGTTCGAATTCGAGGGCAAGCGTCTCGACGACGCCCAGCTGCTCAACATCCTCTGGAATCTCATCGCGGGCGGCGTCGATACCACCACATCGCAGACCGCGCTGACCCTGCTGCACCTGGGCACCCACCCCGAGCTGCGGCAACAGCTCATCGATCACCCGGAGCTCTACCGCACCGCGACCGACGAATTTCTGCGTTACTTCTCGGTCAATAAGTCACTGAGCCGCACGGTGACTCGCGACGTCGTCCTCGGCGGCCAACAGCTGAGGCGCAACGACCAGGTCATCATCAGCTGGCTGGCCGCCAACCACGACGAGCGGGAGTTCGAGCGAGCCGACGAAGTCGTCCTGGATCGCGCACCCAACCGCCACCTCGCCTTCGGGCTCGGGCCGCATCGCTGCATCGGATCTCATTTGGCCCGTCTGATGTCGGAGATCATGGTCAAGGCGGTGCTCGAACGGATTCCCGACTACCGGGTCGACCTCGACGGTGTCTACCAATACATGGGCAACCCGAGCATGACCGGCGTCGGCAAGCTGCCCGTCAACTTCAGCCCCGGAGTGAGCCGGGGAACGTCACGACCCTGGTGATCGCGGGCGCACCCCGGCGGCGCGGTAGACGAAGACCGGGTCGACCGGAAAACGCAGCGTGCTGGTCGGCAGCTGTTGGAGCACCTCGTCGGGGATCTTCTTCCTGTAGTTCAACTTCATCGTTCCGCTGAAGGCCGGGTCGACCCCGTGCAACGCGATATCGATCAACAGGCCTTTGCTGGTGATGGTCGCGGTCGCGGGCCCCTTGTTGGCGTCCCAGGAACAATCGATAGACCGCAGATTGGCGTCACCGCGGGCGGGAAAGGTAGCGACGACCCGCGCGGCGCTGAAACCGAACCCGCCCGTATAGCGCGACACTCCCGAGGACGAAAACACCCCCGGAACGTGCCCACTGAAGTGCCGGCTGATGCCCACTTTTCCCGCGGTGAATATGACGCCCTCGCCCTCGAGCTGTTCGCGTAGCGCCGCGGGCAGTTTGCCGATTTCGGACCAGTTGCGTAAGCCAAACACAGCCAGACGTTAGCCCAGCCTGTTTCCTATTGCACCGTCACATCGGCCGTATAGGTGCATATCGGTTTGGGATCAGGGCCCACGAAACTTGCGTACTTGGTGGATATCGTTGTCGCCCCGGTCTTTAGAGCCGTGAACGTCCACACCTCGGTTCCAGGCGCCCCAAGAGCCTCGGATGTCGGTTGCACAAACTCGTGGCCGGTTTGTTTGACGATCCCGGAATCGCCAACCTTCGTGTTCGGCGCCCACCGATACGGGGTGCTGTAATTCGAGGCCAACTGCACTTTGAGCGTGTTGCCGACCGCCAGCGTGACGTTCTGCGTGATGGAGCTCTGCTTCAACACATCATCGAACGGGACCTGCAGGGTCTTGATCGGCGAGGGATTCCTGCTCTCCATCGTGCAGCCCAACACCGTCGATGAAACGACGATCGCGACGCCCACCCAGGACTTCAGTAAGGGCCTGATCTTCACGAGAATCATTTCCTCCATCATGGGTCAGGGCACTACGCGCCGGGAGCAATGTATGCGACCGGGCAACTGTCTGTGGCTGCCGCGCTGCACTGCTACTTATACGGGAAGATGACCAGGTGTTTGGGCTAGTTGTCATCGTTGTGCTCGTTTCCACAGTCATCGTGGGAACGATCCTGGGCCGCCGCTATCGCGTGGGTCCCCCGGTTCTGCTCATCCTGCTCGGCGCCCTGCTGGGTCTGAATCCCACGTTCGGCGGGATTCGCATCGATGGCGAAATCGTGTTGCTGCTGTTTCTGCCAGCGATCCTCTACTGGGAAAGCATGAACACGAGTTTCCGCGAGATCCGCGCAAACGCTCGCGTCATCGTCTTTCTCAGCGTCGGCCTCGTGATCGCCACCTCGGTGGCGATCTCGTGGACGGCGCGGGCCCTCGGCATGGAATCACACGCCGCGGCCGTCCTCGGTGCCGTGCTCTCCCCGACCGACGCCGCCGCCGTGGCCGGCCTGGCGAAAAAGCTGCCGCGCCGTGCGCTGACCGTGCTGCGCGGCGAGAGCATCATCAACGACGGCACCGCGCTCGTCCTGTTCGCCGTCAGCGTCTCGGTCGCGGTCGGCGGAAACCCGGTCAGCCCGGCGGCTCTGACCGGTCGCTTCATCGGCTCGTATGTGGGCGGCATTGTCGCGGGATTGCTCGTCGGTTGGCTGGTGACGCTGATTCGCCGCAATATCGACTCACCGGTGGAGGAAGGCGCGCTGAGCCTGCTGACGCCGTTTGCGGCGTTTCTGCTCGCCCAGTCCTTCGATTGCAGCGGCGTGGTTGCGGTCCTGATGTCCGCATTCATGCTCACCTACTTCGGTCCAACAGTGATCCGGGCCCGTTCGCGGCTGCAGGCGTTTGCGTTCTGGGACATCACGACCTTTCTGCTCAACGGGTCACTGTGGGTATTCGTCGGAGTCCAAATCCCCGGCGCCATAAGGCGTATCGGCCAGGATCACGTCGATGGCGGACTCCGGCACGCCGTATTCCTCGCTCTCGCCGTCACTGGCGTCGTCGTCGCATCTCGGTTCGTCTGGGGAGAAGTCACCACCGTCTTGCTTCGCGTCATCGACCGCCGGGAGGTGCAGCGCAACCGTCGCGTCAGCTGGCGTCAGCGCATGGTGACCGCGTGGGCAGGATTCCGCGGCGCGGTATCGCTGGCCGCGGCATTGGCCATCCCGCTGACGACCCACGGCGGCCACCCCTTTCCCGACCGGAGCCTGATCATCTTCGTCGTGGTCGTCGTCATTCTCTTGACCGTCATCGTCCAAGGGACCACGCTGCCCGCCGTCGTCCGCTGGGCTCGGATGCCCGACGACGTTACCCACGCTGAAGAATTGCAACTGGCCCGCATTCGGGGTACTCAAGCCGCGCTGGACGCTCTGCCAACGGTGGCCAACGCGCTCGGCGCCGACCAGGACCTGCTGCGCAAGATCCAACAGGAATACGAAAAACACGCCGCGCTCGTCGCCGCCACCGAAGACGGTTCTGACTGCAATCAGTTGGCCGAGCGCAACGATCTGGTTCGGCGGGTGCGTCTTGGCGTGCTCGACTATAAGCGCCAGGAAATCACCGCGCTGCGTAACCAAGATCTCATCGACGACATCGTGTTGCGCGAGCTGCAGCAGGAGATGGACTTCGAGGAAGTGCAACTTATCGACCAGGGCGACTAACAGCAGCCTTAGCCCCTTGAATGTTGCCTGACGGGTAATTTTGCCTAGCGGGCAATATTCTCGGGTGCATTGGTGACCGTGACGGATCAGCTGCCCGGCCTGCGTGAGCGCAAGAAGGCCGACACCAGGCGTGCGCTCAGATTTGCGTTGGGGACACGAGCTCATCGACCTGCAGCAAGAGCCGGAATCGGTTGCCTTGACGATCTCGTCGCCGGAGCGCGACTACAGCATCCGCGCGCAATACGTGGTGGGCGCCGACGGCGGGCACAGCCTGGTCCGCAAGACGCTGGGCGTCGACTTCCCCGGGACGACGTCGCCCACCATTGGCCGCATCGCCCACGTGCACATCCCGGACGGAATTCGCCACGCCGAGGGCGGTGTCGTGGTTCCCGGATTCGGTCGGGTGCCCTTCGGCCACAGCCGGTTCGACCGCGGCGGCATGATGTTCGGCGCATTCGAACCCGACCGGACGATATTGGTCCGGTCGAGGAAAAGCCGATGAGCCTGGCCGAACTGCTCGAGAGCACCCGCCGCGTCCCGGGCGTTGATTTTCCGTTTGAAGAGCCGAAAGGACCAGGGCCGCATGCTCTTCGCCGGATCAACGGACAGAACTCCCGCCGAGCGGAACATTACCGTGACGGTCGGGTGCTGTTGCTCGGCGACGCCGCCCACGTGCACAGCCCCTTGGGCGGCCCCGGCCTGAATCTGGGCATGCAGGACACCATAAACCTCGGCTGGAAGCTGGCCGCCCAGATCAAGGGCTGGGCGCCCGGCCCGTTACTCGACACGTATGAGTCGGAGCGCCATCCGGTGGGCCAGTGCGTCATGATGCAGTCGCGGACGCAGACCGCGCTCATGGCACCGGGGCCCGAAGTCGCGGCGCTGCGAACGCTGATGGGCGAGCTTTTCACGATTCCCGAAGTCGCCAAACACATGGGCGCGCTGCTGGCCGGCTCTGACGTGCGCTACGACGTGGGCGACAAACACCCGCTGTCCGGCCGGCTCGTGCCTGACCTGACTCTCGAGGACGGACGACGTGTCGCGGAACTGCTCCACGACGGGCGCGCGGTCCTGCTTGACCTCACCGGCGGGGTTGCGGATGCGTCGCGCGGATGGGCCGATCGGGTTGACACGGTCGGTGGAACGATCGCCGAGCAGACCCCGGCGGCCATGCTGATCCGGCCCGACGGCTACGTCGCCTGGGCAGCAGACTCGTTCGGGCCGGCCCAGGAGCCGGGCCTGCTTGCTGCGCTGCTTCGCTGGTTCGGCCCCGAGTCGAGCGGATAGCGGTCGACCGCGCAAGCGACCAGACTGGGCTACATGGAGTCCGCCAATCCCGTTGGACCTGTGCGCAGCGCGCAAACGGTGGTCGACGTGCTGTCGGCGCAGGGCGTCCAATACGTCTTTGGGGTGCCCGGCGCGAAGATCGACGCCGTGTACGACGCCCTCGTCCACGACGGTCCGCAAGGCGCCCCCCAGCTGGTGGTGTGCCGCCACGAGCAAAACGCGGCGTTCATGGCGGGGGCGGTCGGTCGCCTCACCGGTACACCGGGCGTCGTGCTCGTAACGTCGGGTCCCGGCACGGCCAACCTGGCGACCGGCCTGCTGACCGCCAACACCGAACAGGATCCGGTGGTCGCGCTGTGCGGCGCGGTAGGCCGCATGGACCGGCTCAAGCGCACCCATCAATCCATGGACGCCGCCGCGATGCTCAAAACGGTCACCAAGTACACCGCTGAGGTGAGCGACCCCGACAACGTCGCCGAGGCCATCGTCGGCGCATTCCGCGCCGCGGTCAGCGAGCCCCGAGGGGCGGCCGCCGTGGTGCTGCCCGCCGACGTTCTGTCCGCGCCAACCGCGGCATGCATCACGGCGCGCATGCCAGTCCCTGCGTTGGCGGCTGCCCCGACGGCGGCAATCAATCGGGCGCGCGAGCTGATCCGCGGCGCGCAGCGCCCGGCGCTCCTCGTGGGGTTGCGCGGCGCCGACCCGGACAGTTGCCGGGCCCTTCGAGCCCTGGTCGCCGCAACAGGGCTGCCCGTCGTCGAAACTTTCCAGGCCGCCGGCGTGATATCCCGCGAGTTGGAAGACAACTTCTTGGGCCGGGTGGGCCTCTTCCGCAACCAGCCCGGCGATGTCGTCATCGACCGCGCCGACGTGTTGATTGCGATTGGCTATGACGCCGTCGAGTACGACCCGGTGCTGTGGAATTGTCACGGTGAGCGGATCATCGTGCACATCGACTCGATTCCCGCGGAAATCGACAATCATTATCAGCCAGTCGTCGAGCTGATCGGCAACGTCGGAGCAACACTGCGCACATTGACGGACGGTCTGGCCGGCCTCACCCTGACGACCAGCTATCAGGCCGAAATTGCCGCCCAGCGAAATGAATTGGCCGACATAGATATCGCCGCGCAGCATCATCAACCAGATGGCGCCGCCCTTGACCCGGTCGCGGTCGTCTTGAGACTTCGCGAGGAACTCAGCGACGACGCCACCGTCGCCTGTGACGTCGGCTCGAACTACATCTACATGGCCCGGCACTTCAGGGTCTACGAGCCCAGACGGCTGTTGTTCTCTAACGGCCAACAGACCTTGGGCGTCGCCCTACCCTGGGCCATGGCCGCCTGCCTGGTCCGACCGGGCACCCCCGTCGTGTCCGTCTCCGGTGACGGCGGATTCCTTTTCTCCGCACAGGAACTCGAGACCGCAACCCGGCTGGGCCTGACGTTCACCCACATTATCCTGCGGGACAACAGCTACGACATGGTGGCCTTTCAGGAAGTGCTGAAGTACGGACGCAAGTCCGGCGTGCAGCTCGCCGACTACGACATCGTCTCTTACGCATCGGCATTCGGCGCCCGCGGCTACCGGGTGAAGACGTTGGACGAGTTCGGTGCCACGCTGCGCCAAGCGCTGGCCGAGGATGGACCGACTTTGATTGACGCGCCCGTCGACTACAGCCGCAACGTCGACTTGGCCGCACACTTGCACGAAGACTCCTTCGAATAGCCGGGAGGCCGACCCAATCATGAGCAACGCATCCGGCCCGTATGAGCACTTTCGCCATTGGGCCGCATCGCTTCTCGCGCACCATGACACCGAGGTTTATCAGTTCTCGACAATCAGCGCCCTTCTGGACGGCGTCTACGACGGAGATGTCACCATCGCCGACATCCTGCGGCACGGCGACTTCGGCCTGGGCACCTTCAACCACCTGGATGGCGAGATGGTCATCCTGGATGGCGTCTGCTACCGGTTGCGGGCGGACGGAAGCGCCACCCGCGCGGCGCTGACCGATCGCACCCCATTCGCGGCGGTCACCCGATTCCACACCGACTTCGAGATCGCCATCGAAACCCGCACCGACCAGGCCGAAGTCATCGGCGCGATCGACCGCCGGATCGAAAGCTCCAACTTGATCTACGCGATTCGGATCACCGGTCACTTCGCCGAACTGCATACCCGCACGGTGATGGAGCAGAAAAAGCCTTATACAACGTTGGCGCAAGCGACCGAAGGGCAAGCCGAAACCCGATTCAGCGATGCGCCCGGCGTGATGGTCGGCTTCCGCACCCCCGACTACCAACAAGGCATCTCCGTCGCGGGTTACCACCTGCACTTCCTCAACAGCGACCGCACCAGTGGGGGCCATGTGCTCGATTTCAGCCTCGAGCACGGTCAGGTCGCGGTCAGCGGCGCATCGCAGCTGCATCTGAGCCTGCCCACCTCGGGCGCGTTCCTCAATGCGCGGCTGTCCGGACCCGACCTCGCCGAGCGGATCAACAAAGCCGAGGGCCCGAAGGCCTGATGGCGCCCGGCGGAATTCATGGACTGTTCAGGCACGCGTTCAGCCCACATGGTTGAGTGCACACGAGCGCCGCGTCTCCTCACGGTATGCGCGTTGTACAGGTCGCCAACTTCTACGGCCCTCGCTCTGGCGGCCTACGCACCGCGATCGACCGGCTGGGCGCGGAATACAGCGCTCTGGGCCACGAAGTCTTCCTGCTCGTTCCGGGTCCACACGCCGACCGCATCCCGTTGCGCACCGGTGTGGTTCGAATCACATTGCCCGCCAAATTGATTCCATTCACCGGTGGCTACCGCGCGGTGATGCCTGGCCCGGTCAAGGCGATGCTGAAAGCGCTGCGACCCGACGCCCTGGAGGTTTCGGACCGGCTGACGTTGCGGTCAATGGGGCGATGGGGACGTGAACACGGAGCAACCACGGTGATGATCTCCCATGAACGCCTGGATCGCCTTGTCGGCCAGATACTTCCGCCTGTGCCGGCGCAGCGGTTCGCCGATCTCGCCAACGCCCGCACCGCTGCCGACTACGACGCCGTGGTGTGCACCACCGGGTTCGCGCGCGAAGAATTCGACCGGATCGGCGCGACGAACGTCGTCACCGTCCCACTGGGTGTGGACCTGCAGACCTTCCATCCGCGCCGACACTCTTCGCTGGTGCGGCAGCAATGGGCCACACCGAATCAGCTGCTGCTGGTGCACTGCGGCCGGTTGTCGGTGGAAAAGCGCGCCGATCGCAGCATCGACGCCCTCGCCGCGCTGTGTGATGCCGGCGTCGACGCCCGACTGGTGGTCGTGGGTGAGGGCCCAATGCGGGCCAGGCTGGAACGACAGGCCGCGCGGCTACCGATCGATTTCACCGGATTCGTCTCCGATCGACACACCGTCGCCGGCCTGCTGGCCTCGGCCGACGTCACGCTGGCACCCGGACCGCACGAGACTTTCGGGCTGGCCGCCCTGGAATCGCTGGCGTGCGGGACACCGGCCGTGGTGTCGCGCACATCGGCGCTGACCGAGATCATCACACCGGATAGCGGCGCATCGGCCGACAACGACCCGACTGCCATCGCGAATGCCGTCAGCTCCATCGTCAGCCGACCGGAGTACCACCGCCGCAGCTCAGCGAGGCGTCGCGCCGAGAAGTTCACGTGGGAGCGGGCAGCGGCCGGCATGATCGCCACGATGGGGTCCGGGGCTTAGACCCCGGGGTTGTCAGCCCTTGCTCGGTTTGTGCTTGTCCGGGCAGTAGTCCGCGGTGGCCGCGCCGACGAAAAGCTCGGCCTGGTCCTCAGTCAATTTGTTGGTATCCGTCAGCGACTGCACCTCATCCTTCTGGGAGTTGCCGCCCTCGAGATCCTGGCACATGGTCTTCGCGAGACTCACGACATGGGATTCTGCCCCCAAGTTGATGCCGTGCGCCCCCAGGTACGCGGCGAAGTCTGTGTCCGTATCATCGGCCGACGCGACGCCCGCGGGTGCCAGCATGACGGCCAGTGCCGCACTGAACGCGCAGGCATACATCTTCTTGGTCATTTCACTCATCACTCTCGAAGCGCTCACATCAGGGATTAACATCTCGGATTTACAAGGGGCCAACTGACACGTCAAAATGGCCCCGGTTATCTAATTTTGGCGCGCGAGAGGGTCACCGGTCAACAGCGCACGCGTCGTAGAGCCGCCGAAATTCAAAGTTCAACCCTTCGTTCACTTTCAATTCGGATAGAGTTTAATTCCGTGGAAGCGCGCGACCGGGTGCTGATCACCGCCGCCGAGTTAGCCGCGCTCATCCAGGCCGGCGATCCGGTGACGATCCTTGACGTGCGTTGGCGCCTCGATGAGCCCGACGGGCGTGCCGGCTACCTGCAAGGCCACGTTCCCGGCGCGGTGTACGTGGCGCTCGATGACGACCTCAGCGATCACACGGTCTCCGGCCGCGGACGTCACCCGCTGCCGTCGGGGCGCAGACTGGAGGCAGCCGCGCGCGGATGGGGAATCCGGCAAGATGTGCCGGTCGTGGTCTACGACGACTGGAATCGAGCGGGCTCGGCGCGAGCATGGTGGGTGCTGACCGCGGCCGGGTTAGCGGATGTCCGCATTCTCGACGGCGGCCTGTCGGCGTGGCGGTCGAGCGGACACAGCATTCAGACGGGCCGGGTCACCCCGCAGCCCGGGAATCTGACTGTGCTGCACAATGATTTGTATGCCGGAAGCCGACCAACGTTGACAGCGCAGCAATGCAGCGCGGGCAACGTCACACTGCTCGATGCGCGCGCGCCCGAACGGTTCCGGGGCGACGTCGAACCCGTCGACCCGGTCGCCGGGCATATCCCCGGCGCAAAGAACCTGCCAAGCGGGGCTCTGCTGGCCGACGACGGCACATTTGCCGGCAACGACGCGCTGGCCCAACTGTTGTCCGGCCTCGATACTGACGGCCCGTTGGGCGTCTACTGCGGCTCAGGTGTTACCGCTGCCATCACCGTCGCCGCGCTGGCCGCGTTGGGGCATGAGGTGGCACTGTTTCCCGGGTCATGGTCGGAGTGGAGTTCGGATCCGTCCCGCCCCGTCGGCCGGGGCCCTGCATAAATGGCGCTCCGGAAAGCCTTGGCCACCATCGGGTCTGTCCTTGCCGTCGCCGCGTGCGCGTCGAACACGACCGACCCGTCAAAAGCATCCACCGGCGCGACGTCGAGTGCGGCGTCGACGACGACCACCAGCGGAGCACTCTCAGGAGTATCGGTACCCGACGCGTTCACCCCATTGACCATCCAGCCGATCAGCCGGTCGACCTTCCCCTTCCCCGGCAGTGACGGCAAAGCTCACCTCGCCTTCGATGTGCAGATCACCAACGCCACCGCGGTGCCGGCCACCCTCGACGCCGTCGACGTGGTCGACGGTCAGGATCCAACGAAGGTGCTTGTTTCGTTCTCCGGCAAGCAATTGGTGGATCCCGCCTGCAACTACGGTGACTGCAACCGGCTGCGACTGCTCACTCAGGCGCCCTCCCCGGACAATGCCCTGCCCCCGCAAACGTCGCGGGGGTTGCTGCTCGATTTCGCACTCGACACGGTCGCGCAATTCCCGAAAGCGGTGATGCTGCGTCTGCATGGCACCGGCGCGACCAATCCGGGCGCAACGACGCAACCGAGCCCGATCGACACGCTGGGCGCGCCCTTTGATATCTCGGCGGGCACGCCGCGGGTGATCGGTCCGCCGCTCAAGGGCAGTAACTGGGTCGCGCTGAATGGGTGCTGCGATCCGGGATGGCCGCACCGCGACGCCATCCTTCCGGCGAACATGCGGCTCAACAACAGCCAGCGTTTCGCCATCGACTGGAAGCGCACCAACGAACAGGGCGACTTCTACGTGGGCGACAGGACCATGAACGAGAGTTACCTCGACTACGGGACGCCCGTGTTCGCGGTGGCCGACGGCACTGTGACGTCGACGGAGGACGACATGGACGCCAACGTGCCGGGCATCTTGCCCGCATCCGATCCGGTCCTCGCCGCCAAGCTGACGGTAGAAAACATCGACGGCAACCACATCATCATGGACATCGGCGACGGTGTATACGCCATGTACGCCCACTTCATCAAGGGCTCGCTGCTGGTAAAACCCGGTGACAAGGTCAAGAAGGGCCAGCAGATCGCGCAGCTCGGCAACACCGGCAACTCCAACGCCCCGCACCTGCACTTCCAGCTGATGAATGGTCCGTCACTGCTGGAGGCCGACGGCGTCCCCTACGTGCTGGACGCCTTCGGATACCAGGGCCAGTTGGACCCGGCGTTGATCTGGAGCGCCGACAATTACCTCAGCGGTTCGTATTTCGACCCTAGCCGGCTACCGGTAACGCAGGCCCAGACGAATCAATTGCCGCTTTCGCTGGCGCTGGTGAACTTCCCGAACTAACTAACCCGTGCTGCACGGCAGCCGCTTGATGCCGTGGAAGAACGACGAGCGCAGCCGGTCGGGTGGTCCAATCACCTGCAGGCCCGGCACTTTCGCGTACAACTCTTCGAGCATCACCCGCAGTTCGAGACGGGCCAGCTGAGCGCCGAGACAGAAGTGCACGCCCCCGCCCCCGAATGCGGCATGTCCGGCGTCGGGGCGAGTGACGTCGAACTCGTCGGCCCGCTCGAACACCTCCTCGTCGCGGTTGGCCGACAGGTAATGCAGCAGAACCCAGTCGCCGGCGGGGATCTGCTGGCCGCCGATTTCGACGTCACGAGTTGTGGTGCGACGGAAGTGCATCACCGGCGTCGACCAGCGCAGCAGTTCCTCCACCGCGGGCTTCACCGCTTCGGGGTCACGCGCCAGCAGGGCTTGTTGCTCGGGGTGCTGGGCCAGCGCCAATATGCCGTGGCTGAGCGTATTGCGGGTGGTCTCGTTGCCGGCGATCGCCAGCAACAAGAAGAACTCGTTGAGTTGGTCGCGGTTAAGCTTCTCGCCGTCGACCTCCGCGGCCAGCAAGGCCGACAAGATGTCGTCGGTGAGGCCGTGCTTGCGCCGATACGCGACCAGTTCGCCGCAGTAGGAGAACATTTCGGCAGCGGCCTTCCCCAAAGCCTCCGGGCCCGGCGCGTAGTCGGGGTCCTCGATACCGAGGCTGCCGATGGCGTTGCTCCATCGGAAGACCTCCATGCGGTCCTCGGCGGGAACACCGAGCACGTCGGCGATCACCTGCAGCGACATCTCCGCGGAAATGTCGGGCACAGCATCGAATTCACCCTTGGCGGTGATGTCGGCGACGATGTCGCGGGCAACCTGGCGCATATGCGGTTCGAGGCGCTGCACATTTCGGACGGTGAAGCCCTGGTTGATCAGCTTGCGGTAGTGCGCGTGACGAGGTGGGTCGATGCCGGGCAGCAGCGCCGAGGTCGGTGCCGCCTCCACTTCAACCAGGGTGTTGCCCTTGCTGCTGGTGAAGGTGTCCGTGTCCCGGCTGACCAACCGGACGTCGGCGTGCTTCGTCAACAACCACGCTCTGGGCAACCCGGGCAACTGCACCGGATGCACCGACGCGTTGGCTCGCAGCCGGGTCAACGCGTCGAAAGGGGCGCCGGCAACAAAGGTGTCCGGGTCCAGCACCGCCGCTGCGTCGCGGTCGGCCACGCTGTCCTGATTCTCCGGGACCAACGAGCCCACCAGCCCCGGCTTCGGAATGCGCGGGGTTTTCACTGCTCCGCCGATCCTTCTCGCAAGGATGCCTTGATCCCGGCAATGATCACGTCGAGTCCGGCGCGAAAATGCTTCGCGCCGGGATTGTTGCCGCGCTGGTCCTCGGTGAGCTGACGCGATTCCTGCAGACTTATCGAGCCCAGTAGGTACGTGTACAACACCGAATGCGCCGCGGCCGCAACGGGTTTCGTCAGCCCGGCCTCGGCCAGCAGAGAGCGGCTCAGCCCGTCGAGGCGGGCGGCGGACGCACCGCCGCTGCCGGTCTGCACTATGCCGGCGATGCCAGGCACGGTAAGGACCACGGCGCCCAGGTCGGCGGCGAGGTCGCGCATCGTCACACCCTGCACACCGACGCGGCGAGCCAGGTTGTGCAGTGATTCCACCACCTGGGCGCGGTCGAGTTCGCCGTAGGGGCGCCGAGCCTCGGCCGTCATTGCGGCACCTCATCACTCGCGATCACTCGTGGTCTGCGGGTTGTCTCGGCTGAGATTTTACCCTCGTTCGAATCATCCATGAGATGCTGACATCTTGGACATCTTTCGAGAGTGGAAAAGCGGCGGTACGGAACTTCGCTGGCGGTCGACAACCGCCGCCAACGAGGGACGGGAACTCACGATCTTCAGCCGCCGCTGCGGCACACCCGGAGCACCCGCACTGGTGCTGGTACACGGATTTCCGACGTCGAGCATCGACTATTTCGCCTTGGCACGTGAACTGGGCTCCGATTTCGACATCTACCTGCTCGACTTTCCCGGCCACGGATTGTCCGATAAGCCACCGGAGCCGTACGTCTACTCGTTGTACGACGACGCGCGTCTGCTCGTCGACGCGATAACCCGAGTGTGGCAGCTGAGCGAGTTCCGGATGCTCACCCACGACCGCGGCAACAGTGTCGGCATGATCGCGGTGGGCATGTTGGCGGCCCAAGATCCGGCGGTCGCACCCGTTGACCTCATCTTGACGAATGGCAACATTTTTCTTCCGCTCTCGAATCTCACCGCGTTCCAAACCGCGTTGCTGGACCCGGCAACTGCGCGGGCCACCGCGGCGGCGGCGACGCCAGAGATGCTGGCGGCCGGCATGGGAATGACCACCTTCATGCCGCGGCGGACGCTGGACGACCCCGAGATCGCCGCGTTGGCCCAGTGCTTCGCCCACAACGACGGAATCCGCGTGCTGCCAGACGTCATTCAATATTTGAACGAGCGCGCGGCCGACGAAACCAGTTGGCTTGAAGCGCTTTCCAAGAGCGACGTGAACACCACGGTGGTCTGGGGTGTGCACGACAACGTCTCGCCGGTTCGCGTCCCGAACTATGTCTGGGAGACGTATCTGAAGAACAAGCCCGGCCGCAACCGCTACTGGGTGGTGCCGGGTGCCGATCACTATCTTCAGTGCGATGCCCCCGAGCAGTTGGCCCAGGTCGTCCGCCTCACGGCCGGGGGCGAGGACATCTCGCTGCAGACCCTCGGGAACCAACCCGACGGCGCGGTGCTGGTGGACTTCAGCGCATCCCGAGCGTGACGTCGCGGAGCTATCCGGTGAAGACGGGTAGTTTCGCCCATCCCCGCACGCTGGACGTGTGCGCCTTGCTGGCGTTGGCGTAGTCGATGTCCCACTCCGGCCAGCGCTGGATGACCTCCTCGAACGCCACCCGCGTCTGCATCCGCGCCAAGGCCGAGCCCAGGCAGAAGTGCAGACCGTGTCCGAAGCTGAGATGGGCGCCGCCGCGATGGATGTCGAAGCGCTCGCCGTCGGGAAACTTGCGCTCGTCGCGGTTGGCTGATCCGTTGAGCAACAACATGACCGACCCGTCCGGGATGGTCGTGCCCCGGCATTCGACGTCGTGGGCGACATACCGCGCCTGCACGGGCGAGGGCGCTTCGTAGCGCAGTACCTCCTCGATCGCCCCGGGAAGCAGCGCCGGGTTGTCCACGATCTGGCGACGCTGATCGGGGTGTTCGGCCAGAAGTTGCCCGGTGAAGCCGATCAGGCGGGTGGTGGTCTCGTTCCCCGCGCCGGCGATCGTGCTGCAGTAGAGCAGCACCTCGGTCCGCGTCAGCCGCCGAGTGGTCCCGCCTTCTTCGAACTCGGCGTTGAGCAGCTGCGTCATCAGATCATCGGACGGATGGTCCGCTCGCCAATCGATATACTCGGCAAACAACTCGAGCTGTCGCGCGAATAACTCTTCCGTGGCGACCCGCGGGGCTGCCTCGTCGAGGGTGAGGTTGTCGTCGGTGCTGGCCCGGATCGTTGCCTGTTGGTCTTCGGGGATGCCCAACAGGTAGCCGATGGTGCGCATCGGGACCAACGCTCCGAGATTCTCGACGAAGTCGAACCTGCCCGAGCCCACGAGTGGGTCGAGCGCGCGTGCGCAGAATGCCCGCGTCAACGACTCGATGGACTCCATCCGGCGCGGTGTGAAAACCCTTGAGAGCAAACGGCGATGCAGATCATGAATCGGTGGGTCCTCGAAGAGGATGATGCCGGGCGGAACCTCGACACCGCTTTTGATGATGTCCATGGTGGTTCCGCGGCCCGACCGATAGGTCTCCCAGTTCGTCAGCTCCGGGGCAACGTCCTCATAGCGGCTCAGCGCGTAGAAATCGTACTTCTCGTTGTAGTACAACGGGGCCTCGTCGCGAAGCCTCTTCCAGGTGGGGTACGGATCGTCATCGATATCGAAATCGAATGGGTCGTAATAGGCCTCGGTGGTGCTTGCTCCGGTCACGGTCACGCCTTCCGCTGCGACAGAGCCTCGGGCAGCACGACCTCGCCCACGCGTTTGAGGTACGGCCACGCAACTTCTGGCGGCAACCCACCGCACAACGGCGACAGGTTGAGCACCTGGCCCGCGCGCACCCGCGAGATCGCGTCCGGGACAGAGATGATCACGTGCGACGCCGGTTTGGCACGCAACTCGTCAACGGTGTTGACGTGCGTGAAGCCCGCCGTCGTCTCATCCCCGGGATTCCACGCGGCATACGTTCGCACGTCGTGCAGCAGATGCTCGCCAATCTCCGCCCACGCCTGGTCCACGTCGTCGGCGACGAAGGTGACCGAGGCGGTGTCGCGGCCGGGAAACAACGTCGGGCCGGGCTCGTGGCCGTGCTTGCGGCACGCTTCCTCGTAGGCCTCCTGCATACCGGGGGTGTTGGCGTTGCCCAGCATGCCGAGGCCATAACGGCCGGCCCGGCGCGCCGCCGCCAACGTTCCACCACCCCACATCAGTCCCGGCCCGCCCGGGGTCAGCGGTCGCGGCGTCACCGTGATCCGGCGTCCGTCTTCAACGACAGTCTCCCCGGCGAGCAATCGGCGCAGCAACGCGATCTTTTGGTCAACGAGCCGGCCACGATCACCGATCGTCAAGCCGAAGTGCTCGAACTCCTCGGGCCGATAGCCCAGCGCCAGGGTGTAGGAGGCGCGCCCGCCACTGACGATGTCGAGGACCGCCATGTCCTCGGCCAGCCGAACGGGCTCATAGAACGGCAGAATCAGGATCAGATTCATGGCCAGCCGCTGCGTGCGTGCGGCAATTGCCGGCGCCAGGATCAGCGGGGACGGCAGGTACCCGTCCTCGGAACCGTGGTGCTCGCACAACACGGCGGCGAGCGCGCCATGCTCTTCGCCCCAGGCGCACATCTCGGGCACCGCGGCATACAGGGCAGCGGGGGGCGCCCCCCACGCCGGGGCACGCATGTCGAAGCGCAGAGTGAACAAGGCGGCTCCTAGACAACCTAATCTTTGTTTTGACGTACGCTACGTGCGGCCCGAGAGCCGCGTCAACGCAGGGTCGAAGGCGTGTCGCGGCAGCGTCATCGGGATGTCGAGTATCCGAAAGTTCGGCGCGGATTAGTCTGCCGGAGTGCCGTCTAATCCCCTCGAGGAACTCACACTGCAGCAGCTGCAAACCCGCACCAGCATGAAGTGGCGTGCCCACCCGGCTGATGTGTTGCCGTTGTGGGTCGCGGAGATGGATGTCAATCTCGCACCCACGGTTGCCGAGGCCATTCATGCGGCTATCGACAACGGTGACACCGGCTATCCTTCCGGCACCGCGTTTGCCGAGGCGGTCAGCGAATTCGCTTCGCGGCGTTGGGAATGGCACGACCTGGAGGTCAGCCGCACGGCGATCGTCCCGGACGTCATGCTCGGTGTCGTTGAGACGCTGCGCCTGGTCACCGACCGCGGTGACACCGTCATCGTCAATCCGCCGGTATACGCGCCGTTCTACGCCTTCGTCTCACACGACGGCCGGCGGGTCATCGAAGCACCGCTTGGCGCGGAAGGCCGAATTGACTTGGACGCGTTGGAGGAAGCGTTCGCACGTGCCCGCGCTTCGAGCGCCAAGGTCGCCTACCTACTGTGCAACCCGCACAACCCGACGGGTTCGGTGCACACCGTCGACGAGCTGAGCGCGGTTGCCCAGCTCGCCCGCCGGTTCGGTGTCCGGGTGGTGTCCGACGAGATTCACGCGCCGGTCATCCTGTCGGGGTCGCGATTCACCCCGTATTTGACGGCGCCCGGCGCGGAGGACGCATTCGCGCTGACGTCGGCTTCCAAAGCGTGGAACCTCTCGGGGTTGAAGGCGGCTTTGGCCATCGCCGGTCCTGAAGCGGCCGCCGATCTTCGCCGGATGCCCGAGGAGGTCAGCCACGGCCCGAGCCACCTGGGCCTGATCGCGCACGCCGAGGCCTTCAAGACCGGTGGTGACTGGCTCTCTCAGCTGCTGCGGGGTCTGGACGAGAACCGAACGTTGCTGGGCGATCTGGTCGCCGAGCACCTACCCGGGGTGAGTTGTCTGCGACCGCAGGGCACCTACCTGGCGTGGCTGGATTGCCGGCGACTCGGCCTCAGCGAGGAGCCCGCCGACGAGGGCCTCGCGGTGGTATCCGATCTGTCCGGGCCAGCCCGCTGGTTCCTCGACCACGCCCGTGTGGCGCTCAGCTCAGGGCATGTCTTCGGAACCGGTGGAGCCGGGCACGTGCGATTGAATTTCGCTACTTCGCAAGCTATTTTGACCCAGGCCGTATCGCGAATGGGCCAGGCACTCGCCGGGTCGATGTAGGAACCGCCCACCGGAGGAGCTGAATACATGGATGTGCTGCGAACGCCGGACTCCCGATTCGAAAACCTGGAGGGCTACCCGTTCGTAGGAAACTACCTCGACGTGACCGCCAGCGGCGCTCCACCGCTGCGCATGCACTTCCTCGACGAGGGGCCCGTCGACGGCCCGCCGATCGTGCTGCTGCACGGCGAGCCCACGTGGAGTTACCTGTACCGCACCATGATTCCGCCGCTGACCGAAGCCGGGAACCGTGTGTTCGCGCCCGACCTGATCGGCTTCGGCCGCTCCGACAAGCCCAGCCGCATCGAGGATTACACCTACCAGCGGCATGTCGAGTGGGTGACCTCGTGGTTCGACCGGCTGAAACTGAAGGACGTCACACTGTTCGTGCAGGACTGGGGTTCGCTCATCGGCCTGCGCATCGCCGCTGAGCAGGATCACCGGATCGCGCGGCTGGTGGTGGCGAACGGTTCTCTACCCGCGGGCCGGCGTCCTACTCCCGCCTTCTTGGCGTGGCGGGCCTTCGCACGCTACTCCCCCGTGCTGCCCGCCGGGCACCTGGTCTCGGTCGGCACCGTCCGCCGAGTTCCCCCCAAGGTGCGAGCCGGCTACGACGCACCTTTCCCGAACAAGACGTATCAGGCCGGGGCCCGCGCGTTTCCGCAGTTGGTGCCGACATCGCCGGACGATCCGGCGATGTCGGCCAATCGGGCGGCTTGGGACGCCCTGGGCCGCTGGGAGAAACCATTCCTCGCCATCTTCGGGCGCCGCGACCCGATCCTCGGGAAGAGCGACCGTGCGCTGATCAAGCACATCCCCGGGGCGGCTGGTCAACCGCACGCCCGCATCAACGCGAGCCACTTCATCCAGGAAGACTGCGGACCAGAGCTGGCCGAACGGGTTCTGTCTTGGGAGAATGCGCTGCGCCAATAGCCTTAGCGCGTCTTCGGGTGCGACGATCAAGCTATGGACATGGCGACGATGGGCCTGATGGGAACGGTCGTGGGTGCGTCGGTCGTGGGCATCGCGGGCGTTGCGCGGTCCGCCACCGACACCTTGCTGCCGGGAATGGTGGAAAAGACCAACCACCGGCACCAGATGAAGTTCCACCTGCATTCGCAGCGCCACGAAGCGGTCAAATGCTGGCGGACCGGCTTGGCGGAAGCGCGAGACGCCTATCGGCAGTGGGCGGCGGGACCGCGCGCCGGTGACCCGCCCAACGTTGTCGGCGACGAATGGTTCGAGGGCTTGCGACCGCACCTGCCGACCACCGGCGACGCCGCGAAATTCCGCACCGCGCACGAAGTCCATTGCGACAACCCGACGCTGACGTCGCTCTCACTCGAGATCGGACGCATCGAACACGAGTGGACCGAAGAAGCGAAGGGGCCCCGGCGCCGGCTCCGGCGTCGGTAACCGTTCTAGCCAGTTACGGCGAGTACAGCCCGCGCCAGCTCGGGACGGCAGACTACCAGGTCGGGCAGCTTCGGGTCGGGCTGGTTGTAGGCCAACGCCGACCCGTCGATGCGGGAGGTAAACAGACCGGCGGCCCGGGCCACCGCCACCGGGGCCGCTGAGTCCCATTCGAACTGGCCCCCGGCGTGCACGTACACATCGGACAACCCCTGCACGATCGAGGCCACTTTGGCTCCGGCGGAGCCCATTTCCACCAGCGTGCCGTTCAGCGCGTCACGCACGGCCAGCGCGATGGCGGGCGGCCGCGTGCGCGACACCACGATGCGCGGCTGTTCCGGTGCCTTAGAAAGCGTCGAAGGAGGCGGCGCAACGTCGGGCGTCGCCAGCGTAATTCCCTGAGCCGGTAGGGCTACCGCGCCCGCAACGAGCTCGCCGGCCTGCCAGAGCGCGACGTGCACAGCCCAGTCGTGGCGCCCCAATTCGGAGAATTCGCGCGTTCCGTCCAGCGGATCGACAATCCAAACCCGTTCCGAGCGCAGCCGCACCGGATCGTCGGCGCCCTCCTCGGACAGCACCGCGTCGTCCGGGCGCTCCTTGCCGAAGGCTTCCATCAGGAAGTCGTGGGATCGCTTGTCCCCCGCGGCTTTCCGCTCGCTGGCGTCCGCGTCGGCGAATTCCTCCCGCACGCCGAGCAGCAGCTGCCCGGCCTCGGTGGCTAGCCGCGCAGCCAGTTCGTGGTCGTCCACTCAGACCTCGATAACGACTGCGCCGCCCTGTCCGCCACCGGCGCACATGGCCGCGACGCCGATGCCGCCGCCGCGGCGGCCCAGCTCGTACGCCAACGTGGTGATCATGCGTGCGCCCGACGCCGCGATCGGGTGGCCCAGGCTGCAGCCGCTGCCGAAGAAGTTCACCTTCTCCTCGTCGATACCGAACTGCTTGCAGGCCGCGATCGGCACGGAGGCGAACGCCTCGTTGATCTCCCACAGCGTCACGTCGGCGACCGAAAGCCCGGCCCGCTGCAGAACCTTTTCGATCGCCTTGAGGGCACCCAGACCACAGTCCCTGGGCGGCACCCCCGCAGCGGCCCAGGCCCTGACGGTACCCATCACGTTGAGTTTCTCGGCCGTGGCGTAGTCGCGGTCGACGAGCGCGACGGCCGCCGCGGCGTCGTTGGTGCCGCTGCTGTTGCCCGCGGTGATCGAGAAGCCTTCGATCTCGGGGTGCAGCACCTTGAGGCCGGCGAGCTTCTCGACGGTGGTGTCGCGACGCGGGAACTCGTCGACCGCGAACTCGGTGAGCGACCCGTCTAGCTGGGTGATCTTCAGCGGCAGGATCTCGTCGACGAACTTGCCCGCATCGATGGCCGCGATGGCGCGCTGGTGCGATCGGGCCGCCCAAGCGTCCATCTCCTCGCGGGTGATGCCGGCCGACTGCGCGGTGTTCCAGCCCACCGTGATCGACATGTCCTTGGCCGGCGCGTCCGGCGTCTCGAGGTGAGTCGGCGGCATCCAGCGTTCCTCGAACTTCAGCTCGGGACCGGGAATACGCCAGTTCGTCAGCGGCGTCATCGACAACGACTGCACGCCACCGGCGATGAGCACGCGCTCCATCCCGGAACCGATCTGGGCCGAGGCATTGCCGATGGCGGTGAGGCTGCCCGCGCAGTGCCGGTTCACCGACTGGCCGGGAACGTGGTCCAGCCCGGTGGCGCTGGCGGCGTACCGCGCCAGGTCGCCGCCGCCGTAGTGCGACTCGGCGAAGATGATGTCGTCGATGTCTGCCGGGTCGACACCGGACCGGCGGACCACCTCCGGAAGCACCGCGGTGATCAGCGTCTCGGGCGGGGTGTTGACGAGCGTCCCCTTGAAGGACCTGCCGATCGCCGTCCGGACGGCTCCAACGATTACGGGTGTTCCCATGTTTCAACCTCGAACTGTTCTGGGCGCGGTCGGCCGCGGCAAATCGTATCAAATACTGTATTGACAATAGTATTGGTCTAAGTTCGCCCTCGGCCGGCCTGTGACGGCGCTAACAATTAAGCGGTTAGTACACGCGACAACTGCAAAAGGAGGGGCCGTCCCTTGAAAACCCTGAAAACCAAAGGCGCCTTGGTCTGGGAACTGAACGGTCCCTGGTCGGTCGAAGAGATCGAGATCGGTGAGCCCCGGCGCGGCGAGGTGACGGTTCAACTCGAGACGGCCGGGCTGTGCCACTCCGACCTCCATCTGCAGACAGGCGACTTCCCGATCCCGAGCTATCCCGTCCTGGGCGGCCATGAGGGCGCCGGCGTCATCACCGAGATAGGCGAGGGCGTCGAGAACCTGGCAGTCGGCGATCACGTGGTCATGTCGTTCATTCCGTCCTGCGGAAAATGCATTCCGTGTCAGACGGGGCTGCGCAACCTCTGCGACCTCGGCATGGGCCTGCTGTCGGGTCAATCGGTTTCCGACGGTTCGTTTCGGGTGACGGCGGGCGGCAAGAACGTCCTGCCCATGTCCCTGCTCGGAACGTTTGCGCCGTACGTGGTGGTGCACCACACCTCGGTGGTCAAGGTCGACCCGGGCATCCCCTTCGACGTGGCCTGCCTGGTGGGCTGCGGGGTCACCACGGGCTATGGCTCGGCGGTGCGCAGCGCGGCCGTAACTCCGGGTGACGACGTGGCGGTCATCGGGATCGGCGGCGTCGGGGTCGCCGCGCTGCAGGGCGCCCGCCTCGCCGGGGCGCGACGTGTGTTCGCCGTCGACCCCTACGAATGGAAACGCGAACAGGCTCTCAAGTTCGGCGCCACCGAGGCGTTCGCCGACATCGCCAGCGCCGCCGCCCGCATCGCCGAGGCCACCCGCGGCCTGATGTGCCACAAGGTGATCGTCACCGTCGGCCGCGCCGAGGGCAGCGAAGTCGACTCCTGGATGGGGCTGACCGCCAAGGGCGGTGTGTGCGTCCTGACGGCCATGGGGGGCGTGATGGACACCGAGGTGACACTCAACCTCGCGGGGCTTTCGCTGCTGCAGAAGAGTCTGCAGGGAAGCCTTTTCGGTGGTGGCAACCCGCAGTACGACATCCCGGAGATCCTTGCGCTGTATGAGCTTGGCCAGATCAACCTCGACGACATGGTGACCCGCGAGTACACGCTCGAGCAGATCAACGACGGGTATCGCGACATGCTCGAGGGGCGCAACATCCGCGGCATCATCCGGTTCACCGACGCCGACCGCTAGACCCGGGCAGCGCGCACGACACAATGGTCCTATGACCACCCCTCTTGTAGCTCCACGTGACGCCATCCAGACCACCGCATACCGAGTCGCGGCGATGTTAGTGGGCGTCGGCACCCTCCACTTCTTGGCACCCAAACCCTTCGACACCATCGTTCCCGCAGAGCTGCCCGGCAGCGCGCGGTTCTACACCTATGCATCGGGTGTCGTCGAGGTAGCAACCGGAGCGCTGCTGGTGCCGCGACGCACGAGGAGGTCAGCCGCGCTGGCGGCCGTCTTGCTGTACATCGGGGTCTTTCCGGCGAACGTCAACCAGGTCCGGTTGTGGTGGGGCAAGCCGTGGCCGATGCGCCTCTTCACGCTGGCCCGGTTGCCGCTCCAGGTTCCGATGATCACCACTGCGCTGAAGATCCGGCGCAACAGCTAAGAGCGGCGTGGCCCGGCTCTCGTCACATCCGCCACACCAGCCTCTAGAAGCGGCGGCACCGCCCGTGCCCAGCTACGCGCGACTGCGCGATGGGCGCCGACTGGTTCGGGTCCGACCGCCCGGAATTGTCGCGGCAAGGCGAGCAAACATGGTGCCGCCCGGAACGGAGACTCGCGCCCCGCGCGCCCTGTTTAGCGCGGCCCCGTGTCGGGCAATCAGATTAATGACCTCAATCGTCTCGGTGGTTTCGATCGGACTGTCTTCTCAAGAGGACGCGCAGTTCACGGCCAGCGAAGGCATCGCCATGCCAGAGGCGGGCTGACAAACAGCGCGACGCCGGGTAGGGCAAGCTGGCGACGTGGGAAACGACGATAACGATAACGAGAACATGTTGGACCAGTCCGAGAGCCTGGATTCCGACGAGGTGCGCAACGACGACGGCGACGAGGTGGTGGATCCGCCCGACCATTGGATCGATGCCGACGACAACGAGTCGCTCGATGGGAAGTTGGCCGCGGAGATTCCGGACGACTCGGTCGATGACGGGCCGTCCAGAGAAGCGCACGACTCCGACGAGGGCGGCGCGCTAAATGTTGTAAGTAATTACGACCTGGACCGCATCGATCCGGAGCAGCATGGCCGCGAGAAGGGCCAGATCGACGGGACGCCGGAGGACGGCGACTCGTTCTACAACGTCGAGCGGTGATCCTCGGGGTCCGCGCTGGTGGGAGTGCGCTCCGATACGTCATGCTGTTCGTCGGCTCGATAACTCAGTGCTGAGGAGAGACACGTGACCACACCGAATACGGCCACCGAGCATGACAGCGGGCGGCCGGAAATCCATCTCTCGCAGCTCCTGCGCTCTCCCGTGCTGGCGCCGTCCGGCGAGGCCGTTGGTCGGGTCGAGGACGTGATCGTGCGGCTGCGCGGCAACGACGAGTATCCGCTGGTGACCGGGATCGTCGCCGGGGTCGGCGGGCGGCCGGTGTTCATCGGCAGCAAATCCATTCACGAGTACACCCCGACCCGAGTTATCTTGGCCAAGAATAAAATTGACCTTCGCGGCTTCGAACGCCGCGACGGTGAGGTGTTGCTGCGCGCCGATGTACTGGGGCACCGGTTGATCGATGTGGCCGCCGTGGAGCTGGTCCGCGCCTACGACGTCGAGCTGGAAGACACCGGCGCCGGGTGGGCGTTGACCCGGCTGGACACCCGCCGGCCACCACGGTTGTTCGGGTTGGTCAAGAGCTCCGGCGGGCATGCCGCCCGCGATTGGAAGGCATTCGAACCGTTGATCGGCCACGCGCACACCGACGCCGTGCGCCGCCTGTCGGGTCGATTCGGCGGCTTCAAACCCGCCGAAATCGCCGACCTTCTCGAGGAAGCCAGCAAGGCCGAGGGCGGCGAGATCCTCGATCGCGTACACAGCGACCCAGAATTAGAAGCCGACGTCTTCGAAGAACTCGAACCGGAGAAAGCCAGCCGGCTACTCAATGGCATGCCCGACGGCGAGGTCGCCGCGCTGCTGGGCCGGATGCGCGCCGACGATGCCGCCGACGCGCTCGCCGACCTGCGCCAGTCGCGGCGCCGGCGCGTGCTGGATCTGATGCCCGCCCCGCAGCGCACCAAGGTGATCACGTTGATGGGGTTCAACCCCGAAAGTGCCGGCGGGCTGATGAACGTCGACTTCGTCTCCTGCGGCCCCGGCGCAACCGCGGGCGACGCGCTGGCATTGATCGCCGGCGCCCACGCCGTGCAGCCGGAGGCCCTGATCAAGATGCATGTTCTCGACGACGACAAGCGCCTCGCCGGCGTGGTGTCGGTGATGACGCTGCTGCAGTCCGAACCGAGTGAAAGCGTTGGGGCACTGATGGATTCCGATCCGGTGCGGGTCAGTGCCGATGCCGACCTGACCGACATCGCGCTGTTGATGGCCGACTTCAACCTGTACTCCATCCCCGTCGTCGACGAGCAGGACCGTGTGCTCGGGGTGGTCACCGTCGACGACGTGCTGGAGGCCACCATCCCCGAGGACTGGCGCCGCCGCGAACCCGCCCCGCGCCCGGTCCGCGAAATATCCGCATCCGAGGGCGACCGCAACGGGCCCGTGCCCGGTGGTGACACGCCATGACCGCGGCCGACGAGAGCACCGCGGGCTCCGCGGTGCTCGACTCCGCCCACGTGGGCGATATCGAGGGCGCGTTCGGGCGCATCAGCCTCGGCGAACTCGACCGTCCGCGCACGTTCAAGATCCGCATGATGACCTTGCTGGCGATCGTCGGTCCCGGGATCATCGTGATGGTCGGCGACAACGACGCCGGTGGGGTGGCCACCTACGCCCAGGCCGGCCAGAACTACGGCTACTCGCTGTTGTGGGTGCTGCTGCTGCTGATTCCGGTGCTCATCGTCAACCAGGAAATGGTGGTGCGACTCGGCGCGGTCACGGGGGTGGGGCACGCCCGATTGATCAACGAACGCTTCGGCCGCGGCTGGGGCTGGTTTTCCGTCGGCGACCTGTTCCTGCTGAACTTCCTGACGATCGTCACCGAGTTCATCGGGATCAGCCTGGCCGCCGAATACATCGGCATCTCCAAATAC
>Ga0182014_10001916_pt1 | contig 27078 bp, 27 predicted proteins | sample 612S2DmetaG_FD_120489 | JGI IMG/M metagenome (GOLD analysis project Ga0182014, IMG submission 120489) | Permafrost microbial communities from Stordalen Mire, Sweden - 612S2D metaG | ecosystem: Environmental > Terrestrial > Soil > Wetlands > Permafrost | place: Sweden: Stordalen | collected... | reverse complement strand
TGGCGCAGGTGCTGATCCGCGATCCCAAAATCCTGTTGATGGACGAGCCGTTCGGGCCGCTCGACGCCCAGACCCGGCAGATCATGGGCAATCTGCTGCTGCAATTGTGGAACGCCGACCGCAAGGCGGTATTGTTCGTCACCCACGATCTGGAGGAGGCGATTGCGCTGGCCGACCGCGTCGTGATCATGTCGGCGGGGCCGGCCGCGCGCATCATCGGCGACTGGCGGGTGCCGCTTGCCCGCCCGCGCGACATCTCCGAGATCCGGCTCGACGACGGATTTCACGCGCTCCACCGGGAGATCTGGGGCGTGCTGAAGGACGAGGTGATGAAGGGCTATGCGCAATCGGCGGCCGGCTGAGGCCGTCCGGAACTGACAATGATGAACTCGAGGGGAAATGTCATGCGGTTACGTGGTTTGATCCTGATGGTTGCGGTCGCGCTGGTCGCCTCATGCGGTGCGCGCGGCGCAATGGCGCAAGGCGTGTTCACGCTGTCGTCGGCGGACTTCAAGGACGGCACGCCGCTGGCGCTGAAAAACGCCGGCAACAACAAGGCCAATCCGAACTGTGTCGGCGAGAACATCTCGCCGACATTGTCCTGGGCCAATCCGCCCGAGGGTACCAAAAGCTACGCGCTGTTGATGTTCGATCCGGAGGGGCGTCCGCCCGGCGGCGTCAGCCATTGGGTCGCCTACGGCATCCCGGTTGCGGTGACCGGCTTTGCCGAGGGCGAGGTCTCCAAACCGAGCGACAAATATGGCGGCGGCCTCGGCACCGCCAAGCTGTCGACCTACACCGGCCCCTGCACGCCGGCCGGCGCGCCGCATCACTACACCTTCACCTTGATCGCGACCGATCTCGAGCCGGCCGCGCTGGCGCCGGGCCTGACCCGCGACGAGCTGATCAAGGCGCTGGATGGCCACGCCAAGAGCGCGACCGGTCTGATCGGGACCTTTTCAAAGCCGTGATGCGAGCAACCCGCCACAGGTTTCCGGCCGCCGCGGCCGCGCACATACGTCGTCCCGCGAACGCCGGGACGACGAGAGTTGGATCGTGCCGATGTCGCGCCTGACGTTGCTGTGTTTCCAGGTGCTCGTCGCCGTGGTCGTGCTCGGCCTGTGGCAGTTGTTCGCCACCGTGCCGGTGTTCGGCCGGCTGCTGCTGCCGCCGTTCTTTTTCTCCAATCCGGTCGATGTCGGCAGCCAGATCCTCGACTGGTTCCGGACCGGCGTGATCTGGAAGCACCTTGCGATCACGCTGTGGGAGTCGATCCTCGCCTTCGCGATCGGCTCGCTCGGCGGCATATTGGTCGGCTTCTGGTTCGCGCGGCAGCCGCGGGTGGCCGCGGTCTTCGATCCCTATGTGAAGATGGCCAATGCGCTGCCGCGCGTGGTGCTGGCGCCGATCTTCACGCTGTGGCTGGGGCTGGGCATCTGGTCGAAGGTCGCGCTCGGCGTCACACTGGTGTTCTTCATCGTGTTCTTCAACGTCTACCAGGGCGTCAAGGAAGTCAGCGCCACCGTGCTCGCCAATGGCCGCATGCTCGGCATGAGCGAAAAGCAGCTGATGCGGCACGTCTACTGGCCCTCGGCGCTGTCGTGGATGTTCTCCTCGTTGCATACCTCGGTCGGTTTTGCGGTGGTCGGCGCCGTGGTCGGCGAATATCTGGGATCGGCGGCCGGCCTCGGCTACCTGATCCAGCAGGCCGAGGGCGTGTTCGACGTCGCCGGCGTGTTCGCCGGCATGTTCGTGCTCTCCGCCTTCGTCATCCTGATCGACATCGGCGTGACCATGGTCGAGCGGCGGCTCTTGGTCTGGCGGCCGGATGCGGCGGAATGACGGCGAAGCGCCGCGTCAGTCCAGCAGCTTGACGTCGTCGGGGGTCTGCGGCGGGGTCTTGATCGCGATCGCCCTGATCGAGCGGCTGTCCGGCTTGGTGCCGCCATGCGCGACGCCGTGGGGGATGATGACGAGATCGCCCGGCTTGACCGGCACTTCCTTGTCGCCGAGCCAGATCGTCCCGGTGCCCTCGAGGATGTACTGGATCTCGTTGGCGTTGGGGTGCAGGTGCTTCGGCACGCTGCCGTCCTGGACCGCGACCGTGGCGCCGTCGGCGCCGACGAAGGTCTTGGAGCGGAATCCGACGGCGTTGGCCGGGCTGAGCGCGTCGCCCAGCAACTCGGGCACATGCAGGATCTGCGGGGTAAGCTCGGCGGCGGCGCTCGCCGGCTGCATCAAATGCGTCACGCCGCAGCCGGCGGCGAACGCGGCGGCGATCGAAAGGATGGCTGTCATGCGGTTCATGGTGTTTCTTCCCCATTTGCGGACTTTTATCGTCAGATGCTAATTCGCCTAATGGCTATTGACCAGAGCCGGCCGGCCGCCTTCTCAAGCGCCGTGCGCTGCTCTATCGTGCGCCCAACCAATGAATGCCCCGGAGGATCCCATGAAAACGATGTTTGGCAGGCTGGCCGCGACCCTGTTGACGCTGCTGTTGACCTCCGGTCTCGCCGCCGCGCAGAGCAAGATCACCGTCGCGGTCGGGGGCGGCGCCTGCCTGTGCTATCTGCCGACCGTGCTGGCCAAGGAACTCGGCGAGTTCGACAAGGCCGGCCTTGCCGTCGACCTGGTCGATCTGAAGGGCGGCTCGGACGCGCTCAAGGCCGTGCTCGGCGGCAGCGCCGACGTGGTGTCCGGCTATTTCGATCACTGCGTCAATCTTGCCGCCAAGAAGCAGGAACTGCAGTCGTTCGTGGTCTATGACCGTTATCCCGGCCTCGTTCTGGTCGTCTCCCCCTCGCACACCGGCGAAATCAAGTCGGTCAAGGACCTCGCCGGCAAGAAGGTCGGCGTCAGCGCGCCGGGCTCCTCGACCGATTTCTTTCTCAAATATCTGCTGAAGAAGAACGGTGTCGATCCCGCTGGCGTTGCCGTGATCGGCGTCGGCCTCGGCGCCACCGCGGTCGCGGCGATGGAACAGGGCCAGATCGACGCCGCCGTGATGCTGGATCCCGCGGTCACGGTGCTGCAGGGCAGCCATTCGGACCTGCGCATTCTCTCCGATACCCGCACCCAGAAGGACACGCTCGAGGTGTTCGGCGGTGAATATCCGGGCGGCGCGCTCTACTCGACGGCCGCCTGGGTCGCCTCGCACGACAGGGAAGTGCAGGCGCTGACCAACGCGATCCTGAACACGCTGGCCTGGATTCATACCCATTCGGCCGAGGACATCATGGCGAAGATGCCCGCCGAGATGGTCGGCAAGAACAAGGAGCTCTATCTCGCCGCGCTGAAGAACACGATCCCGATGTATTCGGAAACCGGCAGGATGGACCCCAAGGGGGCGGACGCCGTGCTCGCGGTATTCAGCGAGAGTTCACCTGAGGTCGCCAAGGCCAATGTCGACGTCACCAAGACCTTCACCAACAAGTTCGTCGAGCAGGCCAGGAAGACGACGGGGATGAATGCCAAATAGATCCGGCTCGAGATGCGACTTTAGATGCGATGGGGCGGCATGACGCCTCCGGTCATTCATCGCGTCACCACGCTCGATCTGCCGGTTGCGTCCCGGCCGTGGCCGTTCGCGGCCGAACGTCGCGCCGAGATCGATGCGCATTTCGCCGTCAAGAGCCGCGAGAAGCCGATCTGGAACGGCCGCATCCTGCTGGCGCGCGATCCGGTGTTCACGACGGAGCGCTTTTGCGCCGGCTATTTCGAGGCCGACTTCGCCAGCTTCCTGGCGTGGCGCGACTGGGGCTTTCCCGACGCCAGCGTGTTCAACGGCTTCGGGATGGGCGCGCTGCGTTGCGCCGACGGCGCCTTCGTGCTCGGCGAAATGGGCCAGCATACCGCCAATGCCGGCCGCATCTACTTTCCGTCGGGAACGCCCGATCTTGACGATATCAGGGATGATGTGGTCGACATGGCCGGCAGCGTGGCGCGGGAAGTCGAGGAGGAAACCGGGTTGACGCCATCAGACTATCGCGCCGGCGCGCATTGGGACTGCGTGGTCTCGGGGGCGGCGATCGCGATGATCAGGATATTGGATGTCGACGTGCCGGGCGAAGCGCTGCGCGCGCGGATCGAGGCCAATCTCGCCCGGCAGAGCCAGCCCGAACTCTCCGCGATTCACCTGGTGCGCAAGACAGGCGATCTGACCGCGGCGATGCCGCGCTTCGTCACGGCGTTCGTCGAATCGCAGATCAGTGGCTAGACTTTGGCCAACCAGGAAAGGGTGTTGTCTGTCATGAGTAAGAAGCCGTCGCCATCCCTCAGCCTCGAGCTGAAACCCTTTGTGGCGCCGTTCCGCTATGACGGATCGGGCGAGTTCCATCTCAAGTCACGCAAGACCGATGCGAAGGGCGGTCTCGACAAGGATGCGGCGGAAAAGATTCACGAGGCCAACCGCAAGCGGCTGAACGATTTCCAGGAGCGGCTCTATGCGCAGGATCGCTGGTCGCTGCTGGTGATCTTTCAGGGCATGGACGCGGCCGGCAAGGACAGCGCCATCAAGAGCATCTTCGAAGGCGTCAATCCGCAGGGCTGCGATGTCCATTCGTTCAAGCAGCCGACGTCGCATGAGCTGAATCATGACTTCATGTGGCGCACCATGATCGCGCTGCCGGAGCGCGGCCACATCGGCATCTTCAACCGCTCCTATTACGAGGAGTGCCTGGTGACGCGGGTGCATCCGAAACTGCTCGCCGAAGAAAAGATCCCCCACAAGCTGGTGACCGCGAACATCTGGCGCGAGCGGTTCGAGGACATTGCCGCGATCGAGCGCTACCTCGCGCGCAACGGCACGGTGATCCTGAAATTCTTCCTCAACGTCTCCAGGGAAGAACAGCGCCAGCGGTTTCTGGAACGGCTGGACCAGCCCGCGAAGAACTGGAAATTCTCGATGAACGACATCAGCGAGCGCGCGCTGTGGCCGAGATACCAGGCGGTGTATCAGGACATCGTGCGGCACACCTCGACCGCGCTGGCCCCGTGGCACGTGGTGCCGGCCGATCACAAATGGTTCGCGCGGGTGGTGATCGGCTCCACCATCGTCAGCGCGCTGGAGGCGCTCGATCTGCATTTTCCGCGCGCCGACAAGGCCTCGCTGCAGGAATTCAAGGCCGTGCGCAAGGCGCTGGAGCATGAAAGCAAGGGGCGGGCGAAGCGGAAGACGAAGGTTGCAAAGCCGGCGAGCAAGGCCGGCTAGGCCGACGGCGCCACGTTGATGCCGCAAGAAGGCCGATCGCCGGTCAACCCGCCCTGCGGGCGTGATGGCTGTGCAGCTGCGAGGCGAGCAGGCGCCGCCACTCGTTGAATTCGGGGCTTGCGATATCGCGTGGCCGCGGCAGGTCGATCAGATGCTCATGGGCGATCCGTCCCGGCCCCGGCGACATCACGACCACCCGGTCGGCCAGGAAGATCGCCTCCTCGATCGAATGGGTGACGAACAGAACGGTCAGGTCCGTGCGCGACCATATCGAGACCAGTTCGTCCTGCAGGCGTTCCCGCGTCATCGCATCCAGCGCCCCGAACGGCTCGTCCATCAGCACGACTTCGGCGTCATTGGCGAGCACGCGAGCGATGGCAACGCGCTGCTTCATGCCGCCGGAAAGCTGATGCGGGAACACGTCGGCAAAGTCCTGCAGTCCCACCAGCTCGATGAAACGACCGACGGTGTCGCGGATCTCGGCCCTGGTACGGCCGCGCGACTTCGGGCCGAAGCCGATGTTGTCCCGGACATTCAGCCAGGGAAACAGCCCGTAGTCCTGGAACACCATGCCGCGGCTCGGGCCGGGCCCGGAGATCGGCACTCCCCACATCAGATTTTCGCCCTGGGTCGGGCTCTCGAAGCCTGCGGCCATTCGCAACAAGGTGGATTTGCCGCAACCGGAGGCGCCGATCAGGCAGATGAATTCGCCTTTTCTCACGCTGAGATTCGCGCCGCGCAACGCCTCGATCGATCGTCCGTTCTGGGAATAGATCTTGGCGACGTTCTTCATTTCCAGAATGGGGATGGCGGTGTCAGCCATGCGACGGACTCCAGGCCAGCAGCCGCCGCCCGATCAGCATCACCAGCTGATCGGAGAGGAAGCCGAGCACGCCGATCACGACCATCCCCGATATCACGATTTCGGTGCGCGAGAGTTGCCGGGCCTCCATGATGATGGCGCCGAGACCGGTCTGCACGCCGGTCATCTCGCCGACCACGATCACCACCCAGGCAAAGCCGAGGCCGAGCCGCATGCCGGTGAAGATCGACGGCAGCGCCGCCGGCAGCACGACGCGGAAGAACTGCGCCGAATCCCGGCAACCGAGCATCGACGCCGCCTCGAACAGGCGCGGCTCGACCGAACGCACGCCAAAGATGGTGTTGACGAGGATCGGATAGAACGCGCCGAGAAAGACCAGGAAGAATGCCGAGCGCGGACCGAGCCCGAAGATGATCATCGCCAGCGGCAGCCAGGCCGTGACCGGCACCGGCCGCAGCAACTGGATGGTGGGGTCGACCAGTTGCCGGACCAGCGGCACCCGTCCGATCAGCATTCCCAGCGGCAAGGCGACGATCAGGGCCAGCGCGAAGCCGCCATAGACGCGGCTGACCGAGGCGAGCACATGGATATGCAGCGTCCTGCTGTAGGCGTCGTCATTGATGCCGCCAAAGGCGAGGTCTCGCAATTCGAGCCAGACGTCGTAAGGCGGCGGAATCAGGCTGGCCGGCCGACCCGCGGTGGCAAAGTGCCAGATCGCCAGCAGCGCCATGGGAAATGCCACGGCCAGCAGCGCCGGCCGCAGCCGGCGCCGCAATGCCGCCGCCTCGCGCGCCGGGGCGGGAGCCGTATCGCCGTCGGAAGCGAGCGTGGTCACGGTCAGGTCGGTTTCAGCGTATCGACGAAGCTGGTGTCGATGAAGGTTGCGAAATCGGGAATACGCTTGATCTGCTTCAGCGCCAGCATGTGCTCGGCATAGACTTTCGACTGCTCGATCTGCCTGGCGTCGAGCCGCCAGGTCAGCTCGACATTCGGCACCGAGGCCTCGATCGCTTCCTTTTTCTGTCCGAGCTTGCTGGAGGCCATCGCCACCATGGCATCCTTGTTGGTCGCGGCGTAGTCGGTCGCCCGCTGATGGATGCCGATCATCACCCGCACCAGATCCGGCTTCTCGGTGATCACGTCGCGGTGGGTGCCGAACACCATGTTGAGCGATCCCATCGCCGTCGAATAGGGATATTCGACCAGCGTGCCGACGCCGCTGGAGAGCGAGACGCCGGGTCCCGGCTCGGCGCCGACATAGGCGTCGATATCGCCGCGCGCCAGCGCGATATGCATTTCCGAGAAGGAGACGCGGACCGGCTCGACGTCCTTGATCGACATGCCTTCCATCCGCAGACGCTCGAGGAAGAACACCTCCTGCGTGGTCCCCGGGAACACGGCGACGCGCTTGCCCTTCAGATCCTTGAGCGTCGCGATGCCGGAACCTGCCTTGGCGATGATGGCCATGCCGCGATTGCAGGTCGAGGCGATCACCACGACCGGCTCGCCGGCGGCGGCGCCGAGCAGGGCTGCGGCGATGCCGAAGGCGCCGAAATCGACCGACTTGGTCACCACCGCATTCTTGCATTCGGTCGGCGTTTCGAACGGCAGCACTTCTATCTTGTAGCCGGGCGGCACGAACTGATCGTAGAAATAGGGTGCGATGGAATGGATCAGCTTCAGCGCCCCGGCGCGGATCAGGATCGGCTCGCCCTCGGCGCGAACGATCGCGGGCGCGGCCACCAAGCCTGCTCCGAGGCCGACGATGAATTCACGACGGCGGATCATGGATGGCATGGGCGCTTCTCCTTTGTTGCCTCGACAGAATGCAACAACCATTTCGAACAAGTGAGGCGATGTGCCGGCGTCCCGTCCTGGAGACGCCGGCACGGTTTTCGTGCTTCAGCCGGGAGCGCACACCTGGCTCGAGGCTGGCTAGGCTAGCCCTGCGGGGGCCGGCCTATTTGGGAACGCTGCCGTCGATCCCATCGACGTACAGGTTCAGCGAATTGAACATCGCGTCCGCCATCTTGCCGCCGGCGGGCACCATCTCCTTGCCGGTATTGTCCTTGATCGGTCCGGCGAACGGGTTCAACTCGCCCGAGACCAGCTTGGCCTTCTTCTCTTCGAATACCTTGACGGCGGCCGGCGGGATATCCGGGTTGAGCGGGGCCATCACCACCATGCCTTCCTTGATACCCCAGCGGGTGTGCCGGTTGCCGGTCCAGGTGCCATCCATCACCTTCTTGGTTTCTTCGATGTAGTAGCCGCTCCAGTCTTCCGTCGTGCCCGTCAGCTGCGCCTTCTTGCCGAAGCTCGACATGTCGGCATCGATGCTGAACGCGTAGGTGCCCTTCTCCTGGGCCGCCTGAATCGAGGCCGGCGAGTCGGTGTTCTGCGCGACGTTGTCGGCGCCCTGCGCGATCAGGGTGTCGGCAGCCTGGCGTTCCTTGCCGGGATCGTACCAGGTGTTGACCCAGATGGCCTTGGTCTTGACCTTCGGATTGACCGCCTGCGCGCCGAGCGTCATCGAGTCGATGTTGCGAATGACGCTGGGAATCGGGAACGAGCCGATGAAGCCGAGCGTATTCGTCTTGGTCATCTGTCCGGCAATGGTGCCGATCAGATAGAAGCCTTCCTCGAAGCGCGGCTCGTAGACCGAAATGTTCGCCGCGGTCTTGAAGCCGTTGACGTGCTCGAACTTCACGTCGGGGAACAGCTTCGCCACCTTCTGCAATGGCTCCATGTAACCGAACGAGCAGGCGAAAATCAGCTTGTAGCCGTCGACGGCGAGCTGGCGAAACACGCGCTCGGAATCGGCGGTCTCGGGGACGTTTTCCACGAAGGTGGTCTTGATCTTGTCACCCATCGCCTTTTCCAGGCCGAGGCGCCCCATGTCGTGCTGCTGGGTCCAGCCGCCGTCGCCGCGCGGGCCCAAATAGACGAAAGCGACCTTGAGCGGCTCGGCGGCGAAGCCTGCCACCGGCGCCGCCGCCATCAGACCCGCTGCAACGCACAGCCGCAGCGATGTCATTGTCGTTGTTTTGTTCATGATGCCTACCTTTGGTTGGAGCCTGAAACGGTTACAGGAACGGGTCCGCGTGGCCCCTCACGCGGCCGAATGAAAGCTGCGGCCGAGCGAAGCCGGCTGGTTCAGCAGAATCGTCTTGGGATCGCGGCAGATGATGACGAGGACGATGACCGTGGCCGCATAGGGCAGCATCGACAGGAATTCGGTCGGAATCGGCAGGCCGAAACCCTGCGCGAACAGCTGGAACTGGGTGACGCCGCCGAACAGATAGGCGCCCAGCACGACGCGTGCCGGCTTCCAGGTCCCGAACACGACCAGCGCCAGCGCGATCCAGCCCTTGCCGGCCGACATGCCTTCGACCCACATTGGTGTCTGCACCAGAGAGAGATAGGCGCCGGCGATGCCGGCGGTGGCACCGCCGAACATCACGGCCAGATAGCGCGTGGTCAGCACCGGCTTTCCGATGGCGTGCGCGACGTGCGGCGATTCCCCGATCGCCCGCAGCGTCAGGCCCATCCGGGATTTGGTCAGGAACCATTGCACGGCGAAGAACAGCGCGACCGAAAGATAGACCATGATGTCGTAGTGGAACAAAAGGTCGCCGAGCACGGGAATGTTGGTCAGCCCGGGAATCCGGATCGACGACAGCCGGTCCACCGGCAAGCCGGCCAGATCGTGGCCGACGAAGGCCGACAGACCGACCCCGAACAGCGTCAGGGCAAGGCCGGTGGCGACCTGGTTGGTTTGCAGGTTGAGCGTCAGGAAACCGAACACCAGGGACAGTGCGACGCCGGCGGCCGCCGCCGCCAGGAAGCCGACCGTATCGCTGCCGGATCCGCGGGTGGCGGCGAAACCGGCGACCGCGCCGATCAGCATCATGCCTTCAATGCCGAGATTGAGAACGCCGGATCGTTCGACCACGGTCTCGCCGAGGGCGGCGTAGATCAACGGCGTGGCCGCCACCACCGTGCTGGCGATCATCGGGACAAGGGGATTCATGCCGCATTCTCCACCGTCGCTGCCGCTTTCGGCGCGGGTTGTTCCTGAACGCCAGTCCGCTTCAGCCGGAAGGTGATGAACAGGTCGGCGGCCAGCAGATAGAACAGCAGCAGGCCCTGGAACAGGCCGGTGATCGCGGACGGCAGTCCCATCCCCATCTGCGCGGACTCGCCGCCGAGATACAGCAGCGACATCAACAGCGCGCCGAACACCACGCCGATCGGATGCAGTCGTCCGATCCAGGCGACGATGATGGCGGCAAATCCATAGCCCGGTGAAATTTCCTGCTGCAGCCGCCCGATCGGACCGGCGACTTCGCAGATTCCGGCAAGCCCGGCGGTCGCCCCGCACAGCATCAACGCGATCCAGATGTTGCGCTTCTCGGAAAAGCCGGCATAGGCCGCCGCCGCGGGCGCCAGTCCGGCCACCTGCATGCGGAAGCCGGCATAGGTCTTCTGCGAGAACACCCATGCGGACAGCGCCAGTACCAGGGCGTAGACGATGCCCCAGGTCACGCGGGTGCCGTTGACGAGAATCCCCATCGTTTCGGCGTCACCGAATCCCTGGGACTGCGGGTAGTTCTGTCCCTGCGGATCACGCCACGGTCCGTGCACCAGCCAGGACAGCGTCAGCTGTGCGATGTAGACCAGCATCAGCGTCACCAGGATTTCGTTGGTGTTGAACCGGGTCCGCAGGAAGGCGGGGATCGCCGCCCAGGCCATGCCGCCCAGCACGCCGGCCAGCAGCATCAGCGGCATGGCAAGGCTGGAATCGCTGTCGCCGAACCAGAGTGCGACGCCGCCGCCGGCGATCGCGCCCATCGTCAATTGTCCCTCGGCGCCGATGTTCCAGACGTTGGCGCGAAAGCCCAGCGCGAGGCCCAGTCCGCAGAGCAGCAGCGGCGTGGTCTTCAGCAGCAATTCGCCGATGCCGTAGCTGGTGGAGAGCGGCTTGACGAAGAACAGATAGAACGCCTCCACCGGATCCTTGCCGAGCGCGCTGAACAGCAGGAATCCCGTCACCAGCATGCCGATGGCCGCCACCACGGGGGAGGCGACGCTCATCACGGAAGAAGGCGTCGCGCGCCGCTCGAGCCTAAGCATGAGCCGTCTCCAATGGAGCCCTGGCGGCGGCAGCACCGGCACCAGCGCCTGCCTGATCGCCGAACTTGCCGCTCATCCATGTTCCGATCTGTTCGATCGAGGTTTCGGCCGGCTTCACCGATGGCGAGAGCCGCCCCTCCGCCAGCACCGCGATGCGGTCGCTGATGCTGAAGAGCTCGTCGAGTTCCTCCGATATCACCAGCAGCGCCACGCCCTGGTCGCGCAGATCGATCAGGGCTTGCCGGATCAGCTGCGCCGCGCCGACGTCGACGCCCCAGGTCGGCTGCGCCACGATCATCATCTTGGGCTGCAGCATCGTCTCTCTTCCGACGATGAATTTCTGCAGGTTGCCGCCGGACAGGCTCGAGGCCACCGATTGCTCGTCGCCGCATTTGACCTTGAAACGTTCGATCACGGTCCTGGAAAAGGTCCGCATCACGGCGGGATGGATCAGGCCCTTGAGCACCATCCCCTTGCGCGCGCCGGTGAGCAGCGCGTTGTAGGCCAGGCTCATCGGCGGCACTGCGCCGCGCCCGAGCCGCTCTTCCGGAACGAAGGTCAGCCCCAGCGCGCGGCGCTGCGCCGGATTGAGATGGCCGACCGGTTGCCCGAACAGCTTGATCATCGCGCCTTTCGCGCTGACGCGTTCACCGGAGAGCGCGGTCATCAGCTCCTTCTGGCCATTGCCGGAAACGCCGGCGATTCCCAGAATTTCGCCGCTGCGCACCTGAAGGCTGATGTCCTTGAGCGTGGTGCCGAAAGGGTCCGGCGTCGGCAGCGACAGTCGCTCGACGTCGAGGCGGACCTCCTTGGGCTCGCGCGGCGTCAGATGGCATTCCGCCAACTCGCCGCCGATCATCAGGCGGGCCAGGCTCTCATTGGTTTCATCGCGCGGAACGGCGGAGCCGCTGACCCGGCCGCCGCGCAACACGGTGGCGGTATCGCAGAGCGCGCGGATCTCGTCGAGCTTGTGGCTGATGTAGAGGATGCTGCATCCCTCCGACGCGAGCCGCCGGAGCGTCTTGAACAAGATCAGCACCGCCTGCGGCGTCAGCACCGACGTCGGCTCGTCCATGATCAGCAGCTTTGGTTCCTGAAGCAGGCAGCGGACGATCTCCACGCGCTGTCTTTCGCCGACGGACATGCTGTGGACCAGGCGGTACGGATCGATCGGCAGCCCGTACTTCTCCGAGACCTCGGTGATTTGGGCCGCGAGCCTTGCCGTCGGAACCGGCTCGTCCAGCGCCAGGGCGATGTTTTCCCAGACCGTCAGCGTTTCAAACAGCGAGAAGTGCTGGAACACCATGCCAATGCCCATGCGCCTCGCCTGGGAAGGGGCGGCAATGGTCTCGTACTGGTCATTCCACAGGATGGTCCCTGAATCCGGCTTGGTGACGCCGTAGATGATCTTCATCAGGGTGCTCTTGCCGGCGCCGTTCTCGCCGAGCACCGCGTGAATCTCGCCCGGACGGACGCTCAGCGACACCCCGTCATTGGCCACGACGCTCGGATAACGCTTGGTAATACCGGTGAGCACCAGTCTCGGCTTCAGATGTTCAAATCCCGCATGATCCATGGTTTCGATACGCCCCGGCCGCAGGCAGCGGCACCCACTGCTGCGAAAGCACAAGCAATCCGCGCGCCAAGTCGGAAATTGCTCATTTCGTTGGCACGCGGCAAAGCCTGCGATGGTGCCGGTCAATGCGCGCGCGCAGGCCGAGACAGGCGCGCCGCGTGTTGCAGAAACCGAACGCGCCCACTAGCATCCGCTCCGATGCCTCACCTTTTGTCGACGCGGCAGCCGCTGGCTCCTCCGGGCGCAGGCGGGCGCGCCGGGCAACATCAATGAGAACCTGGATTCGCGACCCGATCGCCATGCTGGCGGCAGGCGGCCGGCGCGGACTTGTCGTCGAGCACGGCAAGATCGTCGAACTCGTCGGACCGGACGGCCCGAGCTTGCGCTGCGACGAGACCTTCGATGCGAGGCGTCACGTCATCATTCCCGGCCTGGTCAACGCGCATCATCATTTCTTCCAGACGCTGACGCGTGCCCACCCGCAGGCCCTCAACAAGCCGCTGTTTCCCTGGCTCAAGCAGCTCTATCCGATCTGGGGCGCCCATCTCGATCGTGACTGCTTCCGCCTTGCCGTAAGCGTCGCGCTGACCGAGCTGATGCTCTCGGGGTGCACCACGGCTTGCGATCATCTGTTCGTGTTTCCCGACGACATGGCCGACGCCGTCGACATCGAGGCGGAAGAGGCCGCAAAGCTGGGCATGCGCATGACCCTGACGCGCGGCGCCATCAATCTCGGTTTTGCCGATGGCGGCATTGCCGACGAACGATTGATCCAGGATTACGACACCGTCATCGCCGACTGCGAACGGGTGCTCGGCAAATATCACGATCCCGGCGAAGGCGCGTTTCTGCGCGTCGCGCTGGCGCCGTGCGCGCCGTTCAACGTCACCAGGCAATTGATGCTCGATACGGCGGCGCTGGCCGCGAAGCACGATTGTCTGCTGCATACTCACCTCGGCGAAACCCGCGATGAAGACGATTACTGCCTGCACCATTTCGGCTGTCGGCCGCTCGATTATCTGGAGCAGGTCGGCTGGCTGAACGAACGCGTCTGGCTCGCCCACGGCATCCACTTCGACGATGCCGAGATCGCGCGGCTGGGCAGGCACGGGATCGGAATCTGCCACTGCCCGACCTCCAACATGGTGCTGTCGTCGGGCATCTGCCGGACCAGGGATCTGGAGGCCGCCGGCGTGACCGTCGGCCTCGGCGTCGACGGCTCCGCTTCGAACGACAGCTCGAACCTGATGGAGTCGGTGCGCCACGCCTTTCTGCTGGGGCGGCTGGCCTATGACGCCTCCGCGGTCACCCATCTGGATGCGTTTCGCTGGGCGACCGAAGGCTCCGCCAAATGCCTCGGCCGCACCGACATCGGCCGGCTCGCCGTCGGATATCAGGCCGACCTTGCCTGCTTCAGCCTGGATGAACTGCGCTTTTCCGGATCCGGCGATCCGATCGCCGCACTCGTGCTGTGCGGCGCGCACCGGGCCGATCGGGTGATGATCGCCGGCCAGTGGCGGGTGACGGATGGCGTGCCGATCGGAATCGACCTTGCGCGGCTGCGCGAAGAGCATGGCAAGGCCGCGCGGGCGTTCCTCGAGAGCCTCTAGCGTGCCTGCGAGTTCTCCGGGCGGAAGCCGCGGCCGGTATGCAATTGCCCAATTTTCGCCTTTTGGTGCCCAATCGCTGATCACATCCGCCAAAATGGCTCGAAAGCCCCATTGGGGCCAGCCATCCTGCCGCGCAAATCGATCGGCTTGACCGCTTTTTTCGGAAAATGCGCCCGCCGCGACCGCGGGCGATGGCGCCGTCAGTCTATTCCCAGAACAAGCGCAGACAGCCCGTGATCGCCAGCGAAGACACCACCGCGAAAACCGCGCAGGGGGTATTGGCTTCAACGGCTTCAAACAGGAACTCGATGGTTCGTCGCATTCCGGATGCCTCGCAAATCAGATCATGGCGCCGCACGCGCGGCTGCAACCTGCGAAGTCTGGGGCACAATTGTTGCTTTAGCGTTGATGTTCATCAAACAAGCGTTGATGTTCATCAAAGGAGACCCGGGTGAGTGCCATTCCCGTGATCGATGTGGCGCCGTTGTTGAACGGCACGACGGGCCGGACGGAGGAAGTCGCAAGGGCGATCGGCGCTGCGTGCCGGCAGGTCGGCTTCTTCTATATCAGGGGGCATGGCATACCCGCCGCGCTGCGGGCCCGCGTTTTCGAAATCTCCGCCGCCTTCTTTGCCGGACCTGCCTCGATCCGGGAGGCCGCCTGCTTCAGCGGTGCGAGCGGCAACCGCGGTTACATCCGGCTGGGCGGCGAGACGCTCGATCCCGGAAAACCCGCCGACGTCAAGGAGGCCTTCAATATCGGTCTCGAACTCGATCCGGACGATCCCGAACTGCTGGCGCGCGCGCCGTTTCGCTCCCCCAATCTGTGGCCGGAGACGCCGGGTTTTCGCGACACCATGCTGGATTATTTCAACCGGGTCTGGCGGCTGGGCCGCGATCTGCATCGCGGCTTCGCGCTCGACCTCGGCCTCGATCCGGATTTTTTCGAGTCCAGGCTCGACAAGCCGATCGCTACCCTGCGCCTGCTGCATTATCCCCCGGTCGAGGCGCCGCTGGGCGAGGGGCAGCTCGGCGCGGGCGTGCATACCGACTACGGCAATGTCACCTTGCTGGCGACCGATGCGGTCGGCGGCCTGATGGTGCAGGACCGGTCGGGCCGCTGGCTCGACGCGCCGGTCGTGCCCGATGCGTTCGTCTGCAACATCGGCGATTGCCTGATGCGATGGTCGAACGATGTCTACGTCTCGACGCCGCACAAGGTGGTCAGTCCGCCCGGCAAGGACCGCTATTCGGTGGCATTTTTTCTCGACCCCAATCCGGACGCCATCGTGGCGTGCCTGCCCAGCTGCACCAGTGCCGACCGGCCGGCGAAATATCCCCCGATCAGCGGCGCCGAGTTTCTTCGCTCGCGGCTGGAGCCGACCTACGCCTCCGCGACAAGCTGAGCCGCAAGCCCGTTCAGGTTCGATGCCGGGTTTGGTGAGGCCGCTGAAGCGGCATTGCTGACATCACGTTGCAAAATTCTTCTGGATCGCGCCGTCGAGGGTTTCGCTGCCGAGGTAGCGCTGGCGCAATTCCCGCTTCAGCAGCTTGCCGCTGGGGTTCTTCGGCAGGCTGTCGACGAAGACAACCCGCTTGGGCACCTTGAAGTGGGCCATCGCGCCGGCGCAATGCCTGATGACCTCTGCTTCGTCGAGCGAAGCGCCGCTCTTGACGACGACGATCGCGGTCACCGCCTCGATCCAGCGCGGGTCGGGCAGGCCGACCACCGCGACCTCCGACACCGCCGGCAGGCGGTAGATCGTCTCCTCGACCTCGCGGCTGGCGACATTCTCGCCGCCGGTCTTGATCATGTCCTTGACGCGGTCGACGATCGAGATGTAGCCGTCGGCGTCGACGGTGGCGAGATCGCCGCTGTGAAACCAGCCGCCGGCGAAGGCCGCGGCGGTCTTGACCGGATCGTTGTAGTATCCCGACAATAGATGCGGCGAGCGGTGAACGATCTCGCCGACTTCACCCGGTCTGACGTCCTCCATGGCGGCGTTGACCACGCGGGTCTCGACATTGATCGCGGGCTTGCCCGCCGATCCCGCCTTGCGCAGCTGGTCCTGCGGCGGCAACACGGTGGCGAGCGGAGCGATCTCGGTCTGGCCGTAGAAATTCCAGAACCTGACGTTCGGCAGCCGCCGCTGCAGTTCGAGCAGCACCTCCACCGGCATGATGGATGCGCCGTAATAGCCCTTCTGCAGCGTCGACAGATCGGTGTTGTCGAAGGCGGGCGAGCGCAGCATCGCGATCCAGATCGTCGGCGGCGCGAAGAACGAGGTGATCCGGTGCGCCGCGATCAGCGACAGGATGTTGTCGGCGGTGGGCTTTCCCGTGATCAGGCTGGTTGCGCCGAGATAGATCGCGGGGCCGAGAAAGACGTCGAGCTGCGCGCAATGGTACAGCGGCAGCGCATGCAGGACGTTGTCGTCGGCCGCCATGCCGCCGTCGATGATGCAGCTGACATACTGCCACATCACCGCTTCATGGGTGAGGATGGCGCCCTTCGGCAGCGATTCGGTGCCGCTGGTGTAGATGATCTGCGCGGGATCGCGGCTGTCGACGGAGGCCTCGGGCGCGGAGGCGTCGGCGCCGAGCAGATCGTCGAACGTCGTCATGTCGGCCGGCGCCGCGGCCGGATCCTCGCCCGGCAGCCAGACCAGCTTTTCGACGGCGGAGCCTTTGGCCGTGGCTGCGAGCGCGGCTTCCACGAAATCGGGACCGGTCGCGAGCAGCTTCGCGCCGGAATTGGCGAGGATGAAATTGATCTCGTCCGGATTCAGCATGAAATTGATCGGCACCAGGATGGCGCCGATCCTGGCGACCGCGAAGCGCAGCGCCGCGAAGGCGTGCGAATTGCGCGACAGCACCGCGACGCGGTCGCCCTTGCCGATCCCGAGACCGAGCAATCCGCGGCCGAGGCGATTGCAGGCCGCGTCCATCTGCGCAAACGTCCAGCTGACGTCGCCGCAGATCACCGCGGTCTTGTCCGGATCGCGTCGCGCCGAGCGGCGCAACAGATCGCCGATCGAGTGCTCGCGGGCCTTCTGGATGGTGCTGGTGATGTCTGCGGTCATTTCACTTCCCTGAACGGTCTGGTTGTTGTCTTTGTCGGAGCCCCCGCCAATATGGGGCCGGCCCCGATCGGCCGTCAATTGAGGATGGATCGTCCGCAATTGGAAGCGAATTGACTTGCGAAAAGTCGCTATCTACGTTGTCCGGCAAAACGACAAAGAATTAAAATCAGCAGAGGAAACAGCGATGAAGCCCGTCACGACGATAATTTGCGCGGCCGGAGTGTGGTCCGGAGTCCTGGCCGGTCCCGCGCCGGCGCAACAGGCCGCGACGCCGCTCAAGATCGGTGTGCTCTCCGACTTCTCCTCGGTCTACTCCGATATCGGCGGGATGGGGAACGTCGAAGCCACCAAAATGGCGATCGAGGATTTCGGCGGTGTGATGTTCGGCAAGCCGATCGAACTCGTCACCGCCGACGTGCTGAACAAGCCCGACATCGCCGCCTCGATCGCCCGCAAATGGTGGGAGAACGAGGGCGTCGACATGATCATCGACCTGCCGACCTCGGCGACGGCGCTCGCGGTCATGGAACTGTCGAAGCAGTACGAGAAGATCATGATCGTGACCGACGCCGCCAGCTCCGACATCACCGGAAAATCCTGCTCGCCCTATACCGCGCACTGGACCTATGACACCTACTCCAACGCGCACACGGTCGGCAGCGCGATCGTCAAGAACGGCGGCGACAGCTGGTTCTTCATCACCGCCGACTATGTGTTCGGCCATTCGATCGAGCGCGACACCGGCGACGTGGTGAGGGCGGCCGGCGGCAAGGTGCTGGGCAGCGTCAAGCATCCGCTCAATACGCCCGACTTCTCGTCGTTCCTGCTGCAGGCGCAGGCCTCCAAGGCCAAGATCATCGGGCTGGCCAATGGCGGCGGCGACACCATCAACGCGATCAAGCAGGCCGGAGAATTCGGCGTCGTGGCCGGCGGCCAGAACCTGGCCGCGATCGTGATGTTCATTTCCGACGTACACAGCCTGGGCCTGAAGCAGGCGCAGGGGCTGATCATCACCGAGGCCTATTACTGGGATCTGAACGACAAGACGCGCGCTTTCGGCAGGCGTTTCTTCGATCGCGTCAAGCGCATGCCGACCATGAACCAGGCCGCGACTTACAGTGCGACGCTGCACTACCTCAAGGCCGCGCAGGCCGCAGGCACCCGGGATACCAGGCCGGTGATGGCCAAGATGCGCGAGACGCCGGTGCGGGATGCCTTCACCGACAACGGCGTGCTGCGCGAGGACGGCCGCATGGTGCACAGCATGTTCCTGTTCCAGGTCAAGAAGCCGGAGGAGTCGAAGGGCCCGTGGGACTATTACAAGCTGCTCGCCGAAGTCCCCGGCGATCAGGCCTTCCGCCCGCTCAGGGATGGCGGCTGTCCGCTGGTGAAATGACGGGAGCCCTGTCCGCGTAGGCGGCTGTCCGGCGGATTGGCATATATACGAAGTTTGCCTTTGTAGTTTGACTTCGTATCTGCTAGCGTCTCACCATGACCGAATACGAAGACAATCCGGACGACGCCAGGGCGTTGGCTCTGGCTGGCGACCTCCGCACCCTGGTGGGTCAATTCAAGCGGATGTTCCGCGACCAGGCCTCGCTCGGAGACATGACGCTGTCCCAGGTGGCGGTGCTCGGCCGGCTCGATCGCGACGGCCCGGCGACGGTGACCAGCCTCGCCCGCGCTGTGGGCGTCCGCCCGCAATCCATGGGTGCCACGGTGTCGGCGCTGGAGACGACGGGACTGGTCAGCGGCGCGCCGGATCCGAACGACGGCCGGCAGACCATCTGGTCGCTGACGCCGGCCTGCCGCGAATGGATCCGGGTCGGCCGCGCCGCCCGGGAGGACTGGCTGTTTCACGTGATCCAGAAAAAGCTGTCGGCAGCCGAGCAGGATCAGCTCGCCGACGGCCTCGCCTTGCTCAAGCGCCTGACGGAATCCTGACCGGCATCGCCGGCATGGCGTGCACTGCCGCTGCGCCCAGCTCGAACCAACGGAACAGACCGGCATGCCCCTGACCACGCTCGATCCCGATACCGCGCTCGTCGTGATCGACCTGCAGAAAGGCATCGTCGCGCTGCCGACCGTGCATCCGATCGCGGATGTCATTTCCCGGTCGTGCGCGCTGGCCGATGCGTTCCGCGCGCGCGGCCTGCCGGTCGTTCTGGTCAACGTCGACGGCGGCGCGCCCGGGCGAACCGAGCGGCCGCGGCACGCCGGACCATTCGCCGATGGATGGACGGACCTCGTTCCCGAACTCGACCGGCGGCCCGGCGACATCGCGGTGACCAAGCGGACATGGGGCGCGTTTGCGGGCACCGATCTCGAGCGGCAGTTGCGGGCGCGTGGCGTGACGCAGGTGGTGATCACCGGCGTCGCCACCGGCACCGGTGTCGAAGCCACGGCGCGGCAGGCCTATGAGGCCGGCTTCAACGTCACGCTCGCCGTCGACGCCATGACCGACATGCGCGCCGAGGCGCATGATTACAGCACCGCAAACGTTTTCCCCCGGCTCGGCGAGACCGGCACCACCCGGGAAATCATCGAGCTGCTCGACAAACGGAGTACATGACATGCCCTGGCTGCACTATCTTTCCTGGTTCTTCGGCGGTGCCTTTCTCACCAATGCGATTCCGCATTTCGTCAGCGGCCTGATGGGACGCGCGTTCCAAAGTCCGTTCGCCAGGCCTTCGGGTGAGGGGCTGTCGTCGTCAACGGTCAACGTGCTCTGGGGATTCCTCAATCTGGTCGCCGGCTACGTCCTGGTCTGCCGCGTCGGCGATTTCGATCTGCGCTCCACCATGGACGTCGCGGTGTCGGGGCTGGGCGCGTTGCTGCTGGCTCTGATGGCGGCGCGGCACTTCGGACGCTTTCACGGCGGCAACGCGGCAATCGACGAATGACGGTGCTGTCGCGGGGTCCCTTCAGATCCCTCCGCAATGCCAATTACCGGATCTGGGCCGCCGGCGCGCTGGTATCCAACATCGGAACATGGATGCAGCGCATTGCCCAGGACTGGCTGGTGCTGACGCAGCTGACGGCTCACAATGCGACGGCGGTCGGCGTGGTCATGGCGCTGCAATACGGCCCGCATCTGCTGCTGCTGCCCTTCACGGGTTACGCGGCCGATCTGTTCGACCGGCGCAAGCTGTTGCTCGCGACCCAGTTCGGAATGGGCGTGCTGGCCGCGAGCCTCGGAGTTCTGACCATCACCGGCGCCATCCAGTTGTGGGAGGTCTATGTGATGGCGCTGGTGCAGGGCTGCATCACGGCATTCGACGCGCCCGCGCGCCACAGCTTCGTCTCGGAACTGGTCGGTGAGGCCGATCTGTCGAACGCGGTGGCGCTGAATTCGACCTCGTTCAACGCCGCGCGGATGATCGGTCCGGCCGCGGCCGGACTCATCATTGCCGCGGTCGGATCCGGCTGGGCGTTCCTGATCAACGCCGCATCGTTTGTCGCGGTGCTCGGATCGTTGACCCTGCTTCGCGTCGACGATCTTCATCGCAGCGCCAGGGCGACACCCACCCGCGGCGGCCTCATCGACGGCTTCCGCTATGTGTGGCGACGAGCCGACCTCAAGACCATTCTGGTGATGCTGTTTCTGGTCGGCACCTTCGGAATGAACTTCCCGATCTTCATCTCCACCATGTCGGTCAGCGTTTTTCATGTCGGCGCGGGCGAGTACGGATTGCTGATGTCGATCATGGCGATCGGGACGATCGCCGCCGCGCTGCTCGCCGCGGGCCAGGAAACGCCGCGCTTCGTGCGGCTGGTCGCCGGCGCGGCGTTTTTCGGGCTCGGCTGCGGGCTGGCGGCCGTGATGCCGGGCTACTGGCTGTTCGGCGGCACCCTGGTGATCATCGGCGTGTCGGCTCTGACCTTCAGCAATTCCACCAACAGCCTGATGCAGCTGGCCACCGAGCCGGCCATGCGTGGCCGCGTGATGGCGATGCGCCTCGCGGTCGCCCTCGGCGGTACGCCGATCGGAGCGCCGATCGTCGGCTGGGTGGCGGACCATTTCGGTCCGCGCTGGTCGCTCGGCGTCGGCGCGGCCGCCGGCCTCGCCGCGGCGATCGTCGGATTATTCCATGTTGTTCGCCGGAGAGGCGAAGGGCGAGCGGCGCAGCTGAAATCATCGTCGTCAAAGGACGTCAATGGCGCGGCACATGCGGCAAGTGAGACCGAGGCGGTATTGGCAGCTATGCCCAAAGCCGTACAAGGCCAGTTCCGCAGCGACAGATACCGGGACTGAATCAGGCGCGGGCGATGAGGTAGCGGAACTTGTTGTTCAAATGGTACTCACCTGAAGGTTTGAGGTAGGGTGCAATCGAGTTCGCTACCGCGTCCCGTGCGCGCTCCATGCTGGAATTTCGGATGGCTCGTTCGGCAGGTCCGGCCGACAGCATCGCACGAAGCGCAATGTCCAGGTTCGGGTAGATCCATGGACATTCGACGTCGACCACTGCTATCGGCGTCAGACCGGCCTCGGACACCAGCGCCTTCAATTTGGATTCGTCGGACAATGCGAAAGGCCCTGGCGCTCCCGGCGGCGGCGGTGGCATCAACGCACCGAGGGCTTTGAGATGCCCGGCCGCCTCGCAGTCCTCCGGCGGCCCCCAGGTTGCGATCACCACGGCGCCGCCCGGCTGCGTTACGCGGCGTGCCTCGCGCAGAGCATTGACAGGCGACGCGGCGTATTGAAATGCGTTGAAGCCGGTCACGACATCGAAGCTTCCATCCGCGTGCGGCAGCGTTTCCATTTCGCCGACCCGCAAATTCCGCCCAGGCAGGCGCTCACGCGCGATCACAGCGTCAGAGACTTCAGCGATTGCGGATTTCGGTCTTGGAACGGGATCAAATCCTTCGCAAGCGAAGGGGGCCAGCGGGCTGTCGTCACTCACGATTTGATCTCCAAGCCGTTGCCGATCTCAACCAAAATATCGCTGACGGAGCAGCGGGCGGCGCGGCGGCCGTGTCAGCAAGATTGCCAACGCAAAACCAATCCCGCCCGCGATCAACATCGCACCGAGCGGATTCTCCTGCACCGTCTTCGCAACCGCCTGCGAGCTGTCGCGGAAAGTCTCGCCACTGTTGTCATAAGCGTCCTTTGCGAAGTTGACGGTCGCATCCGTCGCTCCGCGCGCCGCATCCTTGGCCTGGCCGTACAGGTTCTGCGCGGTGCCGGCCGCCTCGCGGACACGGCCTGCCGCCTGGGTCCTTGCGTCCCCGGCGATATCGCCCACGGCGCCCTCGACCTTACCGGCCAAATCCTTCGCCGAACCTGCAAAACGATCCTTGTCCAAGATGCGCACTCCCTCAGATGAATTTTCCAAGAAGGCAACCGACAAGGTCCGGTTTGGTTCCCGCGCATAAACACGCCTGCGAACGTGCTCGATGAAATGGCGAAAGACGGTGTCAGCGGATAATCGCGTTGTTGTTGCGTCTTCCCATGTGCGCGCTTGCGGCGAGACGGAAGTACCCGGAACTTAGCTCCCCGTATGAAGTTCCCTCTATGGCATCCGCCACAACCCAGGAGACTTCCGATGGAGCTGATCCTTCTCATCGTCGTATTGGTGCTGCTGTTTGGCGGTGGCGGATATTGGGGTCGTCGCAGAGGCCATTGGTAGAAGGCGTTCTATCAGGCTTGATTGACGAGCTCCTCGCTCCTTACGCTGGTCGCTTGCGAAATGAGTTCTTGACGACGATCTTGTCGCCGCGGAGCTCGAAAAGGTCGCAACCAGCCACTTCGACCTTCCGCCCCTCGAGATCTACACCCGTGAAGACCCACTCGGAGAATCCGCGATCGCCGCAGACGGCATGGCGGGCATTGTTCCAACGTGCGTTCGGATAGGCTTGCCAGGCTTTCATATAGCCCCGGCGCACATCCTCGCGCCCCTTGTAAGTCGTCCCGAACACCTCGTCTCCGGCGTTCGCCTGAAACACACAATCGTCGACCATGAAGGACATGAGGTCGTCGATGTCGTGGCGGTTCCAGGCGTCCGCAAAAGCCTGCAGCCTTTCGACCGTCACCGCGCCAGCGGGCGAGAGGCGCAGACGCTCAAGCAGGAATTCGGCGATCTCCGTCTCGACATCCGACGCTCCGCCGCTCCGCCCAGTTACCTCCGCGGTCCGCAGGTAGAAGTGACCTGCGCCAGGCACGACAATCGAGCGATGATCGATGCCAAGGCTCGCCATGCTTTCGCGCATGCCCGCCTGAAAGTCGAAGATGTCGGGCAGATCGTTCTCGCCGTAGAACAAGAGGGCGGTCGGCGGCGGCGCGTTGGATTTCGCGCAGTTCTCGAGAAGGAACGGCGCGATCCGGCCAGACAGGACAACGACGGCGGCGGCAGGCGCGTTTTTTGCGAAAGCAGCATTGAGCGCGATTCCCGCGCCGGCCGAAAAACCGCCGATCGCCATCCGCGAAACGTCGACGCCGAGCACCGGCGCGCGGGCGCGCACGAAGGCGGCCGCCTTGCACATGTCGTCCGTAGCGGCCTCAATGGTGTTTGCCACCATCTGCGGCGTGCAGGGCGGCAGGCCGAGGATGCCGCGGACATAGTCGATGCGGTCGACCTTGAACGGAAGATTGGGCGGCAGGATGGGCGTGACGCCGGGATCGGGATCTTCCTGCATCAGGCGATAGTCGATCGAGAAGCAGATGTAGCCGCGACGCGCGAATTCGCGACAATATTCGGCCATCGCCGTCGACGGACTTTCGCTCTCGAAAACTTCGACGCTCTTGCTGCCGCGATGAAACGCACCGCCGAACGCGAGGATGAGGGCCGGACGCAACCCCGCTTCTTTGGTGCGCGGGCGGTATATATCGAGCTTGAGGTCGCGATGGCGCGCGCTGCCTTTCGCGGGATCGTATCCGACCCCGCCGACGCCGTATGTCACATCGGATTCGACGTCAACCTCGTAGACCTTGTCGATGAAAGGGCGCGCGGCGGATATTGTCTTGGTGACGAGGTTCATCTTTGGATCTCCGATTCTAGAGTGATCGCGCAGGACCCGTGCTCGCGCGAACGAGGAGTTCGGTCGCAAGTTCGATATGCTCGAGATCGGCCTCGCCTGCGAGTTTCGCGAGCAGCGAGCGCGTCGCGAGAGCGCCCATCTCCTCCGCCGGCGCGCGCACCGTGGTGATCGGCGGGTTCATTGCGCCGGCTATGTCAAGATCGCCGTATCCGACGACCGAAAGTTGCCTGGGAACGGACAGGCTGAGCGCCGAACATTCCATCAGAACGCCGGCAGCGAGCAGATCGTTCGCGCACACGACCGCGGTCGCCTGCGGAAATCTCGCGCGCGCCGCGCGAAAGGCGTTGCGTCCGTCCTGCGGAGCGCTGCCGCCCGCAAAGATCGCGCGCTCCCGGCTGAACCGCATTCCGCGTCGCGCGAGCGCTTCCTCGATGCCGGCGAGCCGTTCCTGTTCGCGATCAAGCGTCTGCCACGCCATGACGGCCACGAATTCCTCGTGCCCGAGATCGACGAGGTGATCCACCGCGGCCTGGATCGCGAGGCGGTGGTCGAAGCCGACCGACGGCAGGGTCGTATCGTAACACCACGTCAGCATGAATGGCTTCTCTCGCGCGCAGAGAAGCGGCAGCAGTTCGGGATCGTGCTGGCGGCCGACGAGCACGAACCCGTCGACGCCCTGGCGGATCATCGCGCGCACCGCCGCAAGCTCCGCGCTCTGGTCGAAGCCCGCCGTGCCAAGCAGAAGCGTATAGCCGCTCCGCGTCAGCTCCGACTGGATGCCCTCGACGGTGGTCGCGAAATAGGCGTGCCGCAGCGAGGGCATCACGGCGCCGACGACCATGCTGCGGTTGCGGCGGAGCGAGCGCGCAAGTCCGTCCGGTAGATAGTTCAGCTTCTGCGCAGCCAGCGCAACGCGTGCCCGCGTCTCGGCCGTCAGCAGATGCGGCGCGTTGAAGGCCCGCGATACCGTCGCCGGCGATACGGCGGCGAGCGCGGCCACCTCCGTCAGTCGCGACGGGCCGCTCCGGGATTTCAGCTCCGAACGCGCCTTTGATGAAAACGATTTCATTCATCGAAGTCTACACCGGCCCTTCTTTTATAGCAACGGCGGGATTGACTGTTTTCGTTTGCAACGCTCTACTGAAACAGTTTTCATGAACGGGGCGCCGAGATGAGCGGAACACGTTTCTTTCCCGGCTGGAAGGTTGTCATCGGAGCCGGCATCGGCATCGGTTCGGGCTCGATCGTCTTTTTTCCGTCCTGCTACGGCCTGCTCTCCGCGGAGATGGCGAAGGACTTCGGCTGGGTTCAGGCGGACGTCGCCAAGGGCGCATCGATTTTCCTGCTGGTCCAGACCTTCGCCTATCCGCTCTGCGGCGTCGCGCTCGACCGGTGGGGATCGCGCGCTTTCGCGACGCTCAGCATCGCCATGTTTGCGGTCAGCATGGCGGCGCTCAGCCTGGTCGGCGGCCAACTCTGGCAGCTCTACGCCGCACTCGCCTTCATGGCGCTCGTCAGCGCCGGCACCAATGTCGTGTCCTATGCGCGCGCGATCGCGCAATGGTTCGACCGCAAGCGCGGGCGCGCAATCGGGCTTGCTGCGGCTGCGCAGGCGATCGGCCTCTTCATCATGCCGCTCGTCTTTCACAGGCTCGCCGAATCATGGGGCTGGTCACGCGCGCTTTGGCCGATCGCGGCGTTCGAACTCGCCGTGGCACTGCCGCTGGTCGCCCTGCTCGTCAAGGACAGCCCGGCGCCCTACGGCCTGCTGCCCGACGGCGCCGAAACGGCTGGCAAGGTAGCCGACGATCGCGATCCAACACTCGGCGAGATGTTGAGAACCGCCGTGTTCTGGAAGCTCGCCATCTGCTTCGCGGTCATGGGCATGACCATCTACGCCATCATTCCGAACATCGTCTACATCCTCACCAAGAAAGTCGGCATGAGCCTCGGCGAGGTCGCCGCAATCCAGGCGCTCTCGGGCCTTGCGACGCTGTGCGGACGCATCGGATTCGGCTTTCTGCTCGATCGCTTTCATGCGCCCGCCGTCGCGCTCGTCGCGCTCGCCATGTCGGCGTTTTGTGCCACGGTCTACTCGACGAGCGACGCCGCCGCGCTGATCGTCTTCGCCGCGATCGTCAACGGTGTCGCCAACGGCGGCGACACCGATCTCATGCCGTTCCTCGCTGCGCGCCATTTTGGCGCGCGCGGCGTCTCGCGCATATTCGGCTGGTTCCTGTTCGCCTTTTTCCTGGGCGCGTCGGTCGGACCTGTCGCCTTTGCGCAGCTCACCGCGGTCTATAAGGGCCCTGCCACGCCGCTCCTGATGCTGGCGGGCCTGCAAATACTGCCGGCGGTCCTGTTCGTGTCACAGTGGCGCAAAAGTCGGGCGTCGGCGACGCCCGGCCTCAAACCGGCATGAGAAACAGGGTTCTGAGGTCTCGCTCGATTTTGCATCTTCAACCGCACAGTGAGCTAAGTGCCATAATCACGCGATAAAAACGGCGGACGCTGACATTGGGCAAGGGACCGCGGCCGTCGTCGACCCGACGAGACTGGGCAAGAACTCGGCATTTTTGAGAGTTAGTGTACGATTCGGTCTATGACGAATCATGCATTCAAGAGCGGCGATAGCCGTGAGCAGCCCAGTTTGCTGCCCCCTCGGAT
>Ga0182014_10001914_pt1 | contig 27097 bp, 32 predicted proteins | sample 612S2DmetaG_FD_120489 | JGI IMG/M metagenome (GOLD analysis project Ga0182014, IMG submission 120489) | Permafrost microbial communities from Stordalen Mire, Sweden - 612S2D metaG | ecosystem: Environmental > Terrestrial > Soil > Wetlands > Permafrost | place: Sweden: Stordalen | collected... | reverse complement strand
TGATGAAATCGAGAGAGCAGTTGAAGACGCTATAGGTGTTGTAGCTGCTACTGTTGAAGATGGTAAAGTAGTTGCTGGTGGAGGCGCTGCTGAAATAGCTATAGCTAGAGGATTAAAAGAATACGCTGACACTATAAGTGGAAGAGAACAGTTAGCAGTTGCTGCTTTCGCTGAAGCTTTAGAAGTTGTTCCTAAAACCTTAGCTGAAAACGCTGGATTAGATAGTATTGATTCATTAGTTGATTTAAGAGCGGCTCATGAAAAATCTATTTACATGGGACTTGACGTCTTTAAAGGCGGTGTAACGGATATGTTTAAAAGTGGAGTAATTGAACCTCGCCGAGTTAAAAAACAGGCTATTCAATCCGCTGCTGAAGCTGCTGAAATGATTCTAAGAATCGATGATGTTATCGCATCCAGCGGCTCTGGAAAACCAGGACCTGAAGATATGGAAGGAATGGGCGGAATGCCTGGTGGAATGCCACCTATGATGTAAAAGGTTTAAATTAAACTTTTTATACATTTCTTTTGTTTTGAATAATTTATTTTTTGAAATTAAATTAAATTTCTTTTTTTTTTAAATATCTAAAAATTCAATCTTTTTTTTTAAAGTTTATTGTAATATTAATATATTTTATAATTAACAATGATTTTTACAGATATAATTATTTTTTTAAATAGTTATTTATTCTAATTAAATTAATTTTGATTCATGGTGGAGTATTAGTATATGTTACCCATATTTAAACGTGAAAAAAAGGTTGTAAATGAGATTGAACCTGATGAAGCATTTATTATAATTGAAAAAAAAGGTAATAATCCTAATTTTATTATTCTTGACGTACGCACTCCTAATGAATATAAAGAAGAACATTTAGAGAGTGCTCATCTTTTAAATGTTAAATCTCACAGTTTTGAAGATGAATTGGATAGAATGGATAAAAACAAGAAATATTTTATATATTGCAGAAGAGGTAAAAGGAGTATTATAGCTTGTAATTTAATGAAGAAACATGGATTTAATGAAGTTTATAATATTACCGGTGGAATTACTAAATGGAAATCCAAAAAATTACCAGTTACAAGTGAATAAAAATTTAAAAAAAATTTACAAATTATTTATAATATTTAATTCTTAAAAAAAAATTTAATAATAATTAAAGGAATGTTTTCTCCTTTAAATTATTTTTAAGTATGTATCTAATTTTTTTAATTAGAGAGTATATGGACTGCTGCGGTTCCACCAGTTCCACCAATATTATGAGTCATACCTACTTCTATGTCTTTAACTTGTCTTTTACCTGCTTGTCCTCGTAGTTGCCATACTATTTCAGCTGCTTGGGCTATTCCTGTTGCACCTAATGGATGTCCTCTTGATTTGAGACCACCAGATGGGTTAACTGGTATTTGCCCGTCAATTTCAGTCATTCCATCCTCTACAAATGGACCTGCTTTTCCTTTCTCAACGAAACCTAAGTCTTCTATAGCGAGTAAACCATTAATACTGAAGCAATCATGCACTTCAACTGCATCAATATCTTTTGGTGTTAAGCCTGCCATTTTATATGCTTTTCGAGCTGCATGTACTGTTGAATCAATGGTGGATATATCTTTCCTTTCATGTAATGCAATTGTTCCTGATGCTTGAGTTGAGGCTTTCACATATACGGGTGAGTCCGTATATTTACGAGCATCTTCAGCAGGGCAGAGAATTACAGCTGCTGCTCCATCAGTTATTGGTGAACAATCTAGTAATCTTAATGGGTCTGCCACTATACTACTATTTAAAACTTGATCTATGGTTATTTCCATACCAAATTGTGCTAATGGATTGCGAGCACCATTTTTATGGTTAATAACACTGAACATTGCTAATTGTTCTCTAGTGGTTCCATATTCATACATATGTCTTCTGGCGATCATAGCGTAGAGTGAAGGGAAGTTAACTCCTTGTTGAGCTTCCCATTCTTGATCAGATGCAGTAGCTACAATGGGTGTGGGATCTACTACGTCAGTCATTTTCTCTACACCGGCGGATATTACGATATCATGGTAACCTGATGCTACTGCCATGATACCACTTCTTAATGCTAATCCACCTGATGCACAGGCTGCTTCTACACGGGTACATGGGAGTGGATTTAAACCTGCTTGGTCAGCTATAAGTGATGCTATATGCTCCTGCTCTACAAATAAACCTGCGGACATGTTACCAACATACATGGCATCTAAATCTACTCCTTTAATACCGGAATCTTGGATAGCTTTCAATCCAGCTTCCGTAATCATATCTCTAAATGAAGTATCCCATAATTCTCCGAATTTAGTTTGTGATACTCCTATAATTGCAACATCTCTCAAACTATTAATCCCCCATATAAATTTTTATTATGCATTTTCTTAAAACTCCTATAATTATTATTATTTGAAAAACTTTTAGTTAATTTAAATAATTTTTTTTTTTAATATTGGGTTAAACCAGCCATTCGTAGTTTACCTTTAAATTTAGCGTAAATTGCGTAATCAACGTATTCTTTATCTTTAACCATATTCCTTACTTTAGGTGCTAACTCTCTTCTCTCTTCTATTTCATCATTTACGGTTATGCTGAAAGCGTCACTTCCGGCACCAGAACCGTATGAAACAGCCATTATACGTTCACCTGGCTGAGCAATATCTAATATAGCTGCAAGTCCTAATGGAGTGGCTCCTGAATAAGTATTCCCTATAAATGGAGATAAGAGACCTGTTTCATATTGTTTTTGATTAAATCCTAATTTTCTTGCAGCTCTAGTGTAAAATTTACCATTAGGTTGGTGAAATACTACATGATCATAATCTGAGGCTTCTGTACCCATTTTATCGAAAATACCTTTAGCCCCGTTTAGCACATGTTTGAAATAGGCTGGTTCACCAGTGAATCTTCCACCATGTTTAGGATAAGGTTTTCCTTCCCGTCTATAAAAATCTGGTGTGTCTGATGTGTAACTGAAGGTACCTTCAAAATCAGCTAAGGTATTATTTTTTCCTATTATATAAGCTGCTCCACCGGCTGATGCAGTGTATTCTAAAGCATCACTAGGTGCACCTTGAGCAGTATCAGCTCCAACAGCTAATCCATATTCTATTAAATCTGATTCAACAAGCCCCATAACTATTTGCATTGCAGCAGTACCAGCTTTACATGCGAATTCAAGGTCAGCTGCAGTTAAATTAGGTGTAGCTTCTACGGCTTCTGCTACTATAGTGGCAGTTGGTTTCACTGCATATGGATGTGATTCTGAACCTACATAAACGGCTTCAATTTTTTGAGGGTCTATTAAAGCTCTTTTAAGTGCATATCTTGAAGCTTCAACTGATATTGTTGCTGTATCTTCATCGGGAGCTGGTACAGATTTTTCTTGTAAAATTAATCCTTTAGATATAGCAGCTGGGTCATCACCCCAAACTTTAGCGATTTCTTCAACTTTTATTCTATATGATGGTATATGAACTCCATATCCTACAATTCCTGACATTTAATATCACTATCCAATTTTTTTTGAATAAATAAGTTTTTATTTATTTTCTTATTTTAAATCCTAAATGATTAATTATTTAGGATTATTTTTTTCGTTTAAATATTCGGAATATAAAAATAAATTATTCCTATAATAAGTCTTTAAAAATGATTTCCATTTTGAATATTAATTTATATTCAAAAAATATAATGTTTAAATTTATTTGTCTAATTCGTCTTTATAAAACTTTGTATATAAATAAAATTTATAATGAATTATTTAAATAAAATCTAATAATTTATTTATATCTAATTTATCCACATCATCCATATCTACCATACCATACTTATTATATAAATTTTCAAAATCCTGAACTTCTAGTATATTATATAATGAAATATTATCTTCTAATTCTATATTTTTTTCTGTTTTTAATTCCTCTAATTCTATTATACATGTTTCTAGAAATTCCTCAGGATCTTTCATTTCTAAAAGTTTATTAATTAACTTATTATCAGTTTTAAAAGATTTTTTTGTATCTAAACCTTCGAAGAAGAATTTTTCATACATTCTCTCCTGATTTATAAATTTATAAATTAAGATAAGTTTCTCCTGTAATTCCTGTATTTCATTCTGATTTAAATCCACCATTACTTAATTACCCCCTACTAGATGTATTTGAAAGTTAAAAAAAAATGCGATAAATTTTAAATGTATTTTGTATGAATTTAAAATAAATGCTTTGATTATATTAAAATAAGTTAATCTAGAGATTTTATTTATCCATTAAAGATTGGAGTGTATCTTTTTTACGATATGCTAGTCCTTGGAATACTGCGACTAGATCTCCTTCTTCATCACTAATATCCACAGTGTAGGTTGCGAGTTTAGGGTTACTGGATAACTCCCTTGCTTCAGCGGTGATTTTACCCTTATTTACAGCTTTCATAAAAGTTATACTAACATTTATAGCTACGGTAACGTTTCCATGACTATTAGCAGCTACTGCAAAGGCAAAATCAGCTAATGTGAATAATGTCCCTCCATGAACTGTTTTAACACCATTTAAATGATTTTCAGTGATAAGCATTTCTGTTTTAGCATATCCTGGTGAAATATCCACAATTTTTATGTCACAATAAGCTGCGAATTCATCTCGTTTGAAAAATTCTCTTAATTCCTCTATTTTCATAAAAATAACCTAATAAATGATAATGAATTAAAAAATAAATATAGTATGTAGAATTATTTAAAATCTACAACTCTTTTTACCTCTCTTCATTAAGTATTGTTGATGATAATTTTCAGCAGGATAAAATTTTGGAGCTGGAATTATTTGTGTTACAATCTCTCGGTCATATTCACTTGATTCTTGTAGTTTTTCTTTAGATGATTCTGCAAGTTTTTTTTGATTCTCATTATAATAAAAGATTACTGAACGGTACTGGTCACCAATATCTGGGCCTTGCCTGTTTAAAGTGGTAGGGTCATGTTTTTGCCAGAAAACATTTAATAAATCTCCGTAAGATATAATTTTAGGATCAAATGTTACTTCTACGGTCTCGGCATGCCCTGTAGTTCCACTGCAAACATCATTATAGGTCGGATTATCAGTTACACCACCCATATAACCTACAGTTGTTGATATTACTCCATTAAGGCATCTGAAAGCTTCCTCTACACCCCAAAAACATCCCGCAGCAAAACTTGCTTTTTCATATTTGTTTTCATCGGTCATAACAAAACCTATCCCCTCAACTCATTCTTCATCTAATTAATGTTATGTTTTTATAAAAGTAAATAATTTTCCAAAAAAAATTGAATCAAGTTATACAGGGTGAATCTATTGATTATAAATATTATTCATCAGGAATGTTCTTAATTACTTCTTCTTCTCCGGTTCCATGTTCTCCAGTGAGGTGACTATGCCTCCGACCATAGAAGTAGTATATAATTAATCCTATAGCCAGCCACACTACGAATCGTAGTAGTGTTACTGATGGTAATTCAATAACTAAACCTAAAGCAGATATTATAGCTAGAATGGGAACCCAGGGGAGGTATGGTGTTTTAAATGGGCGTTTTATATCTGGTCTAGTTCTTCTTAAAACTAATACTGATGCTGATACCATTATAAAAGCAGCTAAGGTTCCAATATTCACTAATTCAGCAATATCAGTTATCGGGAGAAACGCTGCTAAAACTGCTGCAACTACACCTACAAGCATTATTCCATTAATTGGTGTTTTAAATGTTTTATGAAGTTTAGTGAAGAATGGTGGTAGTAAACCATCCCTAGCCATTGCAAAGAATACTCTACTCTGTCCAAAGAAACCTACTAATATTACACTGGTAAGTCCTGCTAATGCTCCTACAGATACCACTATATCTGCCCAGTGAATACCAGCAAAGTTAAGGGCGTAAGCTACTGGGGCGGCGATTCCTAGTTCGTAATATGGAACCATACCATTTAACACAAAAGTTACTATTATATAGAGTATACTGGCAACGATTAGGGATCCTAAAATTGCAATGGGAAAGGTTCTCTGAGGGTTTTTAACTTCTTCTGCTGCAGTGGTGATAGCGTCAAAGCCTATATAAGCAAAGAATATAATAGCAGCACCTTTAAATATACCTATATAACCGTAAGGTAGGAAAGGATGGTAATTAGCTGGATGAATATAATTCACCCCTATGGCTATGAATAATAGTACAACGAATATTTTAATCATTACTATGAGTGAATTAAATTGTGCACTAAGTTTGGTACCACGAATTAATATTAAACTTATAATTCCTATAATTAGAACTGCGGGGAGGTTGATGAATCCCCCTGCTACTCCTGGTGGATTTAAGAGTTGAGGTGGTAAATTTATTCCTAATGTTGATATTATACTAACCATGTAACCTGACCAACCTACAGCTAATGCAGTTACAATTAAAGTGTATTCTAATATTAGGTCCCAGCCTATGATCCAAGCGAATAATTCTCCTAATGTTACATAACTATAAGTATAAGCACTACCTGCTACTGGTACCATTGATGCGAATTCAGCGTAGCAAAGAGCAGTGAATAAACAGGCTAAACCTGCAAATACGAATGATAAAATGAGAGCAGGTCCAGCGTAATCAGCTGATGCAACACCGGTTAGTATAAAGATACCGGCACCTATAATTGCACCTAAACCCATTAAAAAAAGTGCTGGTGTTCCTAAAACTTTTACAAGACCCTTTTCACTTTCACTAATCTCTAATAAATGACTTATAGGTTTTTTCCAGAAGAGTCTGCGAGTCATAGATAAAAATATTCCTTTTTTTTAAGCTAATATTTTTTAAGCTAATAATTATTTTGGAAATTATAAAATGTTAGAAGGTAGATTTTATTAATCTATTATTATGTGTTTTTTGTTTTTGGATAATATTAAATGTATTTAATATTGAATTGAACATTTTTAAGAGGGATATTTCCTAAGATTCAGATTTCTTTTTGTTAAAAAAAATAGGTTATTATATTAAAAGATTGATAAACCTGATTTAATTAATGGTTTAATAAATAAATTTTTTTTTATAGAAAAATGAGGTTATAACCATGTATCAGGAATTAGGACAAAAGTTAATTAATATTTTAGGGCTTGAAAATACTCCGGTGGCTATTAAATGGTCAGTTAGGGAGCCTCGAAATATTGAGAAGGAAAAGGGTAAATCTAGATTCTGCGCGAAAATTAGTAAAGCTATGAATGGTGAAATATTCTATTCAACCGTGGAGGAAGAGGAATGTGGTGGTGGTATGAGGTATTCTGGATTGAAGGATCCTAATGAATTACCAGCTAATATGCGTAGTGGTTCCTTCCTTATACCTAGAGGGGTTTTTAAGAGTGTTCCAGCTTTTCAACGTGCTGGAACCCATAATCCTGCAATAGAATCTGGAATTTTTCATGCAGTACTTTTTGCACCATTAACGAAAGCTGACTTCGATCCTGATGTTATATTCATTATTTGCGAAGCTAAACAAGGTATGACTTTATTGCATGCTAATGCATTTGATTCCGGTGCTGAAGCCTTGGGTGCGGGTATAGGTCCTATATGTTGCACGATGGCATCTAAACCTTACTTAACTGGGGAGGTTACTTATGGTTTTGCAGATGTAGGATCAAGAAATTTTATGGATATTAAACCAGAGGAGGTAATAGTTAGCATTCCGGCTCCGGAATTGAAAAGAATTGTAGGTAATATGGAGGAAATGCAGACTAAAAAATTCTTCCAAGAACATTAAAAATTAGATTATTTAATTTTATTACTTTTAATTCTTTTTTTAGGATGCATTTATATAAACTTATTTAGGGTTTTGGTAATATTGTATTACTTGTCCATTATTAGCATTAACATCTACATAACCCATTAATTGACCTGTATCATCATTCATAATGGTTATAACATATTCTAATTGATTAGGGTTTGATCCGTACATTACTAATTCTACTGAACCTGGTGTATTTGCTACTGAGAGTGGAAACTTGATAAATCCTTCATGACTTGTTGCATATTGTAATGCTATGTTTATAGCTTCATTTTGACTGATTTTTGCACTGGAATTATTATTTATTGTTGATTGGTTTATAGATTGATTTAATGTTATATTACTGGTATTTGTATTGTTATTGGTAATTGTGGGATGATCCACACTAGTATAATAAATGTAACCCACTGCCGCGGCTAATAAGACAGCTAAAATTATTATTATATATAATAATATATTAGGGGATAATTGTTCCATTTGAGATTTCTTTGTCATAAAAAAAAAATTAGATTTAACTTTTGATTATTATTTTTTTTTTAAATATACTAAATGTAAAAAATATAAATTTTTCTTTTAAGGTGAAAAAAATATTATATATTATTTTTTACTATAAATTTATAAAATTTAATTTGAATATAATAGTATATAGAATTGATCTAAAAAAAATTAATATAAATTTTTCTCCCAGATAATTATCTTATTGAAAAAAAATCCTTATATTTAAAACTGAGATGATAATTGTATGGTTGGTTTTATTCTAATTTCTAAATGGAGTAGTAAACTGTCTTCTATTGTGGGTAAGTTAGTTAAAAATATAGCTGATAAAAAGGCTGTAGATGCATTGATTCCGATTCTCAAGGAGAATGGGGATGTTTCTCGTTTTTATGAATCATTAACTTCATGGATGATATATAATCCTCATTCAGTTGATTTATATCTTGATGCTTCAATTGATAAAGAATATTTTGTACGTTATATGGCTGCTAAAGCTTTAGTTAATATTGGTACTGCTCCTGCTATTAATGCGTTGATTAAGATTTTAGAAAATGGTGATGAATCTAAACGTGAAATTGCAGCTACTGTTTTAGGTGACTCTAAAAGTGAATGTGTAATAACTGTGCTGGTTAATGCTGAAAAGGATAGTAATGAAGCAGTGCATAAAGCTGCTCGGAAATCGTTGATGAAGTTAAAATCTACTGATTTATGATTCATTAATTCAAAAAAAATTTATAAATATAATTGTGGAGGTTGTCTAAAATGGAGAATAATGTTAGATCTCATATGGATGATTGGATTGATTTTAAACAAAGTTTAACTGTTCTAATTTGGAATTGTTTTAGTAATATTAAATCTGAGGGTGAACTTGATTCTGATCGAATTAATGATGTCAAGACTTCTATTGAAAATTTAAATGATTTCTTTGATTATAAAGTAATTAATCATGATGAATTTGTTCAATGGTTGGATTATTTAAAGTATCTTGATAATGGGGATTATAAGGATGTTTCAGTTATTGAAGAAAATTTTAATAAGTTCATTAAATTGGATGATAACTTGAATTATGAGGATAAACTTAAGAATATGGATGTAAATGAGCTTATAACTGAAGTTAAAAGTTTTATCTTGGATTATGAATTTTGTCCAATTAAATCTGCTTTTTATACTCCTGAAAAACGTGACAAAGTTAGAATTTTAATGGAAGCTACTACTGTATTGATACAAAAGCATTTAGATTCACTGGCTACTCTTAAACCAGATGTTCCGTTAGGATTATCTAATAATAAACATTTTTGGGATAATTCAGAGCCTCAAATACAAAAGGAAATTGATTTATTGTATAATCTACGTTTTTATGCTGATGATCTGGAATGTATTATTAAGAAATTATATGAAAATGAAGGGGATATTCCTGAGAATCTTCGTGATTGGAGGTTAAATATAGTATGTAAACTTTATATATAGTTAATTAAATTTTTTGTATTATTTTAGATTTAAAATTATAAAAAGATTATTTTTTTGAGTTACCTTATAATAATTTTTTTTATATTTCTTCATATAATTGTGAGAGTATCCAGGCTAAAGTTATTATATCCTGCTGGTTATGTTCCACTATGGGTATTAAAGGGCCTATGTTACCGGTTTCGAGGTAGGTTTTATAAAATTCAGGTACTAGGCTACTGGGTACATCATTAAGTCGATTCATATGGAATAGATGTTTCTCTAATGTTTGGAGACGGCAATTAGGTAATACTCCACCCCAGATGCGTCTAGAGAAGTGGAGTAAATCCAAGTGACAGTTGTTAAGATTTGCTTTAACATTGTAGTGATTTAATCTTCCTCTTATAAATGGTAGATCAAAGCTTCTGCCATTGAAGGATACAAGGGTAGTGTCGTCATCAATATCTGATAAAAAACTGGTTAGTAATGCTTTTTCATCTTCTAAATCCGTTAATAAATATTGTTTAACTGTTATATTATTATTTTTAATCTTACCCACACCCATAAGGGTTATTGGTAAATTTTTAAGTCCTAAGGTTTCAATATCAAAAAATAGATAATTAATATTTTCTTTTAAACAGGATGATAATAGGATATGAGGGTGGGATTTAGAATAACGTTTAATTATATAATTAGTTAGTGAATCTGGGGATTCCTGTATTATATCTAATAATTCTAAGGCTTTCTCTGAAAAACTGGGATGTTTAGTTAAATCATTCACTGTGTAATATCCTTTAATGGTTAATAATTCTTCTTTTACACTTCCAATTCCAGGTATTAATTTTTTATCCATTAAAATCTGTAATAAAGCCTTATTTTTATTAATGGTTTTCATTTTAAGTTTTAAGGTTTCTTCAATCTTGTAACAATATCCATATTGTGTTTTTAAATATTCACCAGTGAAGACTTCATCTAAATCTTGTCCATTATACTTTTTTAGTAAATCTTCCATTAAATTATAAGCGTCAATTATTTCATTTGCTTGTGACATAATTCACCATCCGACAAGTGATTTATCATCAGTTTATATAATGTTAATATTAATTTCTAAGTAAATTAAATGCTATTGGTATGATTTTAAAAATTAGTTATGTTCTTGAATCATTTTTTATTATAAATTTTTGTTTTTAATTAATATTTAAGTTATAATAATAGTATATTTGATTGATTGTAAATTTAAATTCATTAACTTTATAATATAATGTGTTTTAATTATTTTAAATCAATTAATTTTTATTAAAAAACTTCATTACTTTTATTACTATTTAATATAATATTTTCAATATTACTAAATTGTTCTATTATTCACATAACTCTATATGTTCTAGTGGTCACATAAAACAATATATTAATAGTTAAAAGTCTGATAATTTATGAACCTAAATCTAAACTGGAATAATAAAAAAAATATTTTACCCCAATTCGTGACTACAATACAGGATGAAATGATTTATGGTGGATACTTCGCCGCTTTCGCTGGTCCAGCATTCCTCATAACAGTATCAATACTGACTAAAACGAATGTAAATCTACCTCTCCTAATAATATCATTTCTAATACCCCTCATGGTATATAGTTATGATTACTATAAAGATATGGAGAAAGATGAGGATAGTAACTTAGAAAGAGCTGCACACTACAATAAAAAATCTAAAATCTATCCTTACCTCATGATGAGCTACATTTCACTTCTAACCATACTATTAATACTTTACTCAAGCTTAGAGATGATCTTATTCATTCTAGGTTTAATAATAGTGGGTGTACTCTACACAGTTGGGTTAAAAAAATTTACTCAGAAAATCTAATATTATTCTACTTCTACAGCGTATATATATAAACAAAGCTAAAAAATCAGATGATAAAGAATTAAGAATGGTATCATACACATTAGCCGATGGAGAATTTGTCATTTTATGGCCCATATTACTAATAATAACTAAAACCATAGGCATCTAAAAAAAAATATTGTTTAATTAAATATTTTATACTTCAAATAATTTTATTTTAGGGAAATAATTTAATAAGCACATATATTTAAATATATTAAGAGAATACTTTTATATTCCTTTAAATAAAAAAATTAGTTCATACACTATTTTTTCCAAGTACTTTTTTGCTCCGGTAGTGTAGTCCGGCCAATCATGTCGGCCTCTCGAGCCGATGACTCGGGTTCGAATCCCGGCCGGAGCACTTATAATTATATAACATTAAATATTTTTTTTATTTTATTAAAGGTGATGTCGACCTATTAGTCCTAAAAGCCTTACTGTGAAGGTTAAAAGATAGGGAACTAATAGTAATTGTATGAAAATATCAATAATATTCCAACCGTAAATGTTTATTGGAATAAATTCAAAGGAACTAGAGAAAAAGTCTACACCGAGTATACTGATCACTAAACTCAAGAATAGGAATACTACAACTAAATTTAATACTCCAACATTCATTAATATTTGATATAAACCTTTAATATCTAATCCTGAACGAATAGTGCCATTATTATTAGCCATATTAAGTAATGCACATAAGAATATGAAATAAACGAATATTATTAATATAATTTCTATTGAGAAAAAAACAATATAAATATCAATTACATGATTTGACAGTAAATGTGGAATTATATGCGAGAATAATATATCATCAATTAAATAATAAGTTAAAATATGAGGATTAATAAAGATTGCATCTACATAATGTCTAAAATCAAAAGCTTCAATAATTAAAATAATTAGTGGAATAGAGAAATATATGAAGAATACTGTAACATCTTTAATTCCATGATGAAACATTTCAATTAATTTATTCAATTTAGGCGGATAAATTGAACCTTTAACAGTTTCATGAATTATACGAGATAAATAACCAGCTTCCATTAAAATTAGGAATCCTATAATAATCAAAAAAGTTATATCATATAAATTGATACTTGGTGGATTATTATGTAAATAATCCAAGTTTTCCATTAAAAAAAGAGTTAAACCTAAAATTATTACATTATACCAATCAGCCGATGAAAATCGGATAGAATCTATAATTAAACTTTTAAACTTAATTTTCAAATCAAAATCAACCTAATAACTTTTTTTAAAAAAAAATATGAATGAAATAAAAAGTATATTTTTTTATATATACTTAATATTTTTTATTATACGGATTTCTCAGGTTCTTCTATTGATTCTCGTGATGTTGCTGATTTTTTTTGAGTCTCTTCGCTAGCTATGAATATTAAAGCAGTTGATCTTCCCAAAAACATATAATAATATGAGAAGATGAATACAGTTGAGATAATATATCCAATGATTGGTATTGAAGTTATTATACCACTTATAATTACTGTTATGATGCCTATTATTATCATAGCTATAAACCAGATAATATATTTTCCCCATCCTATTTTTGACATTCTATCTAGTATTTCACTGAATTTAAAGGCTGCACCTAATTCATCATAATAAGCCATATTTGCAATGGCTATTATTTCAAATATTGCAAATATGACAGCTAAAATTAAGACAATTATAACTGTTACACCTAATAATCCAGCAAATGCTAATGGATAATTAGTGATATTTGCAACACCCCCTACAGCAGCTATGGAACCAAATAATCCAACTATTATTACAATTAACGGAATAATGTTATATACAATGGTAACTATGAACACTTTTAAGCCGTCTATAAATAAGTCACCTAAATCATCAAATTCTGGTAATTCACTGTAACCAGCAATACTTGATTTTATTATTCTTAAAATATAACCTAAAGCAATAAAGAAAATAATAGGAATAACTAATAATACCCCTAATATTACATATTTTTTCCAATCAGAAGACGGATACCTGATTGAATCAGAAATAATTTCTCCAACATTCATTTCTTTTAAACCTCCTCCTAACTAAAAATTTAAGTTATATTGATATATTTAAATTATTTAAATTGATTCAGTATAAAATCATATGATTAAAAAAAATATTATGTATGATGAATTGTAATATCAATATGTAATAATTGTACAATTATTTTCAACCATAAGTTTAAAAATATCTGCTTAGAATAACAGAATATTAACACATATTCGAGAATTACAGATTTAAAAGAAAATAATTGTTAAATTAAAAATAAAAATTTATGATAGATTTCTAAAAAAAATTAGTAATATTTACATTAATAAACTTTATTTATTTAAATTAATTACCATAATATGCGTTTTTTAATTTACTTATATCAAGTTTACTCATTTGAAGCATAGCTTTCATAACACGCTGCGATTTTACAGGATCAGGATCATTTAACATCTCATCTAAAATAGAAGGGACAATTTGCCATGATACTCCATATTTATCTTTAACCCAACCCGGTCCTTGTGCTTCACCATCAGTAGATAGCTTCTCCCATAACTCATCAACTTCATCCTGAGTGTTACAGTTAACAAAGAATGATATTGCAGGTGTAAATTTGAATTGCGGACCACCATTTAATGCAATAAACTCTTGACCATCAAGCTGGAATGTCACAGACATTACATTTCCTTCCATTCCTGGCCCAGATTCTCCGTAACGCTTAAGGTTAATTAATTTAGAATTTTTGAAAATAGATGTATAAAAATTCATAGCATCCTTAGCTTTACCATCAAACCATAAGAATGGAATAATTTTTTGCATAAATGAACATTCTCCTTTGATTTTTTTTTTATTATTACTAAATCCAAAATATAAATATTATTTCACTTAATTATATTAATTAAAAATTCTTTATATATAAAATAATTAGTTATTTAGTGAATAACTCATGTAACACGGGAGCCATAACCTCCGTTTCAAATTATTGGAAGAGCATCCATGAGTGCTCGTGCTGCTTGGTGTAACCAAACAGGACTCAATTCACCATCAATAATAAGTATAGGCATAATGACCGGTTGCTAAAAGTTCTCAAGGCACCTTACATCACCCATTATAATAGCATCATAGGCAATTGTATGTGTCACGGATTCAAAAGATAGACCATGCTGGTGTTCAACGCATTCCATAAATAGCTTGAATAGGCATTCCAAACGTTTTTATAGCAAGAGCAACTGCATCACTGCGATGATCATCCGCTAATAAAGATATAATTTCCTTCTCGGTAATTCTCTAAAGCTAATTGAGCTTTCTTGTCAATATTGAAGGGTTCGTATAATGCCAGTTTTTTAATATAATACATTGAACCACTGCCTCAAGTGCAAGAAAATCACCAGAGAACATACCAAATAATAAAACAGACTCATCAATTTCATTAATAAGAGCTGCAATATCTTCAACTTCACGATCAACCGTGTAAAGCAGAGTATCATCCACTATCACCACGACCACGACGATCGTAATGAATTACATAGAAGTATGGTGCTAATAATTCAGCTAAATGTGACATATTCTCGTCAATGGCTCGGTGTTGGAAAGCTCCACCCACCATGATAATTACTGGACCCTCACCATACTTATCATAATCAATTTTCGTGCTATCTTTTGAAATTACATTCAACATTTACTATTTACTCATAATAAAAAAAAATTTTAATTAGATTATTTAAATACAAAAAAAATGAGATGAAGGAAGAGGTTAATTTTTATTTTTTATTCTCGTTAAAATTTTTAGGTAAAAATAAAATTTTTTTAATCCATTTTAGGTTCCATTAAGGCGAAGATGTTTCCTTCAGTGTCTTTAAATGAACCCATGACGCCCATACCGGGTATAGTCATTTTTTCAGTTAACATTTTACCGCCTTCCTTTTCAATTTTCTTTGCAAATTCATCGTATGATTCAACACCAATTGTGTCTCTCACCATTTCACCCATATCTTTAGGCATTATAGCCCCATCAATACCGGGTTCATCACTTTCTCCTGTGGTTACCAGCCAGTAATCGAATGGACCTTCCCATTTCTCTATTTTCCATCCGAATACATCTTCATAAAATTTAGCTGCCCTTCCTGGATCATCTGCAGGTATCTCAAACCATATTACTCTTGACATATAAATTACAACTCCCATTTTTTTTTTAAATTCAAAATATAAGAAACAGTTTTATATTTCCTAATTCACTCTACTTTAACTAATTACACTATATTACACCATATTATATGTTCACAATGACTTATAATTATTGTGATTTACAATCATAAAAAATCTTAAAATTTACACCTAAAATAATTACTTCGAGTATTTTAAAATTAAATGATCATATTAGAAGTAATCATATATACATAATGAAATAAGATGTTGTAAAGTCCGAAATAATTATAGGATTCAAAACTCATAATATTAACTAACATTTAGAATAAAAAAAAAATTAAATAAAAAAAGTAGTTTTAATATAAATTTTAGAATCTAATTTTTTTTAAACGGGGAGGGAGAATAATATGCAATACATAACTGTTGGTAAAGAGAATTCTAGGGATATTAATCTTCACTATGAGGATCATGGAACTGGTAAACCCATAGTATTAATTCATGGTTGGCCTTTAAACGGTGGTTCCTGGGAGAAGCAGGAGTCATTTTTACTTGACGCGGGTTACCGAGTCATATCATATGACCGAAGAGGATTCGGTGAATCAAGTAAACCCACCACAGGCTATGATTACGACACTTTCACAGATGACCTAAATACATTAATTAATACTCTAGATTTACAGGATGTCTCATTAATAGGGTTTTCAATGGGAACCGGCGAAGTAACTCGTTACTTAGGAAAATATGATTCAGATCGTGTTGAAAAAGCAGCATTGTTAGCCCCAATTCCACCTTACTTACTAAAAACAAGTGATAATCCTCAAGGTGTTGATAAAAGTGTTTTCAATGGAATTATGAATGCCATTAAAGCTGATCGTCCTGCTTTCCTTACTCAATTCTTTCATGATTTCTACAATCTAGATGTCTTTGAAGGTAAATTAGTAAGTAAACAAGCTTATCAGTACAACTGGAATGTTGCAACAAGAGCATCACCAACTGGAACATATGAATGCGTGAAAGCATGGTTAACAGATTTTAGAGAAGACGTTAAAAATATTAATGTACCCACACTAGTCCTTCAAGGAACCGCAGATAGAATCCTTCCCATAGACTCAACCGGCAGAAGATTACCCGAAGCCATAAAAAATTGTAAATATATAGAAGTAGAGAATGCGCCACATTGCTTAATCTGGACACACGCTGATCAAATAAACAATGAATTACTAGAATTCCTAAGTTAAAAAAAATTAGAAATAAATTAGAATAAGAATATATTTAGAGAATTAAATTAAAAAAATATTTTTTTTTATTCCCTCATTTTAACTAACTGGATTCAAAACTATTTTTTATCTACTCATTAATCCTAAAAATAATTAAAAACGTTTTTCAGGTATAATTAAAATCTAAATCTTTTTTTTTAATCATCTTCTTATAATCTAGCCTTTAAAAAATTTTAATTGGGGTTATCAAAATTATGACTGATATAAATCTAATCAATAATTTATGGGTGATTTTAGCAGCGTTATTTGTCTTCACTATGACAGTAGCAGTAGGATTACTGGAAGTAGGCGAATTAAGCATGCGCTACTCAAACAGTCTCTTAAAAACACTTCTAATTACTGGAACTGCATTGTTTATAATGGCTTTTATAGGATTCAACACAGCATTTGCACCCACTATAATGGGAATAATAGGAAATCCCCTCTACAATGGATTATTCCTAAGCGGATTCTCCACTAATGCACCAGGAATACTAACCGGTGTATGGTGGTCCATGACTACACAATATTTTGGAACAGGATTAACTACCGGAACATATTTCCTTTTCGAAACCGCTTTTGCATCCGTAACCTTAGCTTTAGTAGGAGTTGTCGCACTTAAAAAAATGAAAATAGAAGCCTTTATAGCATTCGCCGTGATATACTTCATCTTAATATGGAATCTACCCGTCGCTTGGATTTGGAATCCCACAGGATGGTTATATTTAATGGGTGTAAGAGACTTCGCTGGAGGATTAATTGTTCACGGAGCAGCGGGAATAGCAGGTTTAGCCATAGTATTGAAAATATGGCAGGAAGAAAAACTAAAAGGACTGAAAAAAAGTCCTCAAATCAATCCAGTAATCAGTCCCGGTTGGCTTACCTTCGCTATTCTCCTATTATGGGTGGGATGGTTCGGATTCAATCCAGGCAGTGTATTGGCATTCAACAGTGAAGCCATGGTTGTCGTTATAACCACCTTCTTAGCCGCTGTTTCCGCATTCCTATCCACCATGCTGACTCAATATTATGTTACTAAAACCAATCCCGGATTAATATACGCAGCAAACGGTATATTAATTGGATTAATTATTATAACACCCATCGCTGGATTTGTCAGTCCTGCGAGTAGTGTTATTCTCGGATTACTGGGAGGACCATTATTTGTTGCTGGTGAGAAATTCTTTAATAACCAAAAATGGTTCTCAGACCCGGTAGGCTTGTTTCCCGGACATTTACTCGGCGGAATATTTGGAGTAGCAATGATAGCATTCTTCACTCAAAAAGCATTCGCAGCAGCTTCAGGTAACGCTAATTTACCTAATGGTTTATTATTCGGAGGTGGAGTAGCTGCGATACAGCAATTAGGTTTGGAAATGTTAGCTGTGGTAATTGTTGCAGTGGTAGTGTTTATAATTTCATATATTTCATTATGGTTAATTGGATTAGCATTCCATGGTATTACAACCGATTATAATAATGAAGAAAACGTTTAGAAATAAAATATAATGGATAATATCCTGTAATAGTCGATAGGTTTAACATGAGAAACACTTTACAATCTTTAAAGCATCAGCAAGTGGATGTAGATGGAATTTCATTATATGTTGTTGAAGCAGGTTTAGAAGGAGAATCTAAATTATTATTTTAGCATGGATGGCCGGAAAATTGGATGGCTTTCAAATCTATAATGAAGATTCTTAGCACGAAATTTCATGTTTAGCTATTGATTTACCTGGTATTAGTGAATCAAAAACTCCTATACAAATGATAAAATTACAATTGCAAAGTATGTAAATGGTTTAATAAAAGTTTTAGACTTACAGGATATAATATTAGTTGTTCATGATGTTGGATGGTAAATAGTCTATACATATCTTCACATTTATCCTGGAGAGCTTTCAAAAGCAGTGATTATGAATGTAAGTATTCCTGGAATTGATCCATGGGATGAAGTTAAACATAATCCATATATTATGGCATTTTGCATTTCATGCAATCCCGATATTATCTGAAACCTTAATATTAGGAAAAAAAGGGTCCATACTTTCGATTATTTCTATAATACTATATCAGTTAAACCAAAATCAATTGATAAAAAAATTAGAAGTGCATATGTTGAATCATATTCCACTTATGAATCTCTTAAAACAGGTTTTGATTGGTATCGAGCTTTTCCTAAGGATGTCAAGATAATCTTCATTCAAGAACAATATAATCCAAACTCATGTATTTACTTAACGAAGGGGAATCAGACTTTCTTGAACTTTATTTAAATGGTTTATGTGAAGGAGGACTTATGAATATTCAAGGGAAAAATAATTTAAACAGTGGATATTTTTCTCTAGAGGAACAACCAGAAGTAGTAGTTAATTTAATTAAATTTATAGAAAATTCTCCTAAAATAAAACATATTTTTTTTTAATTCTTCTTATTTAGGAATACGTGTCCTAATATAAGTGCTCCTAGGAATAAAAAGGTTACTAATGCTGTTCCATTAATATCACGGTTAATGATGAAGAATCCTAACCATGCTTGACTTATAAAAGCAGTTATAGATCCAATTAACAAGGCTTCCCTGCCTAGATAATTTTTTTTACCATTTTCTCGGTTCATTCTATACTTTTTAAGTATTTTCAAACCGATAATTAAAACTCCTATTACATATATTAAGAATAGTATCATGATGAGATAACCGAAATCATAACTATAACCAAATATTCCCGGCACGAAATAATCTATAACATCTTTTTTATTAACTAATATACCGTAGAATTCAGGGAAAGGTAATCCTAAAAGGCTAATTAAATTTATGGGTAAGGCTATGTATCCATCCGCGAATCCACTGGAGTTAGCTAAATAAGCGGATGCGGGATTATGGCCTATAAGATACGTATTTTGTATTACTAAGATAATGCTGTTTACCGAGTTTTGATCAATTCTAGTTAACCTTAAAAGAGGACTGATCACTGGTAAATTTAATATCATAGATAATAATTGGAAAAATCCAAAGATACTTAATGAGATAATTATAACTTTAGTTACATTTTTAAAAGTTAATACTGATTTCCTACGGAATGATTTAGATAAGATGAAGAATCCAACTAAAAGTCCAAAAATCCACATAATTAGGAAATCTCTGTGAACTGTTCCCCCAACCAGAGCGATTATGATTATGAGGAATATTATAAATATTTTTAAACTTCTTGTGTTAAATTTCAGGTCATCCATCATATATATTGCAGCCAGACTAGTTACAATTGATAATAATGCAATACTACCATAAGGGTGTGTGAATTCATAATTGGAATAATTTAAAATCAATGATATAGCGTCAAACCCGAATAATAGTGTTAAACTAATACTAAGTATTAATGAAATTAATAATACGAAATTAAAAGTTAAAGGTATTAATCTTAAAAAATATATTACTCCAATTGTTAATAATAATCCAAATATTATAATTAATTGAAAATTATTTTGAGCTATTAAAAACATGATAATACATTTATCCTATTAAAAATTTATTTATTCATAAAAATTTATTCTAAAATTTCACTGATGATCTAGATTAATCATATTAACTATTCTTTATCATTCTCTTCATTTAATACTAGGTGAATATGGAAAACAACGAAAATTAAATATACAATTTAATATATAATAAATATATTAGAAAAAAGTGAAATATTCTAATACATTTTATTTTTTGAGTGAAAATTAAAATTTTTCAGCGAAGGGGGAATAAATGAGTGGATATGACTTATAATAGGACTATTTCAGGATTTATTGTGGTTATTATTGGTATATTATTTATTTTAGATGCTATTTTAAGGCACAGTATAGGATTCGTAGTTGGAATATTATTCTTAATTTTAGGAGTATATATGATTATAGCTACTGATGGAGCAGTTAAAGAAAAAATTGAGAAATGAAAAAATAAGTTTTAACATTACTTAATAGATGTATATCTTTTTAACTATTTTTTTAAAATGCACGTTTAACTCAAATAAAATATTTGACAAATACAATATTTTAAATTTCCCAGTAAAATTCTTTTCTAAATGTAAATAAAGACCAAAATGCAAATGTAATAGTAATAGGTTAGTATTCTCATCAGCATACTGATCTGCGAAAGCATCTACTGCATACTGATGAATAAAAAATACAGGATCCGGATGCGAGAGATTATAATAAGAAAGTTCATAAAGAATTTCCAATGCAGATTTAAGTTGATTCATCCTCATCCAAACTCCATTAAATAAAAAAAGAATATAATTTAATTTGTTATATTAAAACTATTAAGAAACATATTAAAAACTGGTTTTACATTATTATAATTTGATTGAGGTGCTTGAAGAGTTATTAAATAAGTTGTATCATTTTTAACGAAGTATATCTGATTAAATGTCACATCATTTAATTGACCGTTATTAACTAAATAAATATCCTCATATGCTGTTATACCATCAATAATAAGAGTATCATTAGATATCTTAACACCACCATCCATCTGATTATTCGCATTTAGATTAAGTGCAGCTTGTTCAGATAATCCATAATTAGGCTGTAATTGAACTTGAAATTCAGTGGGGTTCATGGGGCCCGCACTTTGATAAACATTAATTATAGGACCAGTAGTACTATTATTCGAGTTTATTACTCGTAAATTCCATGTTTGAGGATAATTAAAACTAATATTATAACCATTATATTGTTGCATCGGAGTACTATTATTATACACCACATATCCATTCGATAAATTATTACTGGTGAAGAGATATCCAAATAATCCAAGTATAACTAATATAACTGCTAAACCTACTACACCGATTACAATCATTGCTTCTTTCTTACTTTTTTTCGGTGGTTTACTGTTCTTTAATTTACTCCCACATTCCTGACAAAATTGTGCATTCTCAGGATTTTCTGTTCCACAATTAATACAATTCAAACTATTTTTAGCCTTAAGTTTCATTTTAATATCAGCATTAGAGACACCAGAAACAGTTTTATCCTTAAAAACAGGTTTAACAATATCAACAGGATAAATTAATCCTCTCAAACGACTTCCAAATGTTAATATATAAGAGTTAATTAAAGCGAAAATCACTAAACTTTCTAAAAGTCTAATAAATGAGTTTAATGGTGTTAATGTGCTATGATTATATAATAAAGAGGTTATTATAACCACTAATTGAGTGACTAGGGTGAATATTACTAGGATAACTAGATACTTTTTCCAGCCAATAGCATTAATTAATTTAAATATGTTTTTAAATTCAAATACTGCCTTAAAACGATTTTGATAGGCTAAGTTAGCCAAACCTATAAAGAATACAATTCCGACTAAAAACGTTATTATAGTCAATATAATTAAGTATCCAGGATTATTTAAAATATTAAAAGTTATAAAATTAGTTTTATATTGGAATAATAACACTCCATAAACAATGTAAGTGGGAATTCCAAATATAATGCTAGCAAAGAAATATTTAAAACCATCTTCAATTAATACATTAGAGTCATTAAAATCAGGCAATACATCAGACCCATTAATAGTAGTTTTAATGACTTTAATTATATAACCATAAGCAAAAATAACTGGAATTAATAAAAAAGTTCCTAAAAGAAGAATAAATAATATAAACAACCTTTTAATATTTGAAAAAGGATAAATAAGGGCATCTCTTAAAACTACACTAATTTTCATATATTTACATCCTTAGAATCAATTATTACAATTTATTTAATATGTTATTACTCACCATTATAAAATTACCTAAAAAAAACTAGGAATGCATGGTTTATATAATTGCTGTGATAGATTAATAAGAAATAAATCCGTGAATAATTATTATATTATCATTTTTCTTAGAAGAGAAAAAAAATACAGTTTATTAATTTTTTAAGGATTAATTACTAAAAAAAAAGAAATTTAAAAAAAAATTAATTTAACTTATTCTTTAGGTTCCTCTGGTTCAACAGGTTCCTCTGTCTCGGCAGGTTCCACAGATTCCCCTGATTCAACAGGTTCCTCTGGTACCACAGTTTCAACAGGTTCCACTGGTTCAGTTGATGCTGCAGGTGTTTCCTCGCTTGATGCAAATATTAATGCGAGTGATCTGGCAGCGAACATACCAAAGAATGGTGCTATAATCAATGGAGCTATAATTATACCGATTAGTATCACAATTAGTAATCCTGATATTAAAGCAGCTATCAATCCTAATACTACCATAACAATATACCAGATAATATATTTACCCCATCCAACTCTAGCTATTCTATCTAATACTTCATTAAATTTAAAAGCAGCAGCTAAATCCCCCTCATATAATGCCATGTTCGCAATAGCCATATACTCTATTAATCCAATAATTATACCAATAATTGCGTATATAACATAAGCGGTAGCATAAGCAAATACATTAAAGCCAGTAAATGTGCCTGCGTTAACTGCTGAATTATAATGAATTCCAAATATTGCTGAAATTATAGCAGAAATTATTATCAAAGGAATAGCATAAGCTACACCCACCACAAACACTTTTAAACCATCAACAAACATTTCTCCTAAATCATCAAAATCAGGAAGTTCATCAATACCTGCAAAAGTAGCCTTTATGATTCTAAATAAATATCCAAAAGCTAGAAATATAGGTATGATTAAAAAAGAAGCAACAAAAATAACTCCTAAAATAAACACCTTAGTCCAATTACTAGTAGGATACCTCAATGCATCATTAATTATTTCTCCAATCTCCATGCTCAAAATCCCCCCAAAACTTTTATAATTTAAATTATAATTTAATTAACAAAAAAATTCTAAATTCACAGTTAAAATAATTATTAAAAAAACCTTAATATTCCTTAACATCTTTTTTTTATATTTTTTTTTTAAACCTCCCACAAATTATTATATAAAAATTCACACTAATAGGGAAGAGCTATTTGTCATGCCCATGTACTATTTATGAACTTTATATCACATAAAATATTCGCACTAAAAAAAATAAACTTATAAAATTTAAATTAAACCCAAACTAAGAAAAAAAATTCTTGTAAAGAATCTAATTAAATCCCATCACTGCAAAAAAAAATTAAATTAAATAAAAAATCAATTTTTATAAGATTGATTATAAAATAAATATTTAAGAAAAAAATATAAAAGAACATTTATTCATTGAGGGAATTCGAAATTGAAAAGTATTAACATAATAATAGAAAAACACCCAGAGGGATATGTAGCATATCTATTAGGACTTAGCGGAGTCTTATTAAGTAAAGGAAATACATATCAAGAAGCTTTAGAAAACATCAAATTCACTATCAAATTTCATCTAGAAAACTTCCGTAAAGAAACATTCCAAGATGAATGTATAATAACAACCTTTATAGGTGAAATAACAGTTAACTAATCTACAGAAGATGAATTAAATGCTTCATTAGATGTAGTTTATTAAATAACATACTTAATAAGGCATGGATAAAAAAAAAATAATAAAATAATATTTAAAAATAGATTGATTATTTAATGGAGATGTATATTGTTGCTTAAAAGAATTTTTGGGAAAACCGATGAAAAAGTTTCAATTTTAGGATTCGGAGCCATGCGACTTCCGATGATGGAGAATGATCCAACTAAAATTGATGAAAAAACCACTATTAACCTAATTCAACATGCAATTGACCAAGGGGTGAACTTCATAGATACTGCTTATCCATATGGTGGCTTCGATATGAGTCAAGCCGGTGAAAGTGAACCCTTAGTAGGTAAAGCCTTAAAAAATGGATACAGAGAAAAAGTGAATATTTCAACCAAACTCCCCACCTGGTTAATAGAAACCCGTGAAGATATGGATAAATACTTAAATCTACAATTACAGCGTCTTGAAACAGATTACATAGATTTCTATTTAATTCATGGTATAACTACTTCCTACTGGAATAAGTTAAAAGAATTAGGTTTTGAAGAGTTTTTAGATAAAGCTATAAGTGAAGGGAAAATAAAATATGCTGGATTTTCATTCCATGATCGAATTGAACTCTTCCAAGAAGTAGTAGATCATTATGATTGGTCCTTCTGTTTAATTCAATATAATTATTTAGATGAAAACTATCAAGCAGGAAGAAAGGGTTTAGAATATGCATTTAATAAAGGTTTAGGTGTTGCAGTAATGGAACCATTGAGAGGAGGTCAAATTACAGTTAATATTCCCCAAGAAGTCCGGGATACATTTAATCAAGCAGAGTTTAAGAGAAGTCCAGCTGAATGGGCTTTAAGATGGGTATGGAATCATCCGGAAGTGTCGGTGGTTTTAAGTGGAATGAATAATATGGATGATCTTAATGAAAATATTAGTATTGCAAATGAAGCTCAGTCAAATTCATTAAATGAAAATGAATTAAAGATTATAAGTCAAGCTAAAATAATTTTTGAAGAAAAATTAGCAGTTGGTTGTACTGGTTGTGGGTATTGTTTACCTTGTCCAGCTGGTGTAAATATTCCAGAAAATTTCAGAAAATACAATGATTACTACTTATTTGGTAGTCCAGAAACGAAAGAAAGATTCCAATTTGTATATAATATTAGTATGTTAAACGGTGGACAAGCTTCAGCATGTACAGAATGCGGTCAATGTGAAGAACATTGTACACAAGGTATTCCCATTATTAAGGAATTAAAGAATGTTAAAAAATTATATGAATGACATAAATTTTAATTAATTATTTTTTTTTTAAATCATGATATTGTAATTGTATCAATGGAATATCAATAATTGCTATAATAATTAATATAAAAATAAATTCCTGTACAGCATTGAAGAGGTTAGAATATTGGGTTGCTAGTCCAATACCGATGATAGGAATCCCGAAGGCGGAGTAAGATATAGCATAGAATAATGAAGTGACACTACCTCTCCGTTCAGGTGGAGCAATCCTATTTACCACGTTTACAGCACCTAAAAATGTAGATCCAAAACCAATACCACTAATTACTGAAGCCGTTAATAATATTATTAGTGATGATGAAGCTTTAGCAGCAAGAAGTAAGAGTAAACCAATCATAAGAGCAATTAATCCAATGGATTCCAATTTTACTGGTGACTTCTCACTCATTAAATATTGGGTAATAATACTAGCAAAGATCATAACTGCTGGTACAATGCCTCCTAAAGCCATATTATGTATTTGGAGAATATTCTCAGCATAAGTTGGTGCAAGACTGAAATATAATCCAGACATTGCTAAAACTAAAGCTGAAGCTAATGATGCAGTTAAAAATGATAATTTCAATGAGGGTAATGTAGGTCTCATTATATGAAATGAATTTGAAACAGGTAGGGTAGCAGTTCCTTTAATGGTGATTAAGAAAATTAGTATTAATAATAAAATTATTAGTTCTAGAATGTAAACAGTAAATGTGGGTGCTATGAAGTATTCACCAGTTCCAATAATTGCAGTTACCGCTGCAATAATAAGTAATCGTTTACGACCTAAAATATCACCTAAAGGTCCGAATAAGAATAATGTAGGCACTACACCAATCGAATAAGCTGCATAAACTAAAGTAATAAGTAAAGGAGTTAAAGCAAACTTAACTTGATAAAGTCCATACAAGGACGCTGGTATGGTAGTACCCATTAGAATGAATAATGTTGCCACTGCAACTTGATAAACGGTTTACTTGAACTTTGCATAAGTATAAAATCCTATAAACTTATAAAAACCATTAAACTTCCATATTATTTAAACATTTATTAAACTATCACCATTAAACAAATAAAAAATTAATTAAAAAAAAAATATTTACTATTAAAAGTAGTGAGTAAATAGCGTTCCAACCTACCCTATTTTAATACATTTATATTATTAAATAAAAATTATAGTAAAAAAAGAAAATTTCTGACTCTTAAAAAATAGTTAAAAGAGATTTTCGATTTACTATTTGATCTTTGATCATTTAAATTTTTTAGAAATTTGGAATTCGTGTTTTAATCTGTTTAAATTGTTATAGGCAAATATTTATATAGTATTATGTTTATAGGG
>Ga0182014_10001912_pt1 | contig 27117 bp, 30 predicted proteins | sample 612S2DmetaG_FD_120489 | JGI IMG/M metagenome (GOLD analysis project Ga0182014, IMG submission 120489) | Permafrost microbial communities from Stordalen Mire, Sweden - 612S2D metaG | ecosystem: Environmental > Terrestrial > Soil > Wetlands > Permafrost | place: Sweden: Stordalen | collected... | reverse complement strand
CCGGCATTACTGAGCTCGCCGATCATCTTCGCACCGAACGGCCCGCTCCCGGGCCGTGCCGGGATGTACACCGTGCGCAGCGGCGGCACGTCGCGGATCGTCGGGATCTTGTAGTCGCCGAGACTCAACAGCAGCGGCTTACCGCTCTCGTCGAGCGGACGCTCTTCCATCAGCGCGACGCCGAGCCCGCAAACAAATCCACCATCGATTTGTCCGCGATGGGCAAGCGGGTTGAGAATCGTCCCGACATCTGCAACGAACAGCGCGTCCAGCACGGAGAGTTTCCCCGTCTCGGAATCCACAGCGAGTTCGATGGCATAGGCTCCAAAGGTATAGTCGGGCACGCGCTGCGATCCGGCCGGATCGCTCTCGTAGGTTGCCGTCACTTCGAACGGCGCCGCTTCTCCGGCGTCGATGCGGGCCCGGAGCTGCACCGCGGCATCCTGCGTTGCGCGGCCCACGATGTGCGTGATGCGGCTGGCTCCGGCGCCCGGATCGTAGAGCGCATCCACCGTGTTGCCTTGCCGGACGGCGATGCGTTCGCGCGGCACGCCGAGCGTTGCCGCCGCAACGCGTTGCACGAGCGTGAACGTGCCGGCGCCCTGATCGGCGACGCCGAGGATCACGGCGATCGTGCCGTCTTCTTCGAGCCGCATGCGCACCGACGTGGTGCCGCCGCCCGTGTGCGAGCAGACGATCGAGACGCCGCGCGCCCGTCCGGCTTCGGGCGCCGGCATCCGCGAGAGCTCGCCACGCAACGCCTCGAGCACTTCGCGTCCTTTCGGATGCTCGACGATGTCGCCGTTGAGCGCCGTGTCGCCGTGCCGCATCATGTTGCGCAGGCGCAGTTCCAGCGGGTCGATGCCGAGCTCGGCGGCGATCTCGTCCACGTGCCGTTCCCACGCGAAGAACGTTTGCGTTTCGCCCGGGCCGCGGACGTGCGCCGCCGGCAGCGTGTTCGTGTACACGGCCGACATCTCGAGGCGCACGTTCTCGACCCGGTAAGGAATCGTGCCGTAGCCGAAACCCGGCAACAGGTGCGGCACCGGTTTGCCGCCCGCGTACGCTCCGCCGTCGTAGAGAACGATCGAATGATGCGCGAGGAAGGTGCCGCCGGCGTCGACGGCCGTGCGCAGCGTCATTACGGCTTGGTGGCGCGTGGCGCCGGAACGCAGTTCGTCACTATAGCGCTGCACGTGGCGCACCGGGCGGCCCGACGCCTTCGCCAGGAAGTAGCAGGCGTACTCATCGAGCGTGAGACCCTTGCCGCCGAAGTCGCCGCCGATCGACGTGCACTCGACCGTGATCTGCTCGAGCGGCAGTCCCAGGGTGCGCGCCATCTGCTTGCGCAAATCGAACGGCGACTTGTTCGGCGAGTGTACGTGCACGACGCCCGCGCGGTCGATCCACACCAGCGTCGCGCGCGGTTCGATGTAGCCGGCGTGCGTGCGCGGCGTCTCGAACCGGTGCTCGAACACGCGGTGCGCGCGGGCGAAGATCGGTTCCAGATCCGCCGCGCCCTTCACGCGCAGCAGCGTGCCCTGAATGTTCGGATGCGCGCGCTCGGGCCGCGGCCGGTTCGCGTAGACCGGATACGCGTACTCCGCCCAGCCGGGATGCAGCGCGGGCGCATCCGGCGCCAGCGCCGCGGCGGTATTGAGTACCGCCGGCCGCACGTCGTAGTGCACGACGATCTCGCGCGCCGCCGCTTCGGCCGCTTCGCGAGTCTCGGCCGCAACCGCGGCTACCCGGTCGCCGATGAAGCGCACCGTATCGACCGCGAGCACCGGCCAGTCGAGGATCTGCCGCCCCAAACACGTGAGACCGATGTCGGCGCCGGTGAGCACCACGCGCACGCCGGGCACGCGCCGCGCCGCTTCGACGTCGATCGAGCAGATGCGCGCGTGCGCGTGCGGGCTTTCGGCATACGCGGCCCAGAGCGTGTTTTCGCGGACGATGTCGGCGGTATACTTCGCTTGCCCTGAAACTTTCCGGCGCCCTTCGATTCGCCGTTCGTCATCGGCCGGCGCATCGGCGGAGGGCACAACGGGTTCGACAAGTGATTGCGCGACGGGCGTGTAAGAACGCATCACATGGGAGCTTCCGCCACGGCGATTCACGCGGGACTCGTTGCCGCCGGCATCGAGTTCTGTATCTATCTTCCGGATAGCGGAACCGGCGCATTGACGTCGCTGATCGAAGCGGATACGCGCATCACGACGATCGTTTGCGCGCGCGAAGACGAAGGCATCGCGATCGCGGCCGGCCTGTTCGTAGCCGGCAAGCGTGCCGTCGTCGTGATGGAATGTTCGGGCCTCGGTTACGCGGGCCTGATCCTCGCCCGCTGCCGCCTGCAGCGCACGCCGGTATTCGTGCTGGCGAGCCACGGCGGCGTGATCGGCGAGCCGTTCGATTACCACCAGGCGCCGGTGGCCGCGGCGCGTGCCATCGTCGACGGGCTGCGGCTCGACAACGTCGTGCTGCGGCCGGGTGAAGCGTACGCCGAGACGATCCGGCTGGCGTTTCAAACCGTCGAAAACCATCGTACGAGCATGGTCGTCTTCATGCCGCTCTATTTGGACACCGTCGATGCTGCGCGCTGAAGTCATCGATGCCGTCGTTGCGGAACGCGACGATGCAGCGGTCGTCGTATCGCCGGGCGCCTCGTCGGGGCTGATGCACGCGACCGATCCGCATCCGGCGACCATCTACAACATGGAACTCGGCTACACGACGGCCGTCGCTTACGGCATCGCCCTTGGGCGCCCCGGCGAACGCGTGATCGCGGTCGAAGGCGACGGCTCGCTGTTCGCCGGAGTGCAAGTGCTCGGCACGTTGGCGCGCCATCCGGCGACGAATCTCACCATCGTCGTGCTGGCGAACGGCATTTGGGGAACCGGCGAGGGCAACGTCGCAACGACGCCCGGGGGTCCCGCGCAACTCGCCGCCTTGGCCATCGCGTGCGGTCTGCCGCCCGAGCGCGTGCGCACCGTCGCGGACGCCGGGGCACTGCGCGCGCAACTCGGGCAAACAAAGACCGAGCCGGGTCCGTGGTTCCTGTGTGCCGTTACGGAACGGTCGAGCAGCGATCGTTCCGGCGGCCGCGCGCGGCCGCGCGTGCTGCTCGATACGGTGGAAGCCGTCGACCTGACCCGCCGTTACCTGCGCGACCGGCGCTAGCATCAGCGCAGCGCGAACGCGCCGATCGCTCCCGCGACGAGCACCATCAGCGCCTGATTGAGGCTCGTTCGTAGCATCAGCCCCGTGGCCACCAGCGCAAATGCGATCGTGACCCAGCCGTCGAGCGCGCCGCGCGCGAGCGTGACGACACCGGCCCAGATCAAACCGAGCACGACCGGTTTGATCGCTTGCGCGAAGCGTTCGCGCCAAGGGTTGCCGCGCAACCGCTCCCACACGTGCCCGACCGCGTAACACAGCACTCCGGCCGGAACGAACACCGCGATCGTGGCCACGATCGACCCCACGATGCCGGCCACGGCAAAACCGACCAGTGCCGCCATCGTCGTCGTCGGTCCGGGCGCAAGTTTTGCCAAACCGAAAAAGCGCGTGAATTCAGCCGACGTGATCCAGTGATAGGAGTCGACGACGTCCAAATGCATTTGCGGGATGATTGCGTTGCCGCCGCCGAAGCCGAGCAGCGAGAGAATGGTGAAGACGAGCGCGAGCCGGCCGAGGTTCATGCGCCGGCCTTCTTCGGCTTGGGCTTGGTGAACGCGAGCGCGATCGGCGTGAAGATCAGCAGCGTCAGGAACAGCGAGAGGTGCACGAGCAGCACCGACGCCGCCACGCCGGCCATGATGAGCAGGTCGGAAATTTTGATGCGCTTGATCGTCAGCTCGACGGCGTTTGCCAGCGTCAGGCCGACCGCGACCGCCGCGCAGGCGCGCAGGGCCCCGGTGGTCCACGAACTGTGCGAGTCGAGCGCCAGCGCCCCGAGCAGCATGAGGATCGCGAATCCGGGCAGCACGGCGGCGACCAAGGCCACGGTCGCGCCGGGGATGCCGCGCACTTGCGCGCCGACGAGCACCGCGACGCTGGTGGGATTGGAGCCCGGCAGCAGTTGCGCGACCGATAACATCTCCAGATACTGATCGTCGTCGAGCCATTTGGCGTTCTTGACGACTTCGCGACGGATGGCGGGCATCTGACCGCCCCCGAACGCCGTTGCCGAAACCCGTCCGAAGGCGATCGCGATGCTCGCGAGCGATACGCGCGGGCTCGTTTCCGGGATCAGGCCGGCACCGCGGCCGACGCCGGGCGCAGCGTGTTCAGATGAGCGACGACCTCGTCGATGCCGAGCACGTCCGCATACTTCTCGTGCATGTCGAACAGGTTGATCGCGTGCGTCGCCTGATGCCGGTCGAACACCGCCTCTTCGACGACCGTAACCTTGAAACGGTAACTGCGCCCATCGACGACGGTCGCGCGGACGCAGCCGCTCGTCGATTCGCCGCAGATGATCAGCGAGTCGACGTCGAGCGCGTTGAGCTGCGCCATCAGCAGTGTGCCGAAGAACGCGCTCGGCGCCGCTTTGTAGAGCACGGTCTCACCGGGCAGCGGCGCCGCCTCGTCGATGATATCCCACTTGTTGCCGTCCGGTTTGGCCGGCGCTCGCTTTGCACTGGGTTTTTCAGACCACGCCGCAATGCCGGATGTGTACGGCGACATCTTCGTTGCGTGCACGACCGGAATCTGCGCCGCACGCGCGGCGCCGAGCAAACGCTGGATGTGCGGAATGGCATCCCATGCGGCTTCGCCGCACGATCCGGGCCACGTCTTCATCGCTTCGAGCAGCGGTTGGCGGCGGTCGCCGAACACCCAACGGTAGAGGTCGACGCACAGCAGCGCCGGCCGCTCTCCGTAGCCCCACACTTGGTGCGGTCGATCGCCGAGGGACGCTTTGTCTTGGGCGGTGATAAACGAGTCCCAAACGCGGGGCATGACGGTTCTCCTTATCTTGACGGGATGATCTCTTGCGCGGGAAAGGGCTTCGGAATCAGGTTGAACTTCGCCGCGATGTCGATGACGGGCTGGATCTCTTGCGCGCGCACGACGGTGCCGTTGACCATGCGCGCAACGAGCGCGGCCCGCTGCGGTTCGAGGCCGGTGAACGAGACCAGCAAGTCGACGGTGTCGGCCGGATGCGTGTTCGTGTACGCCGACGCTTGCGCGACCACGCGCTGAAAGCGCGCGATCACGTCCCGATGGCCGGCGATGTAGTCGGCGTTCGCATACCAAACCGATTCGAGAAACCGGGGCGAAACCGCGCTGTACACAAGGCCAAGCACGCTCGCTTTCCCCGTGTCGACCGCATCGTTGATGAACGGCTTGAGCAGGACGACCGCCTGGACGCGGCCCGCTTCGAGTTGCGGCAACAGCGAGGGATAGGGAACCTCGACGAACTGGGTGTTTTTCCCGTCACCGCCGTTCTGGTCGAGCCACGTCTGCGTCGCCACGGCGCTGAGATCGTTGAGCGAGGTGACGCCGACGACTTTCCCGATCAGGTCGTGCGCGTTGTGGATCGGCGAACCCGCGGCGACGACGAGCGCGGCATCGGGTGTCTTCGGATCGTAGATCGCGGCCGGCGCGACGATGACCAGCGGCACGTTGTGCGCGTGCGCGGTGATCACCGACATGATGTTGCCCTTGCCGATCTCGACCGAGCCGCCCATGACGGCGGCCGAAGCGGCCGCGCCGCTGTTGGCGCGATCGACCTGCACGTCGAGCCCGGCTTGGCGAAAGAGTCCGGCGCGCTGCGCGTAGAGTACCGGCATCACGTCGTCGACCGGTGAGGCCAGCACGCGCACCGTGGTCAGGGCCGGCGTGGTCTGCGCCGATGCGGCGCCGATGCCCGCGGCCAGCAGCGCGATCGACGCCGTCGCAGCGCAGGCGCGCCGGAGCTGCGCGAGCTTCATGAAAATGCCACGAGGCCGGTGCCGGTGAGCCATTCGCTCACCGCTTCATAGGCCAACACGCGCGCCGGGCGATCGTTCGTCAGCCCGGCGAGCGTGATCCAATTGCGGATCTCTGCGGCGCCGTTGCCGGCGTCGGTGTACAGCCGCTCGTCGTCCCACTCGCGCAAGAACGCGTTGGTTGTTCCGGCGCAAACGGCGGCCAGGAAATCGCGATCGAACGCCTCGTTGATCGGGCCGGTCGGATCGATCGTCATGCCCGGCGACCGCGCCCCCAGGCGCGTCCCGGCCGGGCGGCGCCGGAACTGCTGCTGCTCGGCGTTGCCGACCCAGTGCGAGAGGCCGCCCGTGCCGACCACGACCACCCGTCCGCTCGGACCGGCTTCGATCGCAGCGCGCAACTTCACGCCCACCTCATAGCTGCGCTTGAGCGGCGGCAACGGCGGCATGTTGCAGTTCTGCGCGATCGGCACGATCTTGGGAAAGTCGTCGCCGAACGCCAGCATCAGCGGCGCCACGAACGAGTGATCGATGCGCGACTGCTCGGAGTAGCTCAAGTCGACGCCTTCGTCGATCATTCCGGTGAGGATCGCCTGCGCGAACGATTGATGGATCGGAACCGTGCACTTGGGCAAGTCCGCATCGCCGATGCCCTCGGCCGTTTCGCTAACGCCGATGGCGAACTGCGCGACGTGCGTGAGCGGATAGATCTTACCGTGATCGGTCCCGATCAGCACTACGGCATCGGGCTTGGCCGCACGAATCGCGCGCCCCATCTCCGCGAACGCGGCGTAGATCGCGTCGCGTTGGGCGGCGGGTGCGTCGTCGCTGCGCGAGATCAGCAAGCCTGCGTGCGAACAGGCGTACGCTCCAACGATGTCCATCCGAATCCCCTTAGGTGGTCGTGCTGAAGAATCCGAGTACGAGCTGGCTGAACTCCGCGGCGTGCTCGACTTGCGCCCAGTGCCCGCAGTTGTTGAAGATGTGCATCTGCGCGTTCGGGATCAGACGCGTCATGATCAACCCGATGTCGAGGGCGCCGGCGCGGTCGTCCATGCCCCACACCACGAGCGTCGGCGATTTGACGAGACCGAGTTCGGCGGTGAGATCCTGCTTCTTCGGCGCCGGCAGCGAGTGCACGCGCACCGCTTCGGGATCGATGCTCGCTTCGTAGCGCGCCTGCACGACCTCATCGGTGATCCGGCTGCCGTCGAACACGAGCGTTTTCAGCACCGTGCGCATCTTCTCGAGCGACGGACCGTCGCCCTTATAATAACTGCCGATCAGCTTGACGCCTTCGACCGGCTGCGGGCTGAACAAACTGAAACCGACCGGCGCGCTCCCGATCATCACGAGATGACCGACGCGGTCGGGATAATCGATCGCGGTCTTGAGCGCCGCTTGTCCGCCGAACGAGTTGCCGACGAAGTGCGCTTTTTCGAGCCCGATCGCGTCCATGAAGTCGCGGATGATGCGCGCGAGGTTCGTCAGCTTCGGATACTCGATCGGAATCTTCGCCGACTTGCCGTACTGCGGCATGTCGACGAGCAGCACGCGGTGATCTTTCGAGAAGGCCTCGACGTTGTGCTGGAAATTGCTCCAACTGCTCGCACCGGGCCCGGCACCGTTCAGGCAAATGATCGCGGGGCCGGTACCGATCTCGTTGTAGTGGATCTTCACGTCGCCTGCCATGGCGTATTTGCTGGTCGAGGCTTCCGTGATCACGGTCATGATGGGATGCGTTCCTTTCGGGGTGCGAGGCCGACTTCGTCGCGGGTGCGCGTGCAGGTGTCGATAGCGATGGCGATGAGCGCCTGCGTCAGCGTAACCATTGCATCCGCGCTGACCACGCCCATGGAAAACCGACCCGCGAACGGCGCCGCAGCACCGAGCGCCGGCATGCCCACGCGCGCCGTGGGGATGCCGTGCCCGCGCAGGATGTTGGCGTCGGTCGCACCGCTCGTGCCCGTGCGCAGCACGTGCGGGCGTCCATACGCTTCCTCCCACGCGCGCACGCTCGAGCGGACGATCCAATTCTCGGGCGGCGTCGACGTCCCGGGAATCGCGGCGATCATCTCGCAGTCGAGCGTGATGCCGGGTTCGGCCGCGCGGATCGCATCGAGCGCATCGCCGAATTGCCGCGCCACGTCGGCAGTCGTCGTGCGCGGGCTGACCCGCAAATCGACATAGATCTCACACAGATCGGGTAAGAAGGCCGGCTTTTCCGGCCAGCCGCCGGCGATCGCGCTGACCGTTCCGAGCGGGGCGACGAGTCCCGACGTGTTGCGCACCGTATACTCGGGAAACCACGCGTTCAGGCGCGTCACGACGGTCGCCGCGTCGACGACCGCGTTGCGCACCGGCTCGCGGCGCGGGATGCCGGCGTAGCTGAAGCTGCCGTGAACGCTGATCTTGAACCAGCACAACCCGACCTCTTCGTACGCGACCGCGCCGCCGGGCTTGGCAATGACGGCGAAATCCGGTTTCACGCCGTGCTCGAGCATGTAGGCACAACCCACGCCGTGCGACCCCTGAACCGGCATGCCGCCGCCGCCGAACCCGGCGATGACATCGCCGTGCAAGGGCACTTTCGCGCGCGCCAGCGCAGCCGCTGCCACGGCGATGCAAACGGCGTGACCCTTCGGGTTCTCGGCGCCGAGGCCGATGATGAAATCACCATCGACGAATGCTTCCGGAGCCAAGTCGGGACGTGCGTCGAGACGCAACCACGGTCCATCTTGCGAAACGCGTCCCGCGATGTGCATGTCGATCGGCGCGTAGAGCAAGAGCGCGGCGCCCGTGCCGTTGCCGCGCTGCCGTGCGATCGCGTTACCGCGCGCCGGCGCGAACTGCTGATACCTCGCATCGAGCCCTTCGGCTGCGAGGAAATCGACGAAGTACGTCGCGAGCAGCGACTCCTCGCCCACCGTGCTCGGGATGTCGACGACCTCGGCCGCGCGAGCGCGCAGCTCGTCGACGTGCACATGCTCGCACGCCCGCGTAAAATTCCGCTGCTGCTCGTCGCCGAAGTGCATCAGGTTTCTTGCAGCGCGTCCTCGCACAGCGCGCGCCATGCAATGAGGGAATGATCCGGGCCGAAGAGCTGTTCGGGCGGCGTTTGCATCAGCTCGACCATGCTCGCGTCCTGATCGTTGAACTGCACGTGAAACACCCAGCGCAAGAGCAGCCAGTAGCGCAGCCGGAACAGCAGCGCGCCGATTCCGGAGGTGTGCTTCACGACGAACTGCACGTAGCGATGATGGCCGTCTTCGGTCGGCAAGTACCATTCGAAATGGATCCAACTGCCGTAGTGCACGCGCAGCACACCGGGCAGCGCGATCGAAACGCGTACGATCGAGCGCGCGATCTTCCAGAACCGCCGCTTCGGCCACGATCCGAGCGCGGGGTACTCGGCAAACGGCACGGCCTGCGTCGTCTTCCGCGTGATCCAATTCCAGTCGTCGGGCCCGATCTCGGTCCGCACGTACCCCGGCGGATGGCTGAAGAACATCATCAGCGAGTCGCGGTGCAGATACTTGCCGTGGCTCTCATCGAAGCCGTTTTCGGCCGCGTAACGCCAGTCACCCGGACGGGTCGTGATGCGCGCTTCGATGACGGCATCGGGCGCCAGCATCTCGGGCGGGATATGCGTTTCGACCGGCGGCGGCGTTCCTTCGCCGTAAAAGAGCCAGATGATGCCGGCGCGTTCCGCAACCGGATAGGTGGGTACGCGGGCCTTGCCCACGATCGCCGAATCCGGACCGTCGGTCAGCGCTGCCACGAGCGCGCCGGTCTTCAAGTCGAACGTCCAGCCGTGATAGCGGCAACTGAAGGTGCCGCAAAACTCTTGCCGGCCGAGCGAGATCGGTACGCCGCGGTGCGGGCAGCGATCGCCGATCGCGTACACGGTTCCGTTCTCACGGAAGAACATGATCGGCTGACCGAAGAGCTTCAACGCTTTGGGCCGGCGCTCGCGCAGGTCCCGGCTCTTCATCACCGGGTACCAGTAGTTCGCGATGCCGCGGACGGCGTGGTCGTACCGCGGGAAACGCGTCGCCCCGGCTCGGGCCCCGGTGACCTGGCGCTCGAATTCCACTTCCATCGAGTATGCCTTACCGGCGGCCGATTCGTCCAATACTAATTCCTCACGTTTTTCATAGGCTCAGACTATCAGTGCCGCGTGCCGATTCGCGGGCGGCGTCGAGCATCCGCGCCACTAGCGGCACGTGCGCGCCGGCGCGCCAGTAGGCAGCGATCGAGAACGTCCACTCACGCGAGGCGGCGATCGGCCGCGTTACGGCGTCGGCGGCCTGGAGCGTTCCGGTGTGCGGGAGAATGGAGACGCCGAGACCGCAGGCTACGAGACCGACGACCGAGTTGACGTCGTCGACCTCGATGACGTTCTTCGGCACGAAGCCCTGAGCGTGACAAAAGGCGATCAGCTCATCGTAGGATTCGCCGATCAGCGTGCGCGGATAGGTGATCAGCGCTTCGCCGCTGAGGCGATCGAGACGCACGGCACGGCGACGCGCTTCGCGATGATCGAGCGGCAGCACGGCATAGTACGGGAATTCCCATAAGCGCAGCGAGGTGAGGCCGTCGGCTTGCATGCCGGCGCGGCCGAAACCGAGGTGGATGCGGCGCAGCTTGAGCTCTTCGAGCACGTCGCTGCTGTGCATGATTCGCACGTTGAGCGCGATCTCGGGATTGGCGGCGCGAAATGCGCGCACCGCGCGCGGCAAGTAGCTGTTCATCGGCGGGCCCGACGTGCCGATTTCCAGCACGCCGCGGCGGCCGGATTCCGCTTCGCGCACGTGCTCGGCGGCGGTCTCGACTTGCTCGAGGATGCCGCGCACTTCGGTCAGGAAAATGCTGCCCGCATCGCTGAGCCGCACGCTGCGTTTGGTGCGCTCGAAGAGGCGCACACCGAGTTCGTCTTCGAGCGCGACGATCTGCTGGCTCAGCGTCGGCTGAGCGATCGCCAGCACTTCGGCCGCGCGCCGGAAATGCAATTCATCGGCCAGCGTCGCGAAGTAGCGTAGTTGGCGCAACTCCACGACGGTGCCGTCGCCGTCAGCGCAGCGAGATCGTCAGTTTGCCGCCGTCGTTGCCGATGATGCGCGGGCCGGCGGTTTCGTTTTCGTCTTGCGACGTCTTACCGGTGCCGTTTTGCGTCGCAAGCGAAGCCACGGCGGCCGAAGCGCGCGCTTGATCGAGCATCGCGTCGGTGATCACACCGGCCGCGCGCTTCTTGCGGTAGTCCTCGATCGCCGTCTGCAGCGCGATGCGCGAACGCTCGGGGTAATCTTTCTTCTTCTCAGGGTAGCCGCCGAGGGCGGCTTCGATATCGGCGTCGGTGATCGCCAGCGCTTCGTCGATCGTTTTGCCGCGCGCGAGTTCGACCAGCAGCGAGCACGTCGCCGTGCCGAAGCCGCAGCCGGTCGTGAAATAGGAGATATCCTCGATCACGTCGCCCGGCCCGACCTTCAGATAATACGTGTACATGTCGCCGCACGAATCGCTGAAGTACTCGCCCGAGGCCATAGCATCGTCCATCGTCCGGAAGCCGGTACGATGTTCAACGAGCGCCTGAAACTTCTGAAAATCCACGGTATCCTAACGTTGGCTCTGAGAATGGCTAGACGCGACTTCGAACCGGCATTCCGCTCCGCCGGTTGCGAGCGATTCGGTTTGCTTGACTTGGGGCGAGATGACCTCATCGAGCATCGTGTGGATCACGGTACAGCATTCGGGATGCTCGGAGACCACGTTGGCATAGGGGCAGCTGTGCTCGCGGAGCACGATCGTGCCGTCGTGCTCCTCGACCTCGACGGCAACGCCCGAAGTGCGGATGTTGTCGGCGATCGCTTCCACGCGTTCGAGCGCCGACTTGCCTTCGAGGGCCGGGGCTATCTTGCCGACCGCCCGCTTGGCGATCCCGTCAAAGATCTGGGCCACGCCGGCGTCGCCGCCGGAGAGGCGAACTTCCCGCAGCACGGCACCGAGCATGCGGTCGTAGGCTTGGGGGAAATACCGGTCGGCCTGCGGCGTGAGCGAGTACTCGTGGGTGGGCTTGGTCTTGCCGCGCCGGACGCTCTTGCCGGCGACCAGCCCGTCGCGCTCGAGGATGACCAGCTGCTGGCGGATCGCGTTCGGGGAGAGCGCGAACTCCGCCGCGAGATCGAACGCCGATGCCGCACCGCGGCTGCGCAGCGCGCCGACGATCTTCCCACGGGTAGAGTCGAAAAACCGGTCGTGCATTGCCCTAAAGGTACCATAGGACGCGAAGATAGTCCAGAGTTTCCTTGACTTTCTTCCGGCCAAACCGTACTATGGAGGGCGTGAGTAAACGCGGACTTGTCATTTCCGGCCTGCGCGCGAGCGTCGATGGCAAAGAGATTCTCAAGGGGATCGACCTCACGGTCGAACCCGGCAAGGTCCACGCCCTCATGGGCCCCAACGGCAGCGGCAAGTCGACCCTGGCTTTCGCGATGAGCGGGCACCCGAATTACGAGGTCCAGGGCGGCAGCGTCACCCTCGACGGCACGAGCCTGCTCGAACTCTCACCGGACAAGCGCGCGCGGGCGGGCCTGTTCCTCTCCTTTCAGTATCCGGCCGCCATCCCGGGCGTTTCGGTTGCGAACTTCATCCGCACCGCGCGCATGGCCGTCAAACCCGACGATCTTCCGCCGGCCAAGTTTCGCGCGATGATCTATGAAAAGCTCGGCATCCTCGACATGGACCCGGCTTTTCTCTCGCGCTACGTCAACGATGGTTTCTCGGGCGGCGAGAAAAAGCGCCTCGAGATGCTGCAGCTCGCCATCCTCGCGCCGAAGTACGCGGTGCTCGATGAGACCGACTCCGGGCTCGACGTCGACGCGCTGCAGTCGGTCGGCAAGTCGATCGAAGCGATGCGCGCCACCGACGACGGCAAAGATACGGGCTTCCTGATCATCACCCACTACCCGCGCATCCTGCGCCACGTGCCGGCCGACGTCGTTCACATCATGATGGACGGCCGCATCGTGAAGACCGGCGGACCGGATCTGGCGGAGCGCGTGGAACGCGAAGGCTACGACAGCATTCGCGAAGAGGTCGCCGGTGGCGTCGCTTAGCGTCATCGCGCCCGCGATTTCGGTCACCCGCGACGCGCGCGGCACGCACGTTGAGATCCCGGCCGGCGTCAACACCGACGAGCCCATCGTCATCGACTACGACGTCGCCGATGCGGCCCTGGTCGCTCACACGTTCGTCATCGCCGGCGAAGGCTCGCGGGCCACGATCGTGGAGCGGCTCACCGGCAACGCGGAGCGCGAGATCGCGGTCTCGACGACCGTGACGGCCGCGGCCAACGCCGACCTCACCTACACCGTGCTGCAGAACGTCGGCTCGGGCGTGCGCGTCGACGCCAAGCGCATCTCGCACGTCGGCGCCGGCGCGCGTATCGGCTGGAACGTGGCGCTGCTCGGCGGCGTATCGGTGACGGATTCCGTGATCAGCGATCATACCGGCGCCGGTGCCAACACGGAAATTGCGGCGCTGTTCTTCCCGGTGGCACGTGAAGTCGTGCAACTCACGACCGAAGTGCAGCACAACGTTCCGCACACCAACTCGCAGACGGTCGTGCGCAGCATCGCCGCCGGCCGTGGCCGCGGACGCTACTTCGGCAACATCCGGATCGCCGCGCACGCGCACGGTTCGGAAGCGTCGCTGCGCGACGACACGCTGCTGATCGGCAAGGACGCCAAGATCGACGCCATCCCGGCCCTCGAGATCGCCGCCAACGACGTCAAAGCCTTTCACGGCGCCACGGTCGGCGCGATCGACGAAGAGCACATCTTCTACTTGATGAGCCGCGGCATCGAACGCGACGCTGCGGAGAAACTGATCGCGCTGGGCTTCTTCGAACCCGCCGTCGCGCGCTTCCCCGGCGAGACCCTGCGCGCGGAACTCCGCACGCTGCTCGAAGAAAAGTTGGCAGGAGCTCGGCGATGATCGCTTCGGTCGACGTGAAAGCCGCAGCGATCGCCGCGGATTTTCCCATTCTCGCGAAGCCGACCTCGCGGGGCAAGCGCCTCGTCTATCTCGATTCGGCCGCCTCGTCCCAAAAGCCGCAGGCCGTCATCGACAGCCTGGTCGACTACTACTCCTCGTACAACGCGAACATCCATCGCGGCGTCTACGAGATCGCCGCGCGCGCCACCGATGCATTCGAGGAAGCGCGCGTGAAGGTCGCGCGGTTCGTGAACGCCGCGCATTCGGCCGAAATCATCTGGACGCGAAACACGACCGAAGCGATCAATCTGGTCAGCTTCAGCTGGGGCCTGCAGAATCTCAAGCCGGGCGACGCGATCCTCACGACGCAAGTCGAGCACCACTCCAACATCGTGCCGTGGCAGTTGCTGGCCGCCAAGACCGGCGCCGAACTGCGCTACATCAAGGCCGCCGACGACGGGACGCTACAGCTCGACGATCTCGACGAGCTGCTGCGCGGCACCAAGCTCGTCGCGCTTTCGCACGTGAGTAACGTGCTCGGTTCGATCGCACCGCTCGCCCAGATCATCCCGCGCGCCCACGCCGCCGGCGCCCTCGTCCTCGTCGATGCGGCGCAGTCGGTGCCGCACATGCCGGTCGACGTGCAAGCGCTCGACGTCGATTTCATGGCCGTCAGCGGCCACAAGATGTGCGCGCCGACCGGGATCGGTTTTCTTTACGGCAAGCGCGCGTTGCTCGAAGCGATGCCCCCGTTCCTCACCGGCGGCGACATGATCCGGACGGTCGCCTACGACACGACGACCTTCGCCGAGCTGCCGTGGAAGTTCGAAGCCGGCACCAGCAATATCGCCGATGCGATCGCGTACGGTGTCGCCTGTGACTACCTGACCAACGTCGGCTTGGACTGGATCCGCCAACACGAGATCCAGATCACCGCCTACGCGCTGGAGCGCTTGGCACCGTTTGCGGCGCGGGGCCTGCAGTGCTACGGCCCGGCGCGCGCGGAAGATCGCGGCGGCGTGATCTCGTTCAATTTCGCCGACATCCACGCCCACGATCTGGCCTCGATCCTCGATCTCGAAGGCGTGTGCATCCGCGCCGGGCACCACTGCGCGATGCCCTTGATGGACAAGATGAACTGGCCCGCCACCGCCCGCGCATCCTTCTATCTCTATACGACGGAAGCGGACATCGACGTGCTCGTTGCAGCCTTAGAGAAGGCAGCTGAGGTCTTTAAGATCAGCTGATGGACGACTTCTACAAAGAGTACATTCTCGACCACTACCGCAACCCGCGGAACTTTGGTCATCTCGAGCACCCCACCGCGAAGGCGGAGGACTTGAATCCGCTCTGCGGCGATAAGATCTCGATGGAGCTGTCGGTCGGGCCTGACGGCAAGGTCGACGACGTGCGCTTCTCCGGTAAGGGCTGCGCGATCTCACAAGCGTCGGCTTCGATGCTGACCGAGTCGCTCAAAGGCAAAACCCTCGAGGAAGTCGCGAAGCTGTCGCAGGACGTCGTGCTCGAGAACGTCGGGATCGGCATCAGTCCGACGCGCATGAAGTGCGCGATGCTGGGCCTGAAGGTCGCCAAGAGCGCGGCGCTGGGCGAAATCGCTACCTGGCCCGACGAAGCGGCGACCTGAGCCCAGACGTTCTGCGCGTGGCCGCGGCGATCGTCGTCGATGCAGCCGCCTTCTCGCTCTGGAATCTCGCCTCACGCTCGCCGTTCCGCTTGGTGCGCGACGTGGTCGCCGGTACGACCCAACCCCTCGTGGCGCTGCGCAGCGTCGCCCGTTTCATCGCCGGCCTCGTGCTGCTGATCGCGGGCGCAGTTCTGCTGCTCCCGCTCGCAATCCAAACGCGGACGTTCACCATCCTGGAAACGTGGATGGCCCTCACCGGCCTGCTCGTCGAACAACTCGTGGGGTATAGCGACAAACCTAACCATTGAGAGCGGCTTGGGCGAAGCCCAAACGCCACGGGTTCGCGCAGCGAACCCTGCTGTTACTCCAGGCGTTCGCCTTCGACGCAGACGTTTTGCGTGTCGAACGCGCGCAGGACGAGGTTCTTCGGACCCTGCGGGGTCGTTACGGTAACGTAGATGAGCCGGGATTGCACGCCCGAGAGCTGGTTGTCGATCACGACGTCGGTCACGTCGAGGTAGTTGCCCGGGATCCCGAGCACTTGCGCGGTCATGGGCATGTAGAGCGGTTGCGATTTCCAGTGACCGATCACGCCGCTGTTCTGCTTGATGTCGGTGCGCAGCATCGCATCGCCCGGGTAGGCCACGCTGGTTTCGATCCGGTCGGAAACGCTGCCGAGGACGCTCGCGATGGCGGTGCCGCGGGGTTCCTTTTCGCTGCAGAACGACTCGACGCGATCGGGGGGCTGGAGCAGCGGGGCTTGTGAGGCACAGCCGGCGAGCAAACACGCCGCGACGGCCCAGGTACGCTTCATCTCAGGGCTGCTACCGTGCACCCGGCCGACCCGCCTCCAATGCTGCGGAGAATACTTGCGCGGCCTCCGACTGATGTCGCAGGGTTGTTCTTTTCTCAGGGGAATCGCAGATTTCACTTCTCGTCTCGCTGCCTACAGGAGCGCGCCAATGACGCATGTATCGCCCCCCACCCGCGGCCGGTTCATCGGCGGTGCCGCCGCTGCGTCGGCGGTCGCTTTCGGGTTCCCCGGCATCATCACCGCACAGAGCAAACAGCTCGTGATCGGGCTCGACGTTCCGCTTTCGGGACCCTATGCCGACCAGGGCAAGGATCAGCTCCGCGCCTACAACCTCGCGATCGATCAGGTCAACAAAGCCGGCGGCATCATGGGGATGCAAGTCAAGTCGTCGGTCGGTGACGATCAAACGACCGCCGGGGTGGCAACCGACAACGCGCAGCGCATGATCGATCGCGACGGCGCGGTGATGGTCACCGGCGGTTCGTCGACCGGCACGGCCGTGGCCGTGTCCGCACTCTGCCAGCGTAAGGGTTCGTTGTTCATGGCAACGCTCACGCACGGCGATGAAACGACCAATCAGAACTGCCACAAGCATACGTTCCGCCGCTACAACGACGCGTATATGAGCGCACAGTCGCTGGCGCGCACGCTGATTTCGAAGTACGGCACCGGCACGTGGTTCCACATCACGGCCGACTACTCGTGGGGCTGGTCGGTACACGACAACCTCGCCGCCGTCGTGAACCCCAAGGGCGCAAAAGAGATCGCGTACGTGAAACTCAAGCTCGGCACGACCGACTTCTCGTCGGCGCTCTCGCAAGCGCAAGCCGCGAAGCCCGACGTACTGGTGCTCACCGAGTTCGGCGCGGACATGGTGAACTGTCTCAACCAAGCCGCAACCTTCGGCTTGACCAAGACGTGCAAGATCCTCGTGCCGCTGGTCGACGAGTACATGGCCAAAGGCACCAAGGACAACTTCGCGGGCGTCGTCTCGACGGCGCCGTTCTACTGGCAGTACCACCAGCAGCACTACACCTTCGCGAAGCGATTCGTCGAGGCGTTCTACGACCGCTACAAGGCCTATCCGTCGAACGGCGCCGAGTGCGCCTACGTCAACATCTTGGTCTACAAGAAAGCCGTCGAAGCCGCGCAGTCGACGGATCCCGCGAAGCTCATTCCGATCTTGGAAACCATGCAGTGGAACATGACCAAGGGACCGGAGCACTTCCGCAAAGAGGATCATCAGGGCGTCAACTCGTGCCTGGTGGTCGAGGGTCTGCCGGCGGCCGACCGCACCAACGACGGGTTCGGGTTTGCCAAAGTGCTCGAAGAGCACAACGGCCCCGGCATCATGGCACCGCTCGAAAGCCTGTCCTGTAAGATGGAAACCGCGTAGCTTCTTCGCTCACGTAACGGGCACGGGTCGGCGCACGCTGCGGCGCCGGCCCGTTTCCGTTCTTCACACACACGGGGTCACGTGGTCGCTCTCACTCAAGCCCTGCTGAACGGGCTCGTCCTCGGTCTCATCTACGTCGCCATCGCCGTCGGCTTGACCATCGTCTTCGGAACGCTGCGCCTGGTAAATTTCGCGCACGGCGCATTCTACGCCATCGGTGCCTACATCGGTCTCATCGTGGCGCAGCAGTGGGGCCTCGGACCGGCGCTGGTAGCGGCACCGATCGCGGTCGCGCTCTTCGCCGTCGTGCTGGACCGCGTGCTGCTGCGCCCGTTCTACAACAAAGACGCCACGTCGCAGATTCTCGTGACGTTCGGCATCGCGCTGATCGTCGAGGAGACGCTGCGGTTGATCTTCGGGTCCACGACGCTGCAATATCCGCCGCTGCCGGCGCTGGCCACGTCGTTCACGATGGGCCCGATCGTGTACCCGGCCTACCGGTTGCTCTTCGCGCTAGGCGTGATCGTGATGCTCGTGCTCGTCTGGCTGTTCATGCAAAAGACCGACTACGGCCTGATCGTACGGGCCGGCGTGCGCGACCGCACGATGGTGCAGCTCCTCGGCGGGAACATCAAAGCCGCCTCGACGATCGTGTTCGCCCTCGGCGCGGCGATTGCGGGCCTGGTCGGCGCCGCCGCATCGCCGATCTACAGCATCGCGCCCGGAACCGGGTTTGCGTTTCTCGTTCCGTCGTTCGTCGTGGTCGTGGTCGGCGGGCTCGGCAGTTTTTGGGGCGCCGTGCTCGGCGGGCTCCTGATCGGCGAATTGCAGAGCGTGACCACGCTCGCGTTTCCGTCGGCGGCCAACGTCGTCATCTACGTGTGTATGGCCGTCGTGCTGTTGCTGCGACCGCAAGGCCTGCTCGGCGAAAGTGAAGTGATCCGGCAATGAATGCCGGCGTGCGCTTCGCGCTCTTCACCGCGATCGGTCTCGCGCTCTTCCCGTTCGCCTTCCACGCGATCGACGGCTACGCGGGCCTCGCAACGCAGATCTTGATCATGAGCATCGCTTCGATCGGCTTCAACCTGCTGCTCGGCTACACCGGATTGCTCTCCTACGGCCATGCGATGTTTTACGGCGGCGGCGGCTACGTCGCGGCCCTGTTGTTGATCCGGGTGATGCCGCAGCAGCCGAATTTGTGGCTCGCCGTCCTCGGCGCAACGCTGGCGGCGACGGTGCTCGCATTGCTCGTCGGCGCGCTGGCCGTGCGGCTGTATGGGATCTACTTCGCGCTGCTGACGCTCGCGTTCGCCCAGATGATCTACTTCGTCGTCGAACAGTCGCAAGACTGGACCAATGGTGACGACGGCTTGCAGAACTTTCCGGCCGCGCTGCTGCCGATCGGCCCGTACTCGATCGACCTCGGAACCGCGTTGCCGGCGCTGCCGCTGGGGCCGTTCGGAAATCTCAGCGACATCAAGCTGTGGTACGTGTTTGCCGCGCTCGTGCTCTTCGGCGTCATGGTCGGCGTGCGCGCGCTCACGCGCTCGCAATTCGGCGAAGTGCTGACGGCGATTCGCGAAAACGAAGAACGCAGCACGCTGATCGGTTTCAACGCGCCGGCGTACCGCTTGGCCGCGTTCGCGATCTCCGGCGCGCTGACGGGGCTCGCCGGAGCCTTGCGCGCGCTCTACGACGGCAGCGTCCCGGTCGACGCCGTCGGCATCGATCGCAGCGGTTCGTTCGTGATCTACACGATCGTCGGCGGCGTGCAGACGCTGCTCGGGCCCGTGATCGGCACCGGGCTGATCATGTATCTCGAGAGCGTCCTCTCCGCCCGCATCGACTACTGGCGCTTGATCGAAGGCATCGTCTTCGTCGCGGTCGTCGTGTTCCTACCCGCCGGCATCGTCGGGACGATATCGAAAAAGGCGAAGGAGCGAGCGCAGAAAAACCGAGCCCTGCTGACACAGTCGTTGCGAGCTCGGAACGGGGGCGGGGATTCGCAAAGCGAATCCAACGACGCTTCGCGTCGCGGCGCATCCGCGCCGGGGGGCGCGCAGGCTGGGCCGGAGCGCCTTTCAAAATGATTTTAGAAACCAAAGCCCTCGGCAAGTCGTTTGGCAGGTTTGCGGCCAACGCCGACATCGATTTCAGCGTCGAAGCGGGCGAACTGCGGGCGGTGATCGGGCCGAACGGGGCGGGCAAGACGACGTTCTTCAACCTGCTTTCCGGAACCACCGAAGCGACGAGCGGCACGATCTTCTTCAAGGGCAACGACATCACGCGTTTGGACGGAACGAAACGCGTGCACCTCGGCATCGCCAAAGCCTTTCAGACCGCGAACATCTATCCCGAACAGACGGTGCTGCAAAACTGCCGGCTCGCGGCGCTCGCCCACACGCAAGGTGCGTTTGCGCTCGAGCTGCTGCGCCGTTCCGGGCGTCTGTCCGGCGTCGACGCGCTGGCCGAACGCGCGCTCGAGCAAGTCGATCTCGGCGGCGTCGCCGGCGTTCGCTCGGGCGACCTCGCTCACGGCGACAAGAAGCGTCTCGATATCGCCATCGCGCTCGCCACCGCGCCCGAGATCTTGCTGCTCGACGAACCGGTCGCCGGGATGTCGCGCGACGAAGCGCGCAAGACCGAAGCCCTGGTGCGCAAGCTTGCAAGTTCGATGACCGTGCTGATCATCGAACACGACATGGATCTGATCATGGGGATCTCCGACTCGATCACCGTGCTCGAAGCGGGGCGCGTGCTGGCCAACGGCACGCCGGCCGAGATTCGCGCCAACCAGCGCGTGCAGGACGCCTATCTCGGCGGACACAGCGAAGCGGAGATCGAGGCATGACCGCGATCGCGACCGCGCCGCTCCTCGCACTCGAGGGCGTCGACAGCTACTACGGCGAGAACCACATTCTCAAGTCGGTGTCGCTCACGATCGGCGCGGGCGAAACCGTCGCGCTTTTGGGCCGCAACGGCGTCGGCAAGACGACCACGCTCAAATCGATTGTCGGCTGGGTGCAGCCGCGCAACGGCAGCGTGAAGCTCGCCGGCGAGGAGCTCGCGGGCCGCGACATGATGTCGATCGCGCGCAAGGGGATAGCATTAGTCCCCGAAGAGCGCCGCATCTTCACCAACCTCACCGTCGCCGAGAACCTGCGCATCGCGCAGATCACGGCCCGCAAACCCGGCTGGCCGCTCGCTCGCGTCTACGAGCGCTTTCCACGTTTGCGCGAGCGGCTCGCCAACAAGGGCGACGAGATCTCCGGCGGCGAGAAACAGATGCTCGCGATCGCCCGCGCGCTCGTGCAAGACACGCGCGTGCTGCTGCTCGACGAACCGACTGAAGGCCTTGCGCCGCTAATCGTGCGCGAGGTCGAAGCGGTGATCCGCGAGATTAAGGATGCCGGCATGACGATTCTGCTGGTCGAGCAGAACCTCTACTCCGCACTCGGCGTCGCCGACCGCTGCTACATCCTCGATCAAGGCGAAATCGTCTACGAAGGCACCCCCGAAAACCTCCGCACCAACGAAGAACTCCTCCGCCGCTACCTACACGTGTAACAGTGATGAAGTGACAGACAAAGCGCTCACCACAGGTGTGTCATTCCGAGCGGAGCACGTCAGGTGCGGAGTCGAGGAACGCGAGAAAACCCTGGCGATTAGCGTGCGAGCGCGAAGGCGCGAGCAGTGGTGACTTTTCTTTTCTTTACTTCACTGCTCGCGCCTTCGCGCTCGCACTCAACAGCGTAGATCGTGGCGCGTCCCTCGACTACGCACCTAACGGTGCTCCGCTCGGGATGACATAATGGAACGGTGCTCCGCTCGGGATAACTACGGAATAACCAGCAGCTAGTCGGGTTTGGCGAAGGCGACGGTTTGGTGGATTTCGCGGTCGTTCGTCCAGAAGCGCTCGCCGTCGAAGGCGAGGCCGCGAGCGTTGAACGGGATCGTGGCGAGATCGATCGACGTTGGTGACGAGCCGCGCGCGTCGACGCGGGTGAGCCAGTACGGTCCGGTCGTTTCGTCCTCGACCGTCACGCAGTAGAAGCAGCCGTTCACGATCGTGTGGCCGCAGATCTGATGCGGAACGTCGACGATCGTGCCGGGCTTCCCGGTGTCGTCGAGGGCGATGATGCGGCGGTTGTACCATTGGCTAACGTAGAGCCGGTCGCCGTCGTAGGAGAGATGCGAGCCGGTGTCATCGGGACACGGAACGGCGCTGCTGTTGCGCACGCCGTGACCGGGAACGGCGCGGAAGATCGAGCGATGATCTTCCGCCGTTTGACCGAGCAGCACGCGCAGCTCGTCGCCCGCAACCGTCATGCCCCACGGTTTTCCCGGAACGCTCATTTCGTCGGTGACGGTCCAGGTGTTGGGCGCGATCGCGTAGAGCCGTTCCGTTTCGAGCGATCCGAGCCACAGGCTCGAGCCGTCGAAGGCGATCGCTTGCGGCCGTAACGTCGGCGCATCGATGCGCCGCAGTTCCAAGATGTCTTGCAGTGCCGTCTGTGTCATTGGCGGGGGGACCCTTTCATGCGCACCTTAGATCTTGATGTAGTCGTGCTGGGAGATGATGCTTCCGTTCGGTCCGTAAGTGACGCGGAATGTTGCGGCGTAGGATCCATGCGCTGACGTGATGTCTGCGTCGACCGTCGCGCCCGTGCCGTCGCTACGGCTTACGCGCATCGACGTGATACGCGCATCCTTGTCGAGGAACGCTTCTTCCTTGAGGTCGAGGGTTCGGTCGCTGCTCGTTCCGCCCAGCGCAGCATACGCTCCGGTCTCGTCGCCCGCGATCAAGTCCTCGATGTAGCGGCGCACGAGCGCCAACGCCGGGTCCGTCGGGCTCGCCGGTATGGGCAGGCGGGCGCTCGCTGCCGGCGTCGGCCGCGCCGAGGGCGAGGGGCTGGGGGTGACGACGACGATGATCGGCTTCAGCGCAGCCGTCGAAACGGGATGCGGCGACGCCGACGCCACCGCGAGCGGCGACGGCGTTGCGCCCGCCGTGCTCGGTGCGGCCGTTGCGTGCGGCGTTACCGTTGCCGAGGGCGAGGGCGAGGCGCTCGCGGTCGGCGACGGCTTGGGCGTCGGGGACGCCGTGGCCGACGGCGCGGGCGAAGGGACCGGCGGCGCGGTCGGTTCGAGCGTCACCACCGGTTGCGGTCCGGCCGGCTGTGGGACCGGCGTGACGAGCGGAACCGAGGTCGCGCCGAGTTCCGGCAGCGTGCCGCGGTTCTGAAACGCGGAGACGAGCGCGCCGATCCCGAGCCCGGCCACGATCACGCCGATGATCAGCGCCGCCATCGGCAGCGGCCCGCCGCCGGTTCCACCCGAGCTCGACCGGGGCGGCGGCGATGACGGACGGCGGCGGCGCGGTTCGGGATCGGGCATCGCATCGCGCTTTCCGCGCATCCGGCAAGAGGCCTTGCCGCCGCACGCGAATGCGCCGGTCATGATTCGGGTCCGCGTCCCGATCGACGTCAATGCCGTCTTGTGCGCCGATTCGCTTGCCTTTGCTCTCGCCACGCCGTTGCGCGTGGGTGAGTTGCTCACGCACGCGGTGCTCGATGCACTGGGACCGCGCGCGCCGCAAGACAAGCGTGAGCGCATGATCGCGAGCACGCACGCCGGCCTCAACGAGGGTGCGTTCATCGTCGAGATCGACGGACGGATCTACCAACACTGCGATGACGTAACCGTCGTCGCGGGAATTGCCAACCTGCGCTTTTATCGACGCGAACGCCGCGACACCGCGGCCTGATGTGATCGGCGACGACAAGGGACTGCCGGCGTCGATGCCCGGTCTCTTTGCCACGGCGTTGACCCTTTACGCGCGACGCTTCCCGTTCTACATCGTGCTCGCACTGCTCGGCATCGCGGTGCAGTACATCGTCGATACGCAAGTGCTGCTCGATTCCGGGCTCATGCTGGGCCTCGATATCGTCGTCGGTGCGTTTCTCGCGGCCAGCGTTTCGATCGGTGTTGCCTTCGATCTCGCCGGAAAAGAAGCCGATTGGAGCCGGCTGATGACGGCGGCATCGCTGCGCTGGGGCGTCGTAACGCTCGTTTCGCTGCTGGCCTTTCTCAGCCAGTGGCTCTACGCGCCCTACGTCCTCATGTCGCCGGCCGACACCGGCTACGGCTTATTGCTGGTGCCATTCATCGTGCTCTCCGGCGCGATCACGCTCGCCACGGTCGTCGCCGCGATCGAACCGGCACCGAGCGGCTTGCGGTTGCCGCTGATCGCGCTCGGCAAAGCGCTCGCCGTCTCGGCGCAGTTCATGAACCTGGGACGGCTGCTCGTGCTCTCCGTCTTGCTCACCCTCCCGCTGTTTGCCGAGATGCTGCTCTCGGTGTACCTGCGGGCGCACAACATCGCCAACGTCGACTTTTGGTCCGACATCCCGATGGATATGCTCACGCTCGGACCGCTGCAAGCGATCGCCACCGTCTTCTACGTCGACTTCCTCCGCCGCAGCGGCCGCGGCAAAATCCCATAGGTTGCCGTAGGTCGGAACGATGCTGCGGCTCGGGTGCCGGGATCTACTCCGCTGAGGAAACCGTGAGCACCCGAACGCGATGGATTCGCTTGAAGCGAATCCACTAAGGGGCGGTGTAGGCCTCGGCGCGGCGGTTTTGGACCAGTTCCGCGTAGAGCGCGTTGGGCCAGGCGAAGTCGGCCCGCGTGTACGATTCGGGCCAGTTCGCATCAAACGACTCGTGCAGACGATGGTCGCCGACGTCGGCTTCAGCGATGTAGCCGAAGATCTGGTTGATCTCGGCGGGGTCGTCGGAGGTCAGCGCTTGCACGCACAGCGCAAGCGGCCAGACGTAGCCGTGCGGCGTATGCGGGCTGCCCTCGCCCGCCGCATAGCTGCCGCGGAAGAAATACGGGTTGCGGTCGGAGAGCACGAAGCGGCGCGTCGCCAGATACAGCGAGTTGTCTTTGGGCAGATACCCGAAGTACGGAATCGAGAGCAGCGAGGGGACGTTCGCGTCGTCCATCACGTTGAAGTGCCCAAGGCCGTCGACTTCGTAGGCATAGATGCGGCCGAACGGCGCCAGGTTAACGGACCCGTTCTGCTCGATGCCGCGCTGGATCTCGGGTGACAGCCCCCAGGCATCGGCGGCCGTGCGCCCGTCATGCCAGACGTCCTTGGCGATCTTGCTGAGGTCGCGCAAGACCACCACCGCGAACATGTTGACCGGGATGTTGTAGTGATAGCGCACCGGATCGTCGGAGGGCCGGAACGCGGTCCACACCAGGCCGGTGTAGCGCACGGCGCTGCCGCGGCCGCCGCGCGCCAGTTGCGGGTTGGTGTAGTGCGACCGCGTGTCGTGATGCTGCTCGACGTGCATGACGTGGAGCACGCGTTCGAACGCTTTGCGGACCGTGGGCGTGAAGACCGACGCGTCCTTGGTCTGGCGATAGTAGTCCGACGCAAACCAGATCGGATAGAGCAGCGAGTCGACTTCGAACTTTTCCTCGACGACCTTGTAGTCGGCCGAGAAGGCATTGGCATAGGGGTCGATCAGGATGTAGCGAGCCTGGCGTTCGACCACGCCGCGCAACGACTTGGCGATGTCGGCATCATGGCGCGAGACGCCGATGTAGGGGCGCACGATCGCGCTCGCGTCGCGCAGCCACTCGGCCCGGATATCGCCGGTCGAGACGTAGGTTGTGCCGTCACGCTGCGTCTTGACGTGCCGGCCGATCGTCTCGTCGTACGCGGTGGCGTACAGCGTGTCGAGTTTCGAGCTGAGCAAGGGTGGGAACGCTGTTTCGGTCGCGGTCGCGGGACCGCCGGTACTCCACGCCAGCAGAGCCAGCACAAATGCACCGCACACGAATCGCTTTAGCAAACCGGCGTATCCGTCCGCACGATTTCGTTATACCATTCCCTTGGAGCGTTCAATGCGCGCCTCGTCACATCATAAGGATCGGAATGTCTGCCCGCCTTTTAACGGTATCGGTCATTGCTGCGTTGCTACTGTGCGCTGCAGCACCCGTTTTGGCGGACACGCCGGTTCAGTGGTATACGATCGACGGGGAAGACAGCTACCAAGTGGCCGGCCACGCGGATCGTACGCAGATTGTGTACGCCGGGACGCAGCGTTTGGCGATCGACCGTCAAGGAACGGTGACGCACTTCACCGCGACCGTGGACTACGACCGGCATGAAAGCGGTGCGGCCACGCATGCCACGGGCGCTTTTTCCACCCGGATCCTGGCCAACGGCGAGCAGCACGACGAATCCGACGGCGATCCGGACTACCTGACGATCCTCAACCAGCCGTTTTCGATCGAACTGGACGCGCCGACGCTGCGCGATCTGCACAGCCTGACGCGCGCCGTTCCGTTCGACTTTCCCTCGCCGATGACGGGCGCTCTCTTGCACGGCTCCCTGCGGCGTCTGCCGGACGGCACGCTCAACGGCCGGCGCGTGCTCGGGATCGCGTTCGTGGCCCGTGGCCCGCTCAACGGCTCGCTCCCCGACCGCCCGGACACGGCGCTCAGCGGCACGATCACCATGAACGGCACCGCTTACTATGCTTACGCGGACGCGCTGTTGTTGGCGCTCGACGCAACGCTGCAGATCGAGGGCCGGGTTGCCAACAGCGGCCAAAACGACCCCGTCACCATCGTGTACAAAAGGACGATTCGCCCGCAAACGGCCCCTTGAACCGGGGAAGATCAAGCGTTCTTTCCGAAATTGCGAAACCGCACCTTACGCGAGCGTGGTTAAGGTTCGTGATGAGTGCGTTCGCACCGATCCTTGGGGATTACCGTTTGTCCGCTCCGGCGATGATGCCGCAACCGGCCCGCCAAACCAAGGGTGTGCCCGGTCCCGAGAATTTCGAAGCGATCGTCGATGATTACCAGCGGCGCCTGTATGGCTTTGCCCTGCGCATGACCGGCAACCGCGAAGACGCGGAAGAGATCGTCCAGGACTCGTTCGTGCGCGCTTACCGTGCTTTGGCCAAGATGGACCCCCAGCAGCGCGCCGAGCTGCGCCTTCAGCCGTGGCTCTACACGATCACCCTGAACGTCACGCGTAACCGGCTGCGCTCGAAACGCCCGACCAACGTGGCGCTCGACTCGCTCGCCGATCCCGACGCGCTGCTCAACGAGACCCAAGAGGGTCCGGACCAGCCCGAAGCGATCGTCGATCGCGCGGCCGACATGGTGCTGGTCGAACAAGCGTTGCTCCAATTGCCGATGCACTTGCGTGCTGCGGCCACGCTGCGCTTCGTCGAGGGACGCAGCCACCCGGAAATTGCTGAGATTCTCAATCAGCCGATCGGGACCGTCAAATCGCACGTCCAT
>Ga0182014_10001906_pt1 | contig 27190 bp, 26 predicted proteins | sample 612S2DmetaG_FD_120489 | JGI IMG/M metagenome (GOLD analysis project Ga0182014, IMG submission 120489) | Permafrost microbial communities from Stordalen Mire, Sweden - 612S2D metaG | ecosystem: Environmental > Terrestrial > Soil > Wetlands > Permafrost | place: Sweden: Stordalen | collected... | reverse complement strand
GGGCGGCGGGCGCGTTCGTCACGCTGACCGCCGACACGCTGGCCAAGATGCCGAGCGAGGCAGTGGCCGTGGCGACCAGCCTCCTGAAGTTCCCCCCGTGGCCATGCTTCAGCCTCATCGCGCACCGTCCCGGGGCAGATGAGGCTTTCCGGCCGTGCGCCGGCTGAGCCTGGTCAGGACCAAGCTGAGCAGCGGAAGCGTGGCGGCCACCCGGACGAGCCGTCCGCTGCCGCCAAGCTCGCGTGCGCGGCGATTATGGTATCGGCGGCTCCGCGTTACTGAGTGCATAAGTCCCCCCGCTAGCCCAAAGCAATCTGTTTTTTGCCCCGACGCCCCGATTGCTCCGATTGCTCCGATTGGCACAGGGGAAAGTAATCATCCAGACACACTGATAGTAAACGCGGCTTAGTGTGCAGTCCATAACCCCATTTTGGATATTGATAAAATTGATACATAATTGTCGGCATTTAAACGGCGAAACGGGAATAGCGCTTTTATTCGTGCAGAGATATTGGTTATCAATCGATTAGATGAATTGGCGTACTGGCTGACGACTTGCAGGCCTACGACACGCTACGACCATTCCGGCTTTGCGGGAGTGAGCAGTCCCCGGTTGAACGCGGCGGCGGCGGCGCGGTCGCTGACGCCGAGCTTGGACGGCTCTTTCGCCTGCAGCAAAAGGGCTTTTCCGTCCGGCGGCGTCCTGGGTAGCGTGGCGGGACAGGCCCGCGTCACGGCCGTCATGGCCGCGGGATCGGAAAGGTAGGGCGGAGACGGCCATGCGCGAACCGGTCATGATCGGCCCGGGGGGACGTCAGCGGCAGCCCCGGCCGCTGCTGCGGACGACGCTCGGTCGTATCCTGCGCCACGCCCGCCGCGAGCAGGGCCGGACCCTGGCCGACGTGGCCGGGGCCGCGCGCGTCTCCATGCCTTACCTTTCCGAGCTGGAGCGCGGGCGCAAGGAGGCTTCCTCGGAGGTCCTGGCCGCCGTGTGCGACGCCCTCCGGATCGAGCTGTCCGACCTGCTGGCCCTGGCCGGGCGGAGCCTGGCGGAGGAGCGCGCCCGCCGCGCCCTGAGCGAGGAGCGCGCCCGTCGCGTCAGGGAGCGCATGGGCACCCTCCCGGCCGGCGCCGGAGCGCCCGCGGATGACCTCCCTGCGGTCCGGCCGCTGGACGTTCCGGTGGTCGTCCCGCTGGACGCGGTCCGCCGTCGCGGCATGCCCCCGGGACACCGCGACGGCGACGTCCGGGCCAGCTTGGCCGCGTGACCCAAAGCCCACAGCTCAAAGCTGCGGGGCCAGGCCGTCACACGCCGAGCAGCTCGGCGGGAGCGGCCTTGCGGCTGGTGATGACCTGGTCCGCCAGGCCGTAGCCGACGGCTTGCTGCGCGCCGAAGGTCTTGTCCCGGTCGGTGTCCAGCCGGATCTCGGCGACCGGGCGGCGGGTGTGCTGACTGAGGATTTCCTCCACATCGGCCCGGACCCGGGCCACCTCCTTGGCCTGGACGGCCAGGTCCGGCAGCGTTCCCTGAGCCTGGGCCGACGGCTGGTGCAGCAGGACCTTCGCGTGCCGCAGGATGGCCCGCTTGCCCGGGGCGCCGGCGGCGAGCAGGACCGCGGCCGCGGACGACGCCTGTCCCATGCAGATGGTGGCGACGTCGGGCCGGATGTACTGCATGGTGTCGTAGATCGCGGTCATGGCGCTGTAGGAGCCGCCCGGGGAATTGATATAGAGGCCGATCTCCAGGTCCGGGCTGGCGAACTCCAGGTGCAGGAGCTGGGCCATGATCACATTGGCCACCCCGTCGTCGATCTCGGTGCCGAGGAAGATGATCCGTTCCGACAGCAGGCGCGAGTAGATGTCGTAGGCACGCTCTCCGCCCGCGGCCTTCTCCACCACCGTGGGGATCGTGTACTGGCTCATCGCGCGGCCTCCGCCAGCTTGCCCGCGACCGCGGGACGGACGTCGTCGACCCGCTCGACGATGTGGTCGATCATCCCGTAGGCGAGCGCCTCGGTGGCACTGAACCACCGGTCGCGCAGGCTGTCCTGCTCGACCCGCTCCACCGGCTGCCCGGTGTGCTGCGCGATCAGCCTGACCATGGTGTGGCCGGTCCGTTCGAGCTGCCCCGCGTAGATCTCGATGTCCGCGGCGGTGCCGCCGAAGCCGGCCGAGCCCTGGTGCATGAGCACCTGGGCGTGCGGCAGGCAGAACCGCTTGCCGGCCGCCCCGGCGCACAGCAGGAACTGGCCCATGCTGGCGGCCAGGCCCATGGCCAGCGTGCTGACGTCGTTGGGGATGAGCCGCATCGTGTCGTAGATCGCGAGTCCCGCGCTGACCGAGCCGCCGGGGGAGTTGATGTACAGGCTGATGTCGCTGCGCGGGTCTTCGGCCGACAGGAGCAGCAACTCGGCGCAGAGCCGGTTGGCGATCCGGTCCTCGACCTCGGCGCCGAGAACGATGATGCGTTGCTGAAGGAGCCGGGCGCTCAGTTGCTCGTCGAGCGCCCCGGCAGTCGTGATCGGTTCGGCTGCGGCGGTGTGCATGGTCTCCCTGCTCTCAAGGTCGGGGTCGGCTGGAGGGCTGAACTCTCTGGTCCCACCATGGTTCGCGGCGTGTGAGCGGGCCAAGACAATCTGCCGTCAGCAGAGGAGGGATCGCCCGCCGGGTCCACCGCTCACGTGGTCACAGGCCCCGTCAGCCCCGCGTGTAACGCGGCCGGTGGGCGCGGCGGCGCGCCGCACGTGGCAAGCTGGCGTCATGCCCGAGATGCCGCCCAGCGCCAAGGCAACGCTCACCAGCCTGCCCTACCGGCTCCTCGCGCGGCATGTCATCCTCCCGTGGATGCTCCAGGGCGTGCAGCCGACCGGGGAGGGCCTGGAGATCGGGGCCGGAGTGGGCGCCATGAGCGCGCAGCTGCTGACCTTGTTCCCGAAGTTCCGCATGGTAGCGACCGACTACGACACCGAACTGGTGGGCATGGCCGAGCAGGTTCTGTCCGGTTTCGGCCGGCGGGCCACCGTGCAGCGAGCCGACGCCGCCCGGCTGCCGTTCCAGGACGGCCGGTTCGACCTGGTGCTGTCGGCTGCGATGCTGCACCACGTCATCGAGTGGGACAGCGCGCTGGCCGAGGCGGTCCGGGTGCTCCGGCCCGGCGGCCGGCTCATCGGCTACGACATGCTCGACACGGTGCCGATCCGGCTCATGCATCTCGGCGAAGGGCACACGACCAGCCTGCTGAGATCCGCCCAGCTCGAAGCGGCCCTGAGACGATTGGGCATGATCGGCCTGCAGACGAAAGCCGCCATGGGCGGTAACGTCATGCGCTTCAGCGCCACCAAGCCGGAGCCGGAGGCGGCGGGGCAGCCGTGAGCCAGGGGGCCAGATGTGACGGGGCTGTCCTGTACGCGGGTCACATGTGGCGGGGTCGGCCTAAACCGGGGCCGGAAGTGGCAGGCTCGGACTATGGACCGTCTGACCCTGACCCCTCAGGAGCTTGACTATCTCCGCAGCCAGCGGCTTGGCCGTCTCGCCACCGTGGACGGCCGTGGCGCACCGCAGAACAACCCGGTCGGCTTCTTCATCGACGAGGCCACCAGCCGGGTGCTGATCGGCGGCTTCAACCTGGCCCAGAGCCGGAAGTTCCGCAACCTGGACGCCAACCCGAACGTCGCGTTCGTCGTCGACGACCTCGCGTCGGTGGATCCCTGGACGCCCCGCGGTATCGAGATGCGCGGGCGGGCCGAGGCCCTCACCGACGCCGACCCGCCGGTCCCGGGCTTCAGCCGCGAGCTCATCCGCATCACCCCGGAGTGGATCGCCAACTGGGGCCTTGAGCCGGGGACGTCGTACCACATGGCGATCCGGCGCGCCCAGAGGTAGCCCGCCGTTCATACCCGCGGCCGGGCCGGGCCCGCAGACGAGTAAGCCCGCACGACGGAAACCGGCGGCGTTCTCGGTGCCGCCCCACTTGTTCCGCGGGCTCAGCCGGCCGCGCGGCCGGTGTTAGCCAGCGACCGGTAGAACGCCAGGTGGTGCCGGGCCGCCCCGGCCCAGGTGTGCCGGAACGCGAGATCATGCCCGGCCGCCGACGTCTTCGCCGTCGGCGTCGGGGAAGGGCACGATCACCTGCCGTACGGCCGGGTCCACCGGCCGGAAGAAGCCGTCGTCCCCGCCCCGCCCCAACGTCCACACCGTGACCGGAGCGCCCGCTGCGGCCAGGGCCTCCGCGAGCGAGAGCGTGTGCACGACCCCGCCGCGCGGTTTGGTCGAGTACGTCAGCAGCGCGATGTTCACGGGGCCGGCCGCTGGAGGGGGAGCGGCCCCGGAGGGAGAGCGGCCGCCGGAGGGGGAGCAATCGCCCGAGGCAGAGCGGCGGCCGGACGGGGCGCGGCCCGCTCCTCACGGCTGGTCCCGGTAGCTGGCCGGGCGGCGCTCGTCCAGATGGTGCAGGACCCGGCGGGCTGCGGCGATCTGCGCGGCCACGTCGAGTTCGGCGATGGCGAGCCCGGCCCGGCCCCAGGTCCGGGCGAGGATGTTCCCGGCCGGCCCGACCACCTTGGACTGGCCGAGGAACCGCATGCCGCCCATCGCGCCGGTCTGGTTGGCCGACACCAGGACCAGCTGGTTCTCGGCCGCGCGGGCGCAGTCGTACAGGTCGAACAGCCACGCCTGCCGGTCTTGGGCGAGCCGGGGCGCCCGGTTGGTCAGGCTCGTCGGCCAGGCCGACAGGCAGGCGATGATGTCCGCTCCGTCCAGGGCCAGGCTCCGCGCGGCCTCCGGGAACGTCTTGTCGTAGTCGATCAGCATGCCGATGCGCCCGGCCGGGGTGTCGAACGCGGCGAAGCGGTCGCCGGCCCGGTACGCGGCGACCTCCCCGGCGGGCAGGTGCACCTTGCGGTGCCGGCCGAGGACCCCGTCCCCGGTGACGCAGACCGCGGAGTTGTACCGGTCGTCCCCGTCGGCTTCGCAGTAGCCGACGCACACCACCATCTCCGCGGCCAGGGCGGCCACCGACGCCAGCAGCGGGTCGTCCGGTTTCAGCGCGGGCGGCAGCGCCTCGGGGTCGGGATGGCGCAGGTCGGCCAGGTAACCGCCGAGCGCGGCGTCGGGCAGCACGAGCAGCCCGGCGCCCGCGGCCCTCGCGTCAGCGATGATCTTCGCGATGCGCCGGAGACAGAAGTCCAGGTCGCGGCCGAAGTGCGCGGCCGCCGCGGCCAGCCGGTTGACGGTCACCAGAAGTAGATCGCCGACTCAAAGCCCTTCCGCAGCGCCCGCGTCGCCTGCAGGATCGCCACGAAGCTCACCGAGCACTCGTGCGCGATGCCGTGCACGAGCGTGAAGTAGACCTCGCCGTCCTCGGCCTGGTAGTTGTGCACGTGCACGACCAGGTTGTTCCGCTCGGCGGCCGCGAAGATCTTGTCCAGCGCCGGGCGGCAGGCCGGGTCGGTGGCGCGCCCGCCCAGCAGGAAGCTGAGCTTCAGCGCGCGCACGCCCGGCTCGCCCGCCAGCGCGAGCGCGGCGTCGGTCAGCGCCTCGTCCTCCGGGCGCGGCGAGGTCCACAGGCCGCAGCGCAAGCGGTCGTCGCGGCCGGTGGCTTCCACGCACAGCTCGTTGAACGCGAACGCGGCCGCGGCGTCCGGCACCCCGTAGTTGGGTATGACCAGCGCCCGCTCGGTGCCCTCGGCGTCGAGATCGGCCATGAGCTGGGCGATCGTGGCGCGCGCGCCGATGTCCGAGTTGACCGGCGGGCCGCCGTAGAACGGGTACGCGGGCAGCACGCCGAGGTGCCGGTGCGCGTCGGCCAGGGGGCGCGCCAGGGGGCGGGCCGGGGTGCGGCCCCGGGAAGGGCTCAGCGGCCGCATCAGGACGCCGCCGTCCGCGGGATGGACCAGTCCCGGTCCGGGAAGGTCTCGGTCGGGCTGCCCGCGATCCACCGCACGTCGTCCCCCCACTGGCGGGTCCGGTGCGCGGTGACCTGATCGGCGAGGTGCCACGCGTCCCGCGCCACCCCGGAGAACCGGCCCGACCCCCAGGTGCGCAGCCACGGCAGCCCGAGGAAGTACAGCCCGGGGCAGTTGGTCACGCCCCGCTCGTGGGTCGGGTAGCCGCGCCCGTCGAACACCGGCACGTCCACCCACCGGTAGTCGCGGCCGAACCCGGTGCACCAGATGACCGTGCTGACCCCGGCCCGGTCCAGGTCCAGCTCGCTCGGCCCCGGATCGGGCGGCTCCCAGACCGGCGCGTAGCGCGCTTCGGCGGGCGCGTGGGCCCCGCTGGCCTCGATGAACTTGTCCACGGAGTCCTTGATCGACTCCGCCACCTCATCGGCGTGGTCGAGGTTGGGCGCCAGGTCGGCGGCGAACCCCAGCCGGCCCGGCGCGCCCGACGTCCTGCCCGCGATGGCCGCGATGGCCGCGAGCCGGCCGTGCAGCCGCATGCCGTCCCGGGCGAACGCCCGCAGGTCGATGTCGTGACCGCCGTCCCGCCCGGTAACGTAGTGGTTCGCGCGCAGCCGGACGCTCTCGGCGTCGGGGAACTCGCCGATGCCCTTGTCGTAGTAGCCCATGTCGTCCAGCCAGGCGACCACGTCCCGGCCCCGGTAGCGGCGGGCCACCCGGGGCGCGCTGCCGACGGACAGGTGAACCCGCCGCCCGGCCAGGTGCAGGTCCTCGGCGATCTGGCACCCCGACTGGCCGGTGCCCACCACCAGGACCGCGCCGGGCGGAAGCTGCCACGGCCGCCGGTACTGCGACGAGTGCAGCTGCGTGACCCCGTCCGGCAGGCGCTCGGCGGACGGCGGGATCGCGGGCAGCTGGTACGGCCCGGTGGCCACCACCACCTGGTCGGCGGTGAGCTCCCCGGCCGTGGTATCGATGCGGAACGGACCCGGCTGAGCGCGGCGCAGGCGGGTGACTTCCACGCCTGCGGAGAGCGGCGGGGCGAACGATGCGGCGTAGGCCTCCAGGTAGGCGGCGATCTGCTCGCGGACCATGAAGCCGTCCGGGTCCGGGTCCTGGTAGGGAAACCCCGGGAGCTGGCACTGCCAGTTCGGCGTGACCAGGCAGAAGGAATCCCAGCGGCGCTCGCGCCAGTCGTAGCCGGGGCGCTCCCGGTCCAGCACGACGTGATCCACGCCCCGCTCGGTCAGGCAGTAGCTCATCGACAGGCCCGCCTGGCCGCCGCCGATCACGGCGGCGGAGTGATGGGTTCCGCTGATGGCTGGCATGCATAGCAGTACAAAACCGGCGTGTTGCCCAGCGGTTTCGTCCGTAATAACCGTACGTAACACCAGGCAGGAACGTTGTGACCCCCTAACGTGACCCCCCCTAACGTGACACGGCGTCCCCGGGATGATCCCGGGGACGCCGCGTCATGAAGGTGGTCCGCTACCGGACCAGACCGTTACCGGTCAGGGTGCCTCACATTCCGGACCCGTTCTGGATCTGGTGGCCCGGGCGCCCCCTGCGCTGGTTGGGCGGGGTGCCCGTACCGGCGGCGCCGGTCCCGGCGGCCGTCGTCGCCGCGGTGGCCTTCTGCGGGGTGAGGTTGAATGTGGCCCCGGTGGCCACGCCCTGGCCGCTCAGGACGACCGTCACCGGGTTGGTCAGCCCAAAGTTCTGGCAGTTGAGGTTGGTGAAGGACATGCTGAGCCGGTTGGCCATGAAGGTGAACAGGTTGCTGCCCACCGCCGGGACCGGAGAGGTGTCGGTGCCCAGGACTCCCTGGTTGTTAGACAGGAACGGGGTCTGGACGTTGACCATGTTCTGGCAGTAGTTCGCCGGGCTGTCCGCCTGGTTGTTGGCGTTGCTGATCGGCGACTGGCCGACGTTGCTGCGGTAGAGGTTGGTCTTGGTCGCGCTGAAGGCGTTGTTGACCAGGGTCATCGGGTCGTTCTCGGGCACCAGGGCGATCGGGGCCGCCTGGTTCTTGGCCGCGGACAGCTCGTCCAGCGCCTGCGACGTGCCCGGGGTTCCGGCCTGCGACAGGTCGGGTGCCTCGAACGGAGTACATCCCAGGGTCGGGTCGACGAAGGCGGCCAGCAGGATGTTGTCGCTGCCGTTGGCGAGTTTCGTTGCCCCGGCCAGCGCCGCCGCGTTGGCCGCGTTGTTCTGAGCGGTCTGGCCGTTGCCGTTGAGCAGGTAGATCGACGTCACGTTGTCGCTCTGGTCCTGGTCGATGAGCTGGAACGACCGGGTGGACGGGCAGGTCATCCCATCCTTGGGCGAGGTGCCCAGGGCCGGGATCGTCAGCTTGCCCTGCCGTTCGGCCTGGAACGCGGCCCGGAAGAAGTTCGTGCCGTTGCAGAACGACACCTGGCCGAAGATCGACCCGTTCAGGCCGTTGACGCATCCGGCCTGCCGGAGCGTGTTCGCGGTCGCGCCGACCTGGGTCAGGTTGGTGCCGTTGAACCCGAAGTTGATGGTGACGACCGCGCCCGCGGGAAGCGTGGGCACGACCGGCGCCACGGCAGCGGTCGTGCCCTGCGTGATGACCAGTGGCTCGTACACCGACAGCGCGCCGGTGGCCGGGTTGAGGATCGTCGCCTGGACAAACGCGCCCAGGTTGGCCGCGTTGGCCATGGTGCACCCGGACGCGGCCGGGGTCATCCCGTTCGGCCCGGTGAGCTGGTACGGGGTCGCGAGACCCTGCGCCGTCAGCGGGTTGGCCGGGACGATGATGTCGCAGCTCACGTTGGCCGCTGCGGCGGCCGGTGTCGTCGCGGTCGCCGTGGGGCTCGCAACGGCGCTCACCGTCGGGGACGCACTGGCGCTCGGAGTGGCGGTCGCGCCCGCTGCCGATTGCTTGATCGTCGTGCTCGATGGCCCGCCGGTGAACGCCAGTACAGCGCCCAGCGTCAGGCCCAGCGCCATCGGGATGGCGAGGGGCACCGCAATACGCGCCGCACGGCTCTGTGGGCGGCGGCGCCATGCGGGCCTATGCCCGGTGCGCATTCAATCCACCTCCATGATGATGTCTTGGTAAGGCTCCCGAGCGATTACGTTAGACCTGCGGGGTGCTCAAATACGCCGAAATCAGAACGGTAATATCTCCCTCAGGTTCGCGCCGTTTACCGGTCCGCTACATGAGAACTCAATTACCAACTCCTAACGTCGCACGTCGCTGTACCACCTACGACACGCGTGTAAATCTTTCGTGATTATTACGCGGTGCCAGTTATGCCGCGCGGGCCGCCCGTTTTACCCAGCCGTGCGGTTTCCACCGCAACGAAACGGGCCCCGCCGGCCGTCCGGCGGGGCCCGGCGCGTACGCGATCGGGGGCGGCGGTCCTAACGCTTCAGCTGGCGGGCGACGGCGAGGGCCTCGTTGATGGGGATGGCGTAACCGGTGATGCTGGCACCGTGCGCCGAGCCGATCAGGTCGATGCCGATCACCTGGCCGGACAGGTTGACCAGCGGGCCGCCGGCGCCCTGGCCGGGGATGACCTGCGCCGTGGTCCGCAGCAGCCCGGCGAGGTGCTGGCCGCCGATGATCGTGGCCGCGTTCACGCTGGTGACGTTGCCGGTGGCGGGGGTAAAAGACCGGCCGTTGGCGCCGGTGCCAACGGCGACGGCCAGGTCGCCCGCCGCCACGTCGCCCGCGTTGCCGATCGCAACCGGCTGGAACGCGCCACCGCATTCGAGCTGGAGCAACGTGAGGTCGTGGGCCGCATCCGAGCCGACGATGCGCGCGGTGCAGGCGCGGCCGGACGGCAGCACCCGGGCGCTGACCGTTCCCCGGGCGGCCGCGATCTGGGCGCTGGTCAGCACCAGGCCGGAGGGGGTGAGCACGACGCCTGCCCCGCTGCCCCGGGCGGACGCGACGCGGACCAGGCCCGGTACGGTCGACTGCAGGATGTTCGCCTGGCTGTCCGCGCCGGTGCCGTCGTCGTCTTCGACGAACCTCTGGTTGTGGGGCGGCGGGCTCGGTATGGCCGAGGACGCGGCCGGGGTGATCTGGTCACGGATCACTACGGCGGCACCGAACCCGACGGCGGTGAAAGCGGCCACCGCGGTCACGAAAACGCCGGCCCGCACCCGTTTCCGCGGCTTCGCCGTGACGGGCTCGGGGCCGGCTGTAACGTCCGGGATACCGGGCGTGTCACTTTCTCCGGAACCGGCGCGGCCCGCCTGCCTGCTGCCGCTCACCTCGTCCTGCATATATCGTCCGTCCTGTGCCAGATCCGCGCTGGCCGCGTGCCGGTCCCGCGGGATGATCGGTCGGTTTTCTGCTCCGCCCGTTATCTTGCACAATCCTGCCGCCGGACCGGGGTTATTTGCACGAATTCACATAGCGTAATCTGCTATCACGGAGCGATAACTTTCCGTTTCTGTGCATGCTGCGCCATCGGCCGGTGGTCGTTCGGCGCCTGCCAGGGTGAGCCGGGGAAGGGCTCACCTTCGTAACGTCACGTCCCGCGCACGCTCTGTGAGACCGAGTGACTCATTTTGAGACGAGCCTCCCGCCCTTAACTACGAAACCGCGTGTAACACTACTCTTAGTGACATTGACCTTACGTTAAGTGCACGATGGACTATGCGGCGTCAGCGTGTTGTGCTGTATGTGCGCGGGTCAGCGTCGAGACGCAGCCATCAGTGGATATCGCAAGAAAGGTGGGAATATGCCAAACCAGATTTCACCCACCGGACGAATCCTGGTAGGCGCCGACGGCTCACCGGCTTCGGTCGCCGCCGTGCGCTGGGCGGCCAGGGAAGCGCAACTGCGCGGCATGCGCGTGCACGTGGTCTTCGTCCGGGACAAACGCGTGCCCATCCCGCATTACGCGCCGCACCCGCAGGTCGCCGACGCCGACCTCGGGCCGGCCGCGGCGGAATCCACCCTGAAGGCCGTGGTGGGCGAGGCCCTCGGCGCGCAGTCGCCCGGCACGCAAGCGGAAGCCGTGCAGATGGCGGCCGTCCAGATGGAACTGGCCGACGGACCGCCGGCCCGCGTTCTGCTCGAACGTTCGGTCGGGGCGGAGATGCTCGTGCTGGGCAGTACCCAACCGGGCGGAGGGCAGGCCGGGGCGGCGGCCTGGACGGCGCAGTCCCGGCGCCATCTCGGTCCCGTCGCCCGGGATTGCCTGAACGCGGCGGCCTGCCCGGTCGTCGTCGTCCGTTCCGGCGACACGAGGCCGGCCGCCCAGCCTGTGCACGCGTAGGCCCCGGTTCGGTCGCCCGGCCGGGTTCCGTGCCCGGCCGGGCCCTGACCGCGCCGCCCGCAGGTCAGCCGCGGCCCGTATCGCAGGCCCAACTGTTCCGTGAGCTTCTCGTCCCGCGCACCTGACGCCCCATCCGGGACCGGAGTAACAGAAGCCCCGGGATCTACGGCACACGCCCCGGGCGAACGTGCCCAAAGGCGCCATCGCGCACGTTATAGCGTGCCAAAGGCGCCATCGCGCACGTTGCCCGCCGCTCCGGGCGCCTTTGGCGCCCACCGAGCAGCCCTCGCTTTACACGTAAAGGCGCCATCACGTGTATCCCAGTACACGTAGAGGCGCCATCACGTGCAAAAGGCCCGGGGGCAGGGGCCTGGCGGTGGGGGCCCGCGGACGCGGGGGGCCGCGGGGGAGGCGCGCGGAGAAAGCGCGCGGGGGGCTATGGCGCGGGGAACCTGAGGCGCGGCGATACCTAGGCGCGCGGCCGGGTCCACAGCGGCGCGACGGCGCGCCATTCGGCGTCCCAGGCCTCCATGCGCCGGCGTTCCAGCGCGCGGCGGCTCAGCGCCCTGGCCGCGAGCAACGCGAACGTCGCGGCGAACATGGCCACGGTGACCGCCATGAACACGCCGCCGGTCAGCTGCCCCCGGCTCACCGCCGCGCCCTGGGCGCGGGCGCTGCCGAGGGCAAAGTGTTCCGCCCACCATCCGGCCGCGAACCCGGCGGCCGGCACCCCGGTCACCAGCAGCAGCGCGCCCATCAGGGCGATCACGGTCTCGGCCCGGTCCGTACCGCGGCGCAGCGGATTACGGTCACAGCCGAGCCAGCGAGCTGTCCGGGCCGGGACGGCCCATCGAGACCGGCCGGTGCCCAATCGATCACGCACGGCAAGACTTTAGGCCGAAACTTGCCCGCATGCACAGAAAAGAACAAAACCGTGGCGAGGGTGCCGTTCAGGGCCGACTGAGGAGGTGCCGTTCAGGGCCGACTGAGGAGGTGCCGTTCAGGGCCGACTGAGGAGGTGCCGTTCAGGGCCGGCTGGGGGAGGTGCCGTTCAGGGCCGGCTGGGGAGGGTGCCGTTCAGGGCTGGCTGACGTGTGAGCCCGGCTGGCGCAGCTCCGGGAAGTTCGCATCTACCCCGGTGATGTGCATGATCTTGACAATGGCAGGACGCGGCGCGACCAGGCTGAGCCGACGGGCCGCCTTCCGTGCGTGTACGGCCACCCCGACCAGCATGCGCAGCCCCCGTGCGTCGCAGAACGTCAATTCGGCCAGGTCAATGCCGACCGGCCCGTGGCTGCGGTCGATGACCCGGCGTACGTACTCATAGGCATGGTCGGCCGTGGCCGCATCCAGTTCGCCGCGGATGACGGCGACCGCGTGCCCGTCCGGGTAGATCCGGTGGGTAAGCCCCAGCGGAACCGGCGCCAGCCCCTCCGCCTCCGCCATCGCAGCGGCGTTCGCGCCGTTCCCGTTCAATCCGGCCCCGTTCAATCCGGCCCCGCTCGGTCCGGTACTGTTCCAGCCGACATTATGCCATCCAGTCCTGCTCTGCCCCTCACCAGTCTCGGGAGCGGCGGGTATGAAGTCCCATCCCCGTGCACGATCACACATCGTGAATCCCCTCCATGTATGGCGTTATGCCAGTGACAGGTCACACCTTCCCCAAGGCGCCCGGAACGGGGCCAGTAGCCGATCCCCCTTGCGGCGAGGCGATGGTCGTGCTGTACATGCTCGAACCTGAACCAGTATCGATAGTAAAGATGCCAAAACTTAGGGTGAAGTGCCGACTTCCTGAATGATTGAGCAACAAGGGTGCTCTTGTCTATCCTCTCGCCTCTGACGCGCCGGCGTAGTCTACCGGCCCAGGGTTCCTACACGCCGGTGATACTCGCCGACGTCGACCTCACCGGCGGTGTACCGGCGCACCAGGGTCCGCCCGGACGCGTCGTCCCCGCGATCATCTGTGTCCCGTATGCCGCCCGGGCCCCGCGGGCCGTCCGGGTTCGCGGGCCCGTTCCCGTCGTGCCGCGCCCAGCGTACGAGGGCCACGATCGCCCAGATGACCAGGATCCAGAAGACGGCCGTCGTGGCGATACCGAGCGCCCAGGCCCACCAGTGGAATCCGGTTCCCCACCCCGACATCATCGTTCCCGGCCTCCTCGTATCGCTCACCCACCACCATGCTGCCCGGGGCTGAAAGCCTCCTGAGCTAAACCTCCAAAATCGCCGGCGGCCGGGCCCCGCCAGCGGCCGGGGGCCGTCAGCGGCCGGGCCCGTCAGCGAGCGGGGTCCGGATGGCCAGCGCGCCGGGGCGCACGGTGACGGTCAGCGAGCCGGGGTCCGGATGGCCAGCGCGCCGGGGCGCACGGTGACGGTCAGCGACCGGCCCGGGGGAATGATCTCCCCGTCGGTCTCGCGGGGCAGTTCCGCGTCGGCGGTGATTTCCACCCGGCGCGCCCGGAAGCGTTCCAGGCAGTGGTCGTCGCGGCGGCTGCGAGTCAGCACGCGGTATCCGATCCGGGCCCAGTCGGTCAGGGCCGTCGGAGCGAGAATCCCGACATCGAGCAGGCCGTCGTCGGGCCGCGCGTCCGGCAGCAGCGGGAAACCACCGGGCAGCAGGCCCGCGTTCCCGACCACCACCGATCGGGCCCGCCGGTGCAGGACCCGCGCGCCGTCGAGCCGCACGGTGAAATGGTTCGGGGTGCCATGCAGGTGCCCGAGACCGGCCTCGGCGTACGCCAGCCACCCGAACCATAGCTTGCGCTCCCGCCGGGTCGCATCGACGACCGCGGCGTCCAGCCCGATGCCGGCCATCGTGGTGAACTCGGCGCCTTCGGCCACCCCGAGGTCCAGCGCGGTTTCGTGGCTGCCGAACCCAGCGGACAGGGCCGCGCCCAGCCGGTGCGGGATGCCCAGAGCGTGCGCGGCGAGGTTGGCGGTGCCCCGCGGGATGATCGCCAGCCGGACGCCCGTGCCGGCCAGGGCGCTCGCGCACGCGCGGACGGTCCCGTCGCCGCCGACAGCGAAGACGAGCTCCGCTCCGGCGGCGGCCGCGTGCCGGGCCAGCCCCTCGCCGTGATCTTCCCGGGTGGTCGGCAGGAACAGTGGCGCCCAGCCACGTGCTGCGGCCGCGGCACGGCATCGTCGGGCGAACCTTTCCGGGTCGCGTACCAGCGTCCGGTTGATGACGAAGGCGACGGCGGGGGAGGGGCCGGGCGCTCGCGCGCCCTCACTGGGCGTCCCCGGCGCGGATGGCCATGCGCCTCCACTGAGTGTCCCGGGCGCTCGCGTGCCTTCACTGAGTGTCCCGGGCGCGGACGGCCACGCGGTTCGGCCGGGCACCACAGTGGTTTCGTTCGGCACCAGTTCGCTACTTCGGGGGATCCGGCGGTGGCCCGGACCGCGCGGCCACCAGCGTGCCGACTCGATGCTCGCCGGCGGATCCATCATCCTCGCTTCCGTGCTGGCCCCACTTACCCCGTTGGTCTGGCCCACTTACCCCGTTGATCCCATCCTGGAACTGCGCGTAACTTACCCAAATAAACGTACATCATACGCAAAGAGAGTGCGTGGCCCGGCGGCACCCGGAGAGCCCCCTGAACGATTGAGGCGAGCCGGATAAATTTCCCCGAAATGGATTTGAATTCGCGTAGAGCTTCGCAAAGCGAATCCGATGTAAACTGGGTTGCCTGGTCGGGAGTCAATAATTATGTGCAGCTAATCAACCCCACGCACAGCAAGGGAGCAGCACGTGACGAAAAGCCGTTTCCCCCCTCTATCCGGGACAATAGTCGTCATAGCATGCGCACATAAGTTCAACGGGCCGCGGCCCGGGAAACCGGTGGTCAGGCTCCCGTCCCCGCGTCGGCCTGGCTCGTCCGGCATCGGGCGCGACCAGCTAGAACCGGAACATGGCGGCGTGAACGAATAACGTTGATACCGGATATCTCAGGCACAAAACGGGATTTCCATCAAGGACACGACAACCTCGGCGGAATTCTCTTTTGCGCGGCACGGGAGGAAGCGCGTCGGGTACTGTAACGCGCCATGGCAGGAATCTCGCTAACCATGGATCCGGGTTCGGTGAGTAGCAATTCGCGTGAAATATCCGCTCTATACCCAGGATGTCTTCTGATTATCGGCGGCGCCGAGGACCGGACGGGGGAATGCGTGCTGCTCCGGGCCTTCGCGGAGCGCTCCGGCGGCACCGGGGCACGGATCGCGCTGATCACGACGGCGTCGGGCGTGCCCGGTGCGCTCTTCGCCAAATATTTGGCGGCGTTCCGCCGGCACGGCGTACCCGACGTGTGCGAGCTGCGGCTGGCCGACCGGGATCAGGGCGATGGCGAGCGCACGCTCTCGGGGCTGGCCCGGGCGACCGGTGTCTTCTTCACCGGGGGAGACCAGTCCCGCCTCGGTCCGCTGGCGGGATCGCGGGCGAACCTGCTGCTGCGTGACCGCCTGGCGGCCGGCACGCTGGCCGTCGCGGGGACCAGCGCGGGAGCGACGGCGCTCGGCCAGGAGATGATCCTGGGCGAGGACGCCGCCGGCCAGCCGCTCACCGGACCGGGCCTCGGCCTGCTTCCGGAGGCCGTGGTCGACATGCATTTCACGCAACGGCGGCGGCTGCCCCGCCTGGTCACCGCGGTCCGCCAGCATCCTTCGCTCCTGGGCATCGGCATCGACGAGGACACCGCCATCCTCGTGCGCGGCGGCCGCTTCGAGGTGCTCGGCCACGGCACGGTCACCACCGTGGAGGCCCGGGGGAAGCAGCCGGACGTGCGGGTGCGGGTGTCGCGCGCGGGCGGCTTCTTCGACCTCGAAGGGCGGCGCCCGCTCCCCTGAGACCGGCCCTGCGGTAACCACCGCTCCCGCCCAGCCAAGCATGGATCAGTTCAACGAGAAATCGAGGACAACGATGCAGATCGTCGAGCTCAGACGAGTACGTGGCCCGAACATGTACTGCTCGCACCCGATTGCGGTGGCCCTGATCGACCTGCGGGAGTACACCGGCCGGGAGACCAGGGAGTTCCCGGGACTCACTCAGCGGCTGCTCGGCTGCCTGCCCCGGCTGACCGAGCACCATTGCTCGGCCGGCCGGCCGGGTGGGCTGCTGGCCAAGCTGGACGAGGGCACGTTCTTCGGTCACCTGCTCGAGCACGTGACCCTGGAGCTATCGCATCTCATCGGCCGTGATGTGTACTTCGGCCGGACGCTCTGGGCGGGCACGCCGGGATGGTTCCGGCTGATACTCGAGTGCCCCGACGACGAGTGGCCCGAGGACCCGGTGGCGCGGCAGTTGCTGACGCTCGGGACGACTCTCGTCAGCGACCTGGCGAGCGGGCGCGCTCCGGATCACATCGTCGGGCGGGGCGAACCCGGCCCGGAGCTTCAGCACGTCGCCGCGCTCTACGACGACTCACGGCTGGGGGTCAGCGCGGCCGAGCTGGCCCGCGCGGCGCGGGACCGGGATATCCCGGTCCGCAGGCTGACCGACGTGTCCCTGCTCCAGATGGGCTACGGCTGCCACCGGCGGCTGGTGTGGGCGGCGAGCACCGAGCAGACCTCGGCCATCGGCGTGGACATCGCCGGCGACAAGGCGGTGACCAAGCAGATCCTCGCCGCGGCGGGCATTCCGGTGCCCGAGGGTATCGACGTGCGCAGTGCCGAGGAGGCCGTGGCGGCGTTCGACTACTTCGGCGGTCCCGTGGTGGTCAAGCCGGTCTCCGGCAACCACGGGCGCAACGTGTTCGTCGCCGCCACGGCATCGGAAGCTAGCACCGCGTTCACCGCGGCCCAGGAGGGCGACGGGCTGGTCCTGGTGGAGGAGTATGTCAGCGGCACCGACTACCGCGCCCTGGTCGTGGGCGGCCGGGTCGTCGCGGCCGAGCTCTCTCCCCCTCAGGTGACCGGAGACGGCGTGCACGACATCGCCGCCCTGGTGCAACAGGTCAACGCGGACCCGCGGCGCGGGGTCGGGCATGACCGGCCACTCACCAGGATCGTGCTGGACGACATGGCGCTCGCGCACCTGAACCGCCAGGGCCTGACCCCCGCGTCCGTGCCCGCCGGCGGCCAGGTGGTCAGGCTGCGCCACAATGCCAACCTCTCCACCGGCGGCACCAGCAAGGACGTGACCGCCTCGGTGCACCCGGCGATCGCCCGGATGTGCATCCGCGCCGCGGCGGTCGTAGGACTGGACGTCTGCGGTATCGACCTGCGGCTGGCCGACATCAGCCAGCCTCCCGGCACCGGCACCGGCATCGCCACGAGCGGCATCATCGAGATCAACGCCACGCCCGGCCTGCGCATGCATTTGCACCCGAGCGAGGGCAGCTCGCGCGACGTGGCCGGGCACATCGTGGACACACTTTACCCGCCAGGCTCCCCCTCCCGGGTACCGATTGTCTCGGTCACCGGTACCAACGGCAAGACGAGCACCGTCCGGCTGACTGCGCACCTGCTGCGCCAGCAGGGACTGCGGACCGGCATGACCACGACCGCAGGCGTGTACATCGGCGGCGATCTGATCCACGTCTCCGACGCCTCCGGCCCGAGGTCCGCGGACATGGTGCTGGGCGACCCCACCGTGCAGGCCGCCGTACTGGAGACCGCCCGCGGCGGGATCGTGCGGCGCGGGCTGGGCTACGACCGGGCCGATGTCGCCGTGATCACCAACATCTCCAGCGACCACATGGGCACCGACGGGGTCGACACGATCGAGGACCTGGTTGGCGTCAAGTCCCTGGTCGCCGAGCAGCTACGTGAGGGCGGGCACCTGGTGCTGAACGCCGACGACCAGCACTGCGTCAGCGTCGGCCGGCGGCCCGCCGTCCTGGACCGGAACCCGGTGATCCGTTACTTCACCATCTCGGCGGGCAATCCGGTCGTCGCAAACCATCTGCGCGACGGCGGGGTGGCCTACCTGCTGGACGACGGCGAGCTGGTGGAGGCCGAGGGAGCGACCCGCCGCACGCTCGCCAGCCGGCGCGAGGTACCGCAGGGCTGGGACGGCGAGGCGGGGTTCATGGCCGCCAACGTCCTGGCCGCCGTCGCCGCCGCTCGTGCCCTCGGCATGACCGCCCAGGAGATCGGCGATGCGCTGGCCGCCTTCGAGCCGAGCCGTGACAACCCCGGCCGGCTCGACGTCTTCACGGCGGGCGAGGTTCCGGTGGTGCTGGACTACGCCCACAACCCCGCCGCGCTGGCCGCCGTCGGCGAGTTCGTCTCCCGGCGCTGGGACCGTGACAGCGTGGCCGTGCTCACCCTGCCCGGTGACCGGACCGACGCGCTGGTGGTGGAGAGCGCGCACGCCGTGGCCCGCGCCTTCGACCGTGTCGTCATCTACGAGGATCTTGACCTGCGCGGCCGCGAACCCGGAGAGATGACCAAGCTGATCAGCTCGGCGCTGACCGAGGTCCGCCCGGAGATCCGCTGTGGGCCCGCCGCCAGCATGGAGGAGGCGGTCACGCTCGGCCTGGCGCTCGCGACACCAGCTGACCCGGTGCTGGTGGTGTACGAGAAGCTGGAGCCGGTCCTGGCGCTGCTCCGCCGCTTGGGCGCGGCACGGAGCGCGGGGGTGCTCGCCGGAGCCCGCAAGCGATGAGCGATCCGGCGCCGAACGAGCTGATTGACGAGGCCTGGGAAGCCTACGACGCCGAGCTGACCGGTTCCCATCGCTTCACGGGCATGACACGGCGCCTGCCGTTCCTCATCGGCTACGTGGCCCGGATCGCCTGGTCGGCCAGCCGGGTGGACTGCGCCGCCACGGCCGGCGGCGACATCGTCTCTGGCCTGATGAGCGCGTTCGGCCTGCTCGGGACCACCCAGGTGCTGACCGCGCTGCTGGCCGACGGTCCGACGCCCGGCCGCCTGAAGGCGGCGTTGCCCGCGATTTTGTTCATCGGCGGCATCACGGTGGCCCGGACGATGCTGAACCTGGGGGCGGGCTGGGCCGAGGACCGGCTGATACCCGCGGTCGCCACGGTGGCCGAGCGGCGGCTGTACTCGGCGACCACGCGAGTAGACCTGGCCGCTTTCGACATTCCCGGCTTTTACGACGCGCTGCAGCGGGCGCGGGACCGCGGGCTGTCCGAGGCGCCGCGGGTGGTCCAGCTCGCGCTGAGCGTGCTCGTCGGGATCACCGGACTGTGCGCGTCGGTGAGCGTGCTGGCCGTGCTGTCTCCCGTCCTGCTCCCGCTGCTGCTGGTGGCCGCGGCACCGGACGCCTGGGCCGCGCTCCGCTCCGCCCGCATGCGTTATCAGGTCAGCTACGAGCTGGGGGTGAGCCGCCGGCGGAAGCTGATCCTGGCCGACCTGATGGCCGACCGGCGGGCCGCGGCCGAGGTGCGCTCGTTCACCATGCGCGACTTCCTGTTGCGCTCCTACGACGTGCTCGCCTCCTACGAGCGCGCCGTGCGCCTGCGGCTGGCCCGCCGCCAGTCCCTGGTACGGCTGGCCGGGGACGTGGCGGCCGGCGCCGGAATGGGCCTTGTCTACGTGGCCCTGGCCGTGCTGCTCAGCATCGGGTGGATCGGGCTCCCCGTGGCGGGCACGGCGGTTCTGACCATCCAGCTGGCCGTGTCGTCGCTGTCCCGGCTGCTGGTCTCGGTCAACCAGTGCTACGAGTCCGGCCTGTACTTCAACGACTATCTCGACTTCTGCCAGCAGGCGGAGCAGAGCCTCCCGTGCGCCGGGTCCCGGCCGGCGCCGCCCGGGTTCGACGTGATCACGGCGTCCCGGATCGGCTTCAGCTACCCGGGCTCGGCCCGTGCCGCGCTGACCGACGTGTCCGTGGAGATCCGGCGCGGCGAGGTCATCGCCCTGGTCGGTGAGAACGGGTCGGGCAAGACCACGCTGGCCAAGCTGCTGGCCGGCCTCTACGAGCCGTGCAGCGGCGAGATCGCCTGGGACGGGCGGTCCCTGGCCGACGTGGACCGCGAGCAGCTACGCGAGCGGGTCGCGGTCGTCATGCAGGATTACACGCGCTGGCCGATGACCGCCCTGGAGAACATCACGATGGGCCGCCCGCGCGACGACCGCCTGCTGGCCACGGCGACAGCCGCCGCGGGCACCGACCGGGTCATCGAGACACTGCCCGCCGGCTACGACACCCACCTGGACCGGCGGTTCCGGGGCGGCACCGAGCCGTCCGGCGGGCAGTGGCAGCGCATCGCAATCGCCCGCGGCTTCTACCGTGACGCGCCGCTGCTCATCTGCGACGAGCCCACCTCGGCCCTGGACGCCCGCGCCGAGCACGAGCTGTTCGAGATGATCCGGACCTACGCTGGGGACCGCACCGTGCTGCTGATCACCCACCGGCTGGCCAGCGTCCGGTACGCGGACCGCATCTACGTCCTGGACCATGGCCGGATCGCGGAGCAGGGCACCCACGATCTGCTGATGGCCGACGGAGGGCTCTACGCCGACCTGTACACGCTGCAGGCCTCGGCCTACGACACGGTCCGGCCGGCCTGACACATCTGGCTCGGCTGCCGGGCCAATCATGGCACGGCCGAGATCCCGCTCGCCTTTCCGCGGCGGCACCCCGGGCGGCCGGACCACCCGGGGCGCCGCCCCTGGCCGCCGGGTCCTCAGGCGGGCCGGGCCTCCTGCTGGAACACCGAGACGAACTGGGCGCAGAAGGCCGGGAGGTCGTCCGGCTTCCGGCTCGATACCAGTACGTTCGGCCCGCTCGTGCACACCTGGACCTCAGTGTCGACCCAGGTGCCGCCCGCGTTGCGGATGTCGGTCTGCAGGCTCGGCCATGACGTCAGGGTCCGGCCCCGGACCGCGTCCGCCTCGACCAGCGTCCACGGGCCGTGGCAGATGACCGCGATGGGCTTCCCGGCCTGGACGGCCGACCGCAGGAAGTTCACCGCCGCCGGCTCCATCCGGAGCTGGTCGGGGTTGGCCACGCCCCCGGGGAGCACCCGCCCGGCCCGATCGTGGCTCTCGTACTGAAAGCGCACGGCGATGCGATTCCCCTCGAACGCCCACAGTTCCTTGCGCAGCGCGTAATCGAGTTCCCGCTCCCACTTCGCGGTCAGGAACGCCACGATGGCGTCGCGCCCGGTGATGAACGTGTCCCGGTTACGCCAGACCGAATCCTCGGTGTAGGCCAGGGAGACCCGCTGCGGGTCACGCGTGTTCCACGCGTTCTCGGCGGCCTGAACTTTCTGCCGCGCCGTCTCTTCGGTGAACGGCGGCAGCGGCGGGCGAGTGCTCACGACATGTCCGGTGTGGGGAGCTGGTTCAGCGCCGTCACCGACGCCCGGGGGAGACGGAGGCTTCCTGCCGCGATGTTCTCGGCCAGATGGGCGGGGTCGGAGGTTCCGGGGATGAGCAGCGTGTTGTCGTAGTGCGCCAGCAGCCAGGCGAGCGCCACCTGCGCCGGCGTCGCGCCAAGTTCCCCGGCGATGCCGACGACGGTGGGGCTGCCGGTTGCCCTGGGCCGGTTGGGGAACCCCGAGCCGAAGGGGAAGAACGGGACCCAGGCGATGTCGTGTTCGCGGCACAACTCCAGGACGGGCTCGGCGGAGCGGTCGAGGAGGCTGTAGGCGTTCTGTACGCACGCGATACCGGCGGGCAGCGCCTGGCGGAGCTGACTGGCGGAGACGTTGCCGAGCCCGACGGCGCCGATCTTTCCGGCGTCTCGCAGTGCGGCCAGTTCGGCGAGCTGGCTGTCCAGGTCGACCCTCTGGTCGCCCTCGGCGATCAGGCCGGGCCGGGCGTCCAGGCGCCGCAGGTTGACCACGCCCACTTGCCCGGCGCCGAGCGTGGCGAGGTCGGCCTCGATCTGGGCGCGCAGTTGCTCCGGCCGTTGCGCGGGGACGAGCTTGCCGCCGGCGTCCCGGTCGGCACCGACCTTGCCGACCAGGACCAGGTCCTCGGGGTAGGGGGCCAGCGCGTCGTGGATGAAGGTGTTGCACGCGCCGTAGAAGTGGGCGGTGTCGATGTGGTTGACGCCTGCACTGATCGCCAGGCGCAGGATGGCAAGCGCCGTATCCCGCCCCACGGCCCGCTGCTCCAGCTGCATCGCCCCGAAGCCGATCCGGGCCACGGTGCCCCCCGCTAGCTGCGCGGTGCCGCCCGGCGCGGGCGCGCGGGAGGTCGTTTTGCGGTCGGCTGCCGTCATCGGTGATCCTCCGGGTGTGGCATAGTCATCAGGAACCGGAGGAACCTCCGGAAAGATCATCGTAACAGGTAATCGGAGGACCCTCCGTATCATGCCGGACCAGAGCCGAAGCCAGGGCCAGAGCCGGGGCCAGCCCAAACGTCTGCGCGTGGATGCCGAGCGCAACCGCGCCCGGCTGCTCGACGCGGCACGGGCCGCGTTCGCGTCCGGGCCGGCCCCGGTGACAATGGAGCAAGTCGCACGGGCCGCAGACGTCGGGATCGGCACGCTCTATCGCCACTTCCCCACCCGCGAGGCCCTGGTCGAAGCGCTCTACCGCAAGGAGCTGGCCGATCTCTGCGCGAGCGCCGGCGGCCTGCTCGCAGCACTTCCCCCCGAGCGCGCCCTGCGCGCCTGGATGGACCGCTTCGCGGACTACGTCCGGGCCAAACGGGAGATGGCGGACGCCCTCCGAGCCGTGTTCGCCGCGGGCAGCGTGACCGTGTCCCACGCACGTGAGCAGCTCACCGCCGCGGTGCAGACGATCCTCGATGCCGGGATCGCCGCCGGTACCCTGCGCGATGACGTCCGCGCCGAGGACATCGTCGCCACGATCGTCGGCATGTTCACCGCCACCTCGCTGGCCGGCGGGCACGAGCAACTGGAGCGCATGCTCGACCTGCTGATGGACGCAGTCCGGCGCCCGGGCCGTTGAGCCAGACCGGCCGGATCACGAGCACCTGGCCTGCCCAGCCCCATCACGATCTACGGCTGGCGGACCGGAAGCCTGCGACCAGGGATCGCTAGGCAGAGACCTTGTGGTGCCGCCAGGGCCCGGGGAGGAATTTCGCTGCCTGCCGCGCCGCCAGCCGCCAGCCCACTACGAACAGGCCGAGGAACACCAGCGCCACCACGATGAACGGCAGCGCCGTGCCCTGCCCGGCGATGACGCGCAGGACCATGCCCGCGGCCACCGTGCCGAGCCAGGCCGCGACCCCGGCCGGCACGATCGCGAGCGGCCGCCGCCACGCGCGGCCCGCCAGCCAGCCGACGGCGAGCCCGGCCAGAAAGGGCCACGACGTGCTGGCCAGCCCGGGAAAAGACTCGCCCTTGCTGTGGCTGGCCCGGCCGATCACCACGAATACCAGGACACAGCCCACGTCGGCTACCGCCGCCCACGCCGCAGAACGCATAACGGCCAGGCTAGCGGCCGCCTCCGGCGCTCGGCGAACCCCGCCCCCAGACCCCGGGGACCCCTCTCCCCACGACCCCGCCAGACCCGCCGATTCCTTGCCTCGCTCACGCTGCAGGGGCCGCCGAGGCCCCTTGGACGCGGCCGGTGAGCGGCCGTGCGCCCGCCCGGGCTCGGTAATGTTGAGGGGTGAGTGCTGAGGGCATTTGGACGCTTGGCCTGGCGGCGGCGGTCTGGCTGGCGGTGGGCTCGCTCGCCGCCTCGGGTGCGCGGCGCCGTGGCCGGCGCTTTGCCTGGCTGAGCGGGCTGTTCTTCCCCTTGAGCTGGGTGATCTGGTACATGGTCGACGAGCGCGCGGCAGGAGGTCGCGCGACGAGGCGGCAGCGCCGGGAGGCTCTGTAACCGATCATCATCGCCGTGCTGGCGGGATATAAGTCCGAACTCACCACGGCTGCTGTCGCACTTTCCCCGCGTACGGCTGGAGCAACTGACAGTCCGTCCGGTCACGCGCTGCCCCACCCGGCGAGAGTGGTAGCGGTCGGGAAACGAGCGGCGGCCGTTGGGCAGCGGCTTTGGCGGGCGGGCCCGGACGAGGTGAGGTCGGCGCAAAGCCCGGGCGGGTCAAGCGGCGGCGGGTCAGGCCTGGACCAGGTTCGGCGGGTGCTGGCCGGCCACGTAGGCGGCGACCTGGCGCGCGGCTACCTTCCAGGCCCGGCCCATGGCGCCGGCCGTGGCCCCGCCGACGTGCGGCGTGATCAGCACGCCGGGCGCGTCCCACAGCGGATGGCCGGGCGGCAGCGGCTCCGGGTCGGTGACGTCGAGGGCGGCGCGCAGCCGCTTCCGGTTCAGCTCGCCGAGCAGGGCATCGGTGTCGACGACCGCCCCGCGCGCGGCGTTCACGACGACCGCCCCGTCCGGCATCCGGGCCAGGAACCCCGCGTCCACCAGGTGATGCGTCTCGTCGTTGGACGGGATCATGATCACCACTGCGTCGTGGTCGCCGAGCAGATCGGGCACCTCACGCAGACCGCGCGCGCCGTCGTGCGCGGTGTGCGCCACCATGGTCACCGATGCGCCGAACGGTTCCAGCCGGGCGCGCAGGCTCGTGCCGAGGTCGCCCGCCCCGAGGATCATGATGCGCTTGCCGTCCAGGGTCTCCGTGACCGTCTGGTGCCACTCGTGGGCGGCCTGGTCGGCGGCGAACCGCGGAAAGTCGCGGAAGATGACCAGCAGCGCGGTGATCGCCCATTCCGCCGTCGAGCCGCCGTGCGCGCCCCGCGCGTTGGACAGGCCGACCCCGTCCGGAAGCTTGCCCTGCCACTGATCGGTGCCGGCGCTGAGCGTCTGCACCAGGCGCAGCTTGGGCATGTCGCGCATCGCGGCCAGCAGCGGCCCGGCCCGCCGCGGCGGAACGACGAGCACCTCGGCGTCCACGGCCTCGCCGGGCATCGCCTCGTCCGGGTCGTAGGCCACGAGGCTGACGTTATCGAGACCGGCAAGCGCCGCGCGGCCTTCGTCGCTGGGCACCAGGATCGTCATCGTCATGCGTTCTTCCTCCGGTCGCTCGTCCGGGAGCTCGCGCCTCATCCGGTGGCGGGGAACGGCTCCACGATCACCTTCAGGCCGGCCCGGCGGTTCGCCGCGCTGAACGCGCCGGCCACGTCGGTCAGCGGGAAGTGATGGGTGACCACCGGGCCGAGGTCGACCTGCCCGCGCGCGGCCATGCTGATCGCCCGCGGGTAGGCCTCGTTCATCCGCCGCACCATCGCCATCGTCAGGCCCTTCCGCCGCGCGGTCGACGCGCTGAACGTGGTCAGGTCGTCATCGGGGATCCCGGCCAGCACGATCCGGCCGCCCGGCCGGACCGCGTCGATCGCCAGCCGGACGGCATCGTTCGTGCCGGCGATCTCGAACGCGACGTCCACCCCGGACTCTGCGCCTTCCGGCAACGTGTCCGCCGCACCGGCCGCGGGGTCGATGACCCGGTCCGCGCCGAACTTGGCGGCCGCCTCCCGGCGGTGCGCCAGTGGGTCCGCCGCGACCACGGATCGCGCTCCGGCCGCGCGCAGGACCTGGATGAGCAGCAGCCCGATCGGGCCGCAGCCGATCACCGCGGCCGTGCCGCCCAGCGGCAGGTGCCCCAGATCGTAGGAGTGCAGCGCGACCCCCAGCGGCTCCAGTACCGCGCCGTCCGCGTCGGACAGCTCGTCGGGCAGCGGGTACAGCAGCTCATCCGGCCAGGTCATGAACTCGCGCATCGCGCCGTCGGTGCGGCCGTGCCCCGCGAACCGGACCCGGGGGCACAGGTTACGGTAGCCGTCCCGGCATGGCCGGCATACGCCGCACGGGATCGCCGGGTCGATCGCCACCCGCTCACCGCGCCGCGGCCCGTCCATGATGACGCCGGCACCCTCATGCCCGAGCACCAGCGGGTGCGAGATCTGCGCGTCACCGATGCCGCCCTGGTCCCACCAGTGCAAGTCAGACCCGCAGATCCCGACGGCCGTGACCCGGACGAGCCGTTCACCCGGGCCAGGCTCGGGGACCGCTTCGTCGCTGACCCGGATATCCCCGGTCCCGTACAACCTCGCGACCCGCATCCGCCCCTCCATATCTCTCGGCCGCATATCTCTCGGCCACAGGGAACCTTCCCGCGCCCGTAATCAGGGTTTACGCGCGACCCCGGCGTAGAGCGGAACCGTGGGGGCCCCCTCGCCCACGTCGACCGGATCCGGCCGCCACTGCGTGCAGGGCACCAGGCCCGGGTCGACCAGCTCCAGCCCCCCGAAGAACCGCGCGATCTCGGCTCCGGTGCGCGCCGTGATCGGCGGTTTGGCGTGGGCGTTCCAGAAGCGCATGGCCTCGGCGTTCGCGTCCCCGCCCAGCTCCGTCGTGGGGTGGGAGACCACGAGGTAGCTGCCGGACGGCACCGCATCCATCACGTGGTTGACGATGACCTCCGCCTCCGCGCTGTCCAGCACGAAGTTCAGGATGCCGAGCATCATCACCCCGACCGGCTGGGTGAAGTCCAGCGTCTCCGCGGCCGTGTCGATGATGCGCGACGGATGGTGCACGTCGGCGTCGATATAGGCGGTCACGCCGGGCGGCTCCGAGGTGAGCAGCGCCCGGGCGTGCGAGAGGACGAGCGGGTCGTTGTCCACGTACACCACGCGCGACTCGGGCACGAGCTGCTGGGCCACCTCGTGGGTGTTGTTGGCGGTGGGCAGGCCGGTGCCGATGTCGAGGAACTGCCGGATGCCCGCCTGGGTGGTGAGGAACCGGACCGCCCGGCCGAGGAACGCGCGGTCGCCCCGGGCGACGTGCACGATGTCGGGGAACATGGCGAACACGCGGTCCCCGGCCTCACGGTCGGCCTCGAAATGGTCCTTGCCGCCGAGCCAGTAGTTCCACACCCGGGCGTTGTGCGCCACGCTGGTGTCGAATCCGGCTGGCTTGCGGTCGCTTGCGGCATGAGCGTCGTTCACGCCGAGAGCCTATCGCCGCCCACGGCCTTCTCTCCTAGGCGGGCAGCGGTCCCGGTTCCGGCATCGGCGGGATGGACGGGTCGGGAATGGGGTCCGGTGGCATCGGCGCAGGCCCGGGCCGCGGGGGGGACGGAACCGGCCCCGGCTGCGGCGGGATCGGGGACGGTTCGGGTAGGGGTCCCGGCTGCGGCGGCACGGGGGAGGGCCCGGGCATGGGCCCGGGCATGGGCCCGGGC
>Ga0182014_10001902_pt1 | contig 27218 bp, 23 predicted proteins | sample 612S2DmetaG_FD_120489 | JGI IMG/M metagenome (GOLD analysis project Ga0182014, IMG submission 120489) | Permafrost microbial communities from Stordalen Mire, Sweden - 612S2D metaG | ecosystem: Environmental > Terrestrial > Soil > Wetlands > Permafrost | place: Sweden: Stordalen | collected... | reverse complement strand
CGAGGGCGCCGCCAAGCTGGGCCGGGTGGACTGGCGCGCGCAAGGCCTCGAGGGCTTCGGCCGCCCCGACGGGTTTCACGAACGGCAGGTAGATCGCTGGCTGTCGTTTCTGGACAGCTACAAAGTGCGCGAGCTTCCCGGCCTGGACGAGGCCTCTGACTGGCTGCGCCGCAACCGGCCCTCGCACTACCGGGCGGGCATCATGCACGGCGACTACCAGTTCGCCAATGTCATGTTCGAGCACGGGGGGCCGGCACGGCTGGCCGCGATCGTGGACTGGGAGATGACGACGGTCGGTGATCCGCTGCTGGATCTCGCCTGGGCATTGTTGGGCTACTACGGCGAAAATCCCCGCGCCGATGGTTTCTATCTGGACATGCAGGGCATGCCGACCCGCAGCGAATTGCTAGAGCACTACGAGAAAGTCAGCGGACTGTCCACCGAGAACATCGACTACTACCTGGTGCTGGCCAATTGGAAACTCGGCATCGTGCTGGAGAAGACCTACGCCGCCGCTGTGCGGTCCGGACCCGAAAAGGGAGGAGTTGATCCTAAGATCGCCGATGCCTTTGGCTCGATGACCCCGCGGCTCATCGCCACAGCGGCCGAGCTCGCCCGGTCACTACCCGCCAATGGACGATAAAGGACCGCGCGATGGGCTATGCGGATCAGCTTTTCGACCTCACCGACCGGGTAATACTGATCACCGGCGGCAGCCGCGGGCTGGGCCGTGAGATGGCTTTTGCCGCCGCGCGTTGCGGCGCCGACGTGGTGATCGCCAGCCGCAACATGGACAACTGCGTGACCACGGCCAAGGAGATCGAGGCCGAGACCGGGCGCGCCGCCATGCCGTATCAGGTGCACGTGGGACGCTGGGACCAGCTGGACGGACTGGTTGACGCGACGTACGCGCGATTCGGCAAGGTCGACACGTTGATCAACAACGCCGGCATGTCGCCGCTGTACGACAAGCTGACCGATGTCACCGAGAAGCTCTTCGACGCAGTGGTAAACCTCAACTTCAAGGGGCCATTCCGGTTGTCGGCGTTGGTGGGCGAACGAATGGTCGCGGCAGGCAGCGGGTCGATCATCAACGTGAGTTCCGCCGGCTCGCTACGCCCGGATGGCGGCATGATTCCGTATGCCGCGGCCAAGGCTGGGCTCAACGCCATGACCGAAGGCCTGGCACGGGCGTTCGGTCCGACCGTACGGGTCAACACGCTTATGGCGGGACCGTTTTTGACCGACGTCAGCAAGGCTTGGAATCTCGACAAGATGGACACCAATATGTTCGGCCATATGTCGCTGAAACGCGCCGGAGACCCGCCTGAAATCGTCGGCGCCGCATTGTTCCTGGCTTCCGATGCATCCAGCTTCACCACCGGCTCGATCTTGCGCGTCGATGGCGGCTTCCCCTAAACACGAAGGAGTATTGGAATGTCTTGGGACTTCTCCACCGAACCGGAGTTCGAGAAGAAGCTCGACTGGATCCGCGAGTTCGTGCGCGAGGAGGTCGAACCCCTCGAGGTGCTGTTCCCGGGCTGCGAGTTCCTGCCGCTGAACGACGAACGGCGCCGCATCGTCGACCCGCTCAAACAGCAGGTACGCGACAATGGTTTGTGGGCTCCGCATTTGGGGCCGGAACTCGGCGGACAGGGCTTCGGTGCGGTCAAGCTGACGTTGATCAATGAGATTCTGGGCCGCAGCCCTTGGGCGCCGATCGTGTTCGGAACGCAGGCACCCGACACCGGCAACGCCGAGATCATCGCTCGCTTCGGGACCCGGGTTCAAAAGGACCGCTATCTGGCCGGGCTGCTGTCCGGGGAGATCTTCTCGTGTTTTTCGATGACGGAGCCGCAAGGCGGCGCCGATCCACGAGTCTTCACCACCCGCGCCGTCCGCGACGGCTCAGACTGGGTCCTCACCGGACGAAAGTACTTCTCCTCCAACGCATCCGTCGCGTCATTCTTTATCGTCGTGGCGATCACCGATCCCGATGTGCCAGTGCACCAAGGCGCCTCGACGTTCCTGATCCCGGCGGGAACCGAAGGTCTGAACCTGGAAGCCACTCACCACCTGGTTGGAGCGGATCCCCACGAGCCGGGGCATTCCCTGGTGCATTACGACGGGGTGCGGGTTCCAACGGACGCGTTGCTCGGTGAGCCCGGTCAGGGCTTTCTGATTTTGCAGACCCGACTGGCGGGCGGGCGGCTGCATCACGCGATGCGCGCGATCGGGATGGCGCAGCGCGCGGTCGAGATGATGTCGCGCCGTGCGAAAAGCCGCTTCACACAAGGCAGCTTGCTGGCCGATAAGCAACTGGTGCAGGAGTTCGTCGCCGACTCTTATACCGAGTTGATTCCGTTCCGGCTGACCGTGCTGCACGCCGCATGGCTGATCGACAGCGGTGACGAACGTTCGGCCCGCGCCGAGATCGCCGCCTGCAAGATCTTGGCTTCGCAAGTGCTGAAATCAATTGCGCTGCGGGCGATCCAAGTACACGGTGCGCTCGGCCTCACCGACCAAGTGCCACTGGTCAACGTGCTGCTCGGCGGAATCGCGCTTGGGTTGGCAGACGGGCCGACCGAGGCACACAAGGTCAACCTGGCCCGGATGCTGTTCAAAGGCTACGCGGCCGAGGATGCGGAATGGCCCAGCGAAATGCTCGATGTCCGCCGTGCGGCCGCGCGTGCCAAGTACGGCCACCTCATCGGTCGCGTTCCCGCGCTTCCCGATTCGCCGTGAACGACAGGGTCGCCGCAGCCGTCGAACGCGCCCTCGACGACCGCCAACGGGAAGCCATCGAAGAGGTCGAACGCATCCTGGCCGCCGCGGTGCGGGTGATGGAACGGGTTGCACCCGAGCCGCCTCGCGTCAGCGACATCGTCACCGAGGCCGGGTCGTCGAACAAGGCGTTCTACCGCTATTTCGCCGGCAAGGACGATCTCATTCTGGCGGTGATGGAACGTGGGGTGGCAATCGTGGTGTCCTATCTGCAGCATCAGATGGCCAAGGAATCCACCGCTCATGACAAGATTGCGCGCTGGATCGAGGGCACCCTTGCGCAGGTCGCCGAGCCCGAACTGATCAGCAAGAGCCGTGCCGCGGCCGGGCAGATGTCAGCCGGGGCCAACTGGCGCGCGGCCGACCAGGACATGATGCACCCGTTGCGCGATCTGCTGATCGAGCCGATCGCCATGCTGGGCAGCGCCGATGTCGAACGCGATGTCGATGCCGTGTTCTGCTGTACTGCCGCGACGTTGCGGCAATACATGGGTGCGGCCGATCGGCCCGGGCCCGACGACATCGCACACGTCGTGCGGTTCTGTCTCAGCGGGTTAGGGGTCAATTGATGCGCGCAGTTGTCTGCCGCTCATACGGCACGCCGGATGATCTGGTTATCGAGGACGTCGCCGCGCCCGTTCCGGGCCCCGGCCAGCTGCTGGTGCGGGTCCACGCCGCCGCGGTCAACTTCCCCGATGTGCTGCTGATAGCCGGCAAGTATCAGGTCAAAATTCCAGTGCCGTTCACCCCGGGCAGCGAATTGGCGGGCGAGGTCCTGGCGGTCGGCGAAGGCGTGCGGTTCCGTCCGGGCCAGCGCGTCTTCGCCAGCACACCGGTCGGGGCGTTCGCCGAGCAAGCGCTGCTGGACGCGCGGGCGGTGGCGGAGATACCCGACAACGCGGACTTCGCCTCGGCCGCGGCGTTCGGCGTCACCTACCGCACCGCTTATCACGCTTTGCGGTCGATAGCCGAAGTCGAGCAAGGGGAATGGGTTGTCGTGCTGGGTGCCGCGGGCGGGGTGGGGCTGGCCGCGGTCGACCTGGCGGTGGCGATGAATGCCAGGGTGCTGGCCGCGGCGTCCAGTCCGGAAAAGCTTGAGCTGTGCCGGCGCCGTGGCGCCGAGGCCACCGTCGATTACGACCGCGAGGACCTGAAATCCCGCATCCGTGAGCTCACCGGCGACGCCGCCCGGGTGGTCATCGATCCCGTCGGCGGATCGTATTCTGAGCCGGCGCTGCGGGGACTCGCCCGCGGCGGGATGTTTATCACGCTTGGCTACGCCGCCGGCTCGATCCCGTCAATCCCACTCAATCTCATTCTGCTCAAGGGGATCACCATCCGCGGCATGGAGATCCGCAGCTTCGTGAGCGACCGGCCCGCCGACTCCGCACGTGACGTGGCGGAATTGGCAGAGATGTTCGCCGCCGGCGCGATCCGGCCATACATTGGCGCGCGGTTCCCGTTGTCCGAGACGGCGGCGGCATTGCGGCATGTGGCCGAGCGCAAGGTCCTCGGCAAGGTGGTCATCGACGTTGTGTGATCTCGCCCGGGTTACGGCGTGACAATGTTGAAGTTCGTGTCCGGCGAGTCGAGCACGCCCAGGAACGACTGCAGCGCCGCCTGGTCGCCAGATATTTCGAGCCCGGGTGACGTGAAGTCTCCCGTCGCCACCAATAGCAGCCGAAACTTGCTGCCCAACTTGACTGTAACGGTTGCAGTCATGGAGTCTGCCGGAATCTTGCGGTACACCAGCACCCCGTTGCGCAGGGCAAGCCGATAATTAGCGCTCAGATCGGCGAACGAGATGTCCAGGGCGATGTCGAGGGCCCAGCTACGCGGCCCGTTGACACGAATTGCCAGGCTGTCGAAGATCTGCTCCGGAGTCAGCTGATTGAGCAGCGACATTGACGCGACCGAACCAGCGGTGCCGAAGTTCCCGTCGCGCAACTCGGTGGCCCCACTCATGAAGAAGTTGCGCCAGGTCGCGTTCTCGGCACCGTAGCCTAGCTGCTCCAGTGTGTCGGAATACAGCCCCCGGGCCGCGGCATGATCGCTGTCGGTGAAGACTGCGTGATCAAGCAGTGTGGCCGCCCAACGGAAATCACCCGAATCAAAAGCTGCCTTGGCGAGTTCGACGACTCTGTCGATCCCGCCCATCGCCTCGACGTAACGGGGGGCCAGCGCCTCGGGCGGGTGCGCCCACAGCCGGGCCGGGTTGCCGTCGAACCAACCCATGTAGCGCTGGTAGACGGCTTTCACGTTGTGGCTGACGGATCCGTAATACCCGTGGGTGTGCCAGGCCTGCTCGAGGGCGGGCGGCAGCTGAAACATCTCGGCGATCTCGATACCCGTGTACCCCTGGTTGAGCAGCCTAAGCGTCTGGTCGTGCAGGTAGGAGTACATATCCCGTTGCAGCGACATGAATTCGACGATGCGCTCGCGTCCCCAGGTCGGCCAGTGGTGCGAGGCGAAGACGACGTCAGCGCGATCGGCGAAAGTGTCGATCGCCTCGGTCAGATAGCCCGACCACGCATGCGGGTCACGCACCAGGGCGCCGCGCAGCGTCAGCAGGTTGTGTAGGTTATGCGTGGCGTTCTCGGCCATGCACAAAGCCCGGAAACGCGGGAAATAGAAGTGCATTTCGGCGGGGGCCTCGGTGCCAGGCGCCATTTGGAATTCGATCTCCACGCCGTCGATGGTGTGTGTTTCTCCGGTCGTCCGGATGTCGAGGGTCGGGACGATGACGGCCACCTCGCCGGTGGACGTGGCCTGCCCGAGCCCGCAGCCCACCTGGTCTCGCGGTCCGCGCGCCAGCAGGGTGCCGTACATGTACGTCGCCCGCCGCGTCATTGCCGGACCGGCATAGACGTTCTCCTGCACCGCATGTTCGACGAATCCCTCGGGTGCCAGCACCGCGACTGCGCCGCTGTCCACGTCCGCCTGCGACGTGACGCCCAGCACGCCGCCGAAATGATCGACGTGGCTGTGGGTGTATATCACCGCGACGACAGGGCGATCGCCGCCTCGGTGCGTTCGATACAGATCCAGTGCCGCGGCCGCCACCTCGGTCGACACCAATGGGTCGATAACAATGATGCCGGTGTCGCCCTCGACGAAGGTGATGTTGGAGAGGTCGAAACCACGGACCTGATAGATGCCTGGCACCACTTCGTACAGCCCCTGTTTGGCGGCCAACGTCGATTGCCGCCAGAGGCTGGGATGCACCGACGTCGGCGCAGAGCCGCTAAGGAATGAGTACGCGTCGTTGTCCCACACCACGCGGCCGTCGGCGGCTTTGATGACGCACGGGGACAGGGCGGCAATGAACCCACGATCGGCGTCCTCGAAATCCCTGGTGTCGTGCAGCGGCAGGGTGTGTTGGCGATGTGCGGACTCGATGACTGCGGTCGGCGGTTTGTGATCCACCGGCAATACATTGCCATTAACTCGCTCTCCCCTCAAAGGATCCGGCGAGATCTGCCCAGTCGCCTTTCGGCAATGAACACCTGGTGTCTTTCGGTGAGCGAAAAGAATTTTTCACTTAACCTCTTTTGTACTACCCGGCAAACCCGCATACTGCCCAGATGGTCCTCCATACTCGAAGGACCGCTACATCGGGCAAAGGAGCACGAGTGAAGCGCGAATTAACGATTGCGGTGGCTGGAGCGGCGATTCTGGTTTCAGGTATTTCCGGGTGTTCGAGCGATAAGCCAGCGGCGAGTAGTGGCGGCACATCCGCGAGTGTGGGCGGTGGGACGACGGTCACTATCGACGGGAAGAATCAGAACGTGGCCGGCTCGGCCGTCTGCGCCACGACTAACGGCACTGTGAACATCGCGATCGGTGCCGCCGCCACCGGTGTCGGCGTCGTGCTTACCGACGCCAACCCGCCCGTGGTGAAGTCCGTCGGCCTCGGCAACGTCAACGGCGTCACGCTCGCGTATGCCCCGGGCGGCGCGGGCAGCGCCTCCGCGACCAAGAACGGCAGCAGCTACACGATCAAAGGCACCGCCACCGGGATCGACATGGCCAACCCGATGCAACCGGTGAACAAGTCCTTCGAGATCGACGTGACGTGTTCCTAGCGGGCAGTCGAACCTAGCTTGACCTAAGCATCGAACGTTTCTGAACGCCGAAATATAGGTCACGGCGGCGTTTTTCGGCGGGTCGTGTGCGTGGCTTATGTGTCGCGGCACAGCCGCCGCGTTGACCTACAGCTTTTAAGCGGGCGGTTGCCACCCGTTGAGTGGCAACCGCACCGTGAACTCGGTATGGCCGGGTGAGCTGTCGACCGTGATCGTCCCGTTGTGCGCCTTGACCACAGCGGAAACGATCGCCAGCCCCAGCCCGGTGCTGCCGCCTTTACGGGACCGCGAGGAGTCGCCGCGGGCGAACCGTTCGAACGCTTCTGACTGCAGCCCTGCCGGAATGCCGGGACCATTGTCAATGACCTGCAGCGCGACATGGACCGGTTCGGTGGTTAATCGCGTGGTCACCACGGTGCCCGCCCCGGTATGAATGCGAGCGTTGGCCAGCAAATTTGTCATTACCTGGTGCAACCGCGCCGCATCACCGGTGACGACCACCGGCTCGTCAGGCAGGTCGAGCTCCCATTGGTGATCCGGTCCGGCGATGTGCGCGTCGCTGACCGCGTCGACCGCCAAACTCGAGAGGTCAACCGGTTCGCGCTCCAGCGGCCGCCCCGAGTCCAAGCGGGCCAGCAGCAGCAGGTCCTCGACAAGGCCCGTGATGCGCACGGTCTCGGAGGCCACCCGACTCAGCGCGTGCGCCACCGCGTCGGGGTCTTCGTCACTCTTGGTCATGCGTTGCGCGAGTTCGGTGTAGCCGCGGATGGCGGCAAGCGGCGTGCGCAGCTCGTGGCTCGCGTCGGCGACGAACTGGCGAACCCGGGTCTCGCTGGCCTGGCGCGTGGACAGCGCGGCGGCGATGTGGTCGAGCATGCGATTGAGCGCCGATCCGAGCTGACCCACCTCGGTGGAGGGGTTTGCATCGGATTCAGCCACTCGGACCGGTAGTTCGACCTCGCCGCGGTCCAAGGGCAAGTCGACGACCTCGCTCGCGGTTTGCGCGACGCGCCGCAGCGGCGCCAGCGCCCGCCTGATTATGACGGCGGCGGCGCTGGTCGCGGCACCCAGCGCGATCGCGGTGACGATCCCGAGAATGATGAGCATTCGCATCATCGTGGCGTCCACGTTGGACATAGACAGGCCGGTGACGATGACGTCGCCCCCGCTGCGGCTCGGGGCGGCGATGACGCGGTATCGGCCCAGCCCGTCCAGGTTCATGGTCACCGGCTTTCGGCTACCCGCAATCTGCTCCAATTGGACCTGGGCCGTCGGACTCAGCGCGGCCCGTGCACCGCTGCTGGTCAGGTAACCGGCGTCAACGGCCTTGCCGTGGCTGACCACCGCGGCCACCATGCCCGCCGGCTGGCCCGGCGCGTCGAGGAACCTCGGACCAGGGCCCGCCCTCGGGTAATAGCTGTGTGGCTCGTGTCGCCACCCCGGACGGTTCGGTTCGGGGTACATCAGCGCCGAGCGGTAGGACGTGCCACCGAGCTGACCATCCAGCTGCTTCACCAGATGATGACGCAGGGCGAGTTCGGTTGCCGCGGTGATTCCGATGCATACGACAGCAAGTACGACGACCTGCCCGACCAGCAGCCGCTGCCGAAGCGACCAGACTCGGCGCGCGCTAGCGGGCTGGCTTGAGGACATAGCCCGCGCCGCGCAGCGTATGGATCATGGGGTCGCGACCGCTGTCAATCTTCTTGCGCAGGTAGGAAATATAAAGTTCGACGATATTGGACCGGCCGCCGAAGTCGTAGCTCCACACGCGGTCCAGGATCTGCGCCTTGCTCAACACTCGCTTGGCGTTGCGCATCATGAACCGCAGCAGCTCGAACTCGGTCGAGGTCAACGAGATCGGTTCGCCGGCGCGGGTGACCTCATGACTGTCCTCGTCCAGCACCAAGTCGCCCACCACCAGCTGCGCGCCGCTGTCAACGGTCGTGACACCGGTGCGCCGCAACAGCGCCCGTAACCGCAGCACTACCTCTTCGATACTGAACGGCTTGGTGACATAGTCGTCGCCGCCGGCGGTCAGTCCGGCGATGCGGTCTTCCACCGCGTCCTTGGCCGTCAATAGCAGCACCGGCAGTTGCGGATTCTCTTCGCGCAATTTGTGCAGCACATCGAGTCCACTCATGTCGGGCAGCATTACGTCAAGAACGACGACGTCGGGCCGTTGGCCACGTGCCGACGCGATCGCCGACGATCCGTCGCCCGCAGTGGCGATATTCCAGCCCTCGTAGCGCAAGGCCATCGACACCATTTCTGCAAGCACAGCTTCGTCGTCGACGACCAGCACGTTGATGGGGTTGCCGTCGGCGCGGCACATGACAACACGCTCAACCGAGGCTCGCGGGTGCGTCATAAGTTCCAGTATCCGCGCCTGGCTTAGTCGGCGCTATGGCCTTTCTTTGCTTGTGCTGTGAAAGTAACAGGTCGCGTGACTGCTGAGCAGTCACGCGACCTGTTATACCGAGTGGCGTTTAGTAATAATGCCGCCTGCCGCCGACTGGGCGACCCATCGAGCCCATGACCCACATCACCGCGCCGACCACCAGTAAGATGACGCCAATCACCCACAATATGTGGAATGCCGGGAACACATAACCGAGAATGAGCAGAATTGCACCTAAAACGATCATGACATCTTCCTTTAAGTGAGGGTTTCTAGGCCGCTGGGCATAGAACTAGGTTGCGGTACATGGCAGTCTCCGACTTTCGGATTGACACCCCCATAGTTCAGGGGCCCGGCCACCACAGTCAGCGCGATGTTTCCCGCGGCGACACAATTGCTTGGACCACCCGCGAAGTAATCGCGTTGCCACGCCGCGAATACTCCAATGAGCAGCCACACCAGGACAATCCCGCCGATAATTCCACGACCCGGCATCGTCACCTCCGTTGTGTTCGGGAAAAATTTTCCCGTGCCAAGGCGATACCCATTACACGCGTGTCTAAAACCACGGGATGGAGTATTGGCGGCGTTTCGTACCGCTCCTCTCAGCGATCGAGGACTTTGGTCAGCAGGGCGGTCAGTCGTTTCTGCTCGCTCGAGTTGAGTCGACCTGTCAACGGTGCCGTGAGATCGAGATCGGGTCGGTGGCTGGTCCATCGGCCGAGATTGCATCCGCAGCGCTACGCGCCGTGCGCCTGCAAATCGTTGGAAGCGGTCAGGGGTCGGTACCAACGCGCGACATCTTGGCCGAACTGCCCGCCCTCGTCACCGAAATCACCAGCGGCGCTTTAAGCATCGGCGCGCGCCCGGTGCCACTAACCGACGTCGCAACAGCATGGAATGACAAGGACGCTGAACAGCGGGTCGTCATCACGGCCGGTGGCCGATAGCTACCGCGCCGCCACTAGCGCCAGTGCCCCTGGTCGCGAGGGTCGCCGTCACGCCAGTGATCGTCGTGGCAGCGGCCCCCTCCCAGCGGATTCCTTGTTACTAGCGAACAGATTTGGGTCGCCGCGAACGGGGTGCCGAGCGGGATCAGCTCACTCAGAAGCCTTTTCGCTGACCCGATACGTAAAGGGTGGGCGGCATCGACTCTTCGCACCCGTGTGGAACGCGGCGACCATAACGAGCCATCAACTCCTCGAAGGTTGCTGCCGACACGTCCCAGCCGTGGTCGCGCAGCCAGCCGTCGACGGGTGTGCGCGCCTCGGGGTACCAGAGGTCGTCGTAATCGGTTATCTCGGCATTGACCAGCTTCGCGGCCGTAGCACGGATACGCTGCGTGTCCTCGCGCTGGCGCAGAATGCGGTCCGGATCGGTGAAGCCCTCGCCCGGTACATTGGAGGCCAGCCAACTGCCCGGCGCGCTGAGCTGGTGGATGCGCTCGAACAACAGGTCCTGGGCCTGCGCGGGCAGGTAACGCACCAGCCCCTCCGCTGACCAGACGGCCGGTCGCGACGCGTCAAAACCAGCTTCCTGCAGCGCCGTTGGCCAATCGTTGCGAAGATCAATCGGGACGTTTACCAATTGCGCCTTCGGGTGCGCGCCGTGCCGGCGCAATGTGGCTGACTTGAATTCCAGCACCTTGGGCTGATCCAGCTCGTAGACGACCGTGCCGTCGGGCCACGGCAGCCGCCAGGTGCGTGCGTCCAGACCGGCCGCCAAAATCACCACCTGCCGAACCCCGGCGTCGGCGGCATTGAGAAAGAACTCATCGAAATACGCCGTCCGGGTGGCCATGAAGTCGACCATCAGTTGCAGCCGCTGCTGCACTTCGGGTTCGATCTCGAGCGCCTTGGCCAACAGCTTGGGGTCGCCATAGATGCTCCACAAGCCCTCACCCGCCGCGTCGATGAACACGCGCGCGAACGGGTCATTGATGAGCGGATTTTCACTCTCGGTCTCCGCGGCCCGAGCCGCGGCAACACCCAGTGCCGTCGATCCCACGCTTTGAGTGATGTCCCAGGAATCGTTGTCGGTACGCGGCATGGCCATTCCCCCCTTATTCCGGAAAGCAAGTTTCGCTCACTATTCTTCCAGCCGTGCAGGCCCCCGCACACCCACGGAGTAGGTTCTAGCGACGTGGACCACCCGGATCTGAACGTGGACCTCGAAGCCGTAGCCGGCTGGATGTCCGAACAGGGGCTCGGCGACGGCCCGCTGGGCGAGGTTTCCGCGGTCACCGGTGGAACGCAGAACGTGATGCTGCGATTCACCAGGGCCGCGCGGCCGTACGTGCTGCGGCGCGGACCTCGGCACCTGCGCGCCCGCAGCAACAGCGTGATCCTGCGGGAAACCAAAGTTCTCGCGGCGCTGTCCGGCTCCGACGTGCCGCATCCGCGCCTGATTGCCACGTGCGCGGACCCCGACGTGCTCGGCGACGCGGTCTTCTATCTGATGGAGCCAGTCGACGGATTCAACGCCGGCGAAGGGCTGCCACCACTGCACGCGGGCGATCCCGGCGTGCAGTTCCAGATGGGGTTGTCGATGGCCGAAGCGCTGGCCAAGCTGGGCGCCGTAGACCACGTCGCGGTAGGCCTTGCCGATTTCGGCAAACCGGCCGGCTTCCTGGAGCGCCAGGTCCCGCGCTGGCTGTCCGAACTGGACTCCTATCGGGAGTACGAGGGTTATCCGGGACCGGACATTCCGGGCATCGAGCTGGTGTCCGGCTGGCTGGACAGCCATCGACCGGAAAGCTGGACGCCCGGCATCATGCACGGCGACTACCACGCCGCCAACGTGATGTTCTCCCGTACCGGCCCGGAGGTGGTCGCGATCGTCGACTGGGAGATGTGCACAATCGGTGACCCGCTGCTGGATCTGGGCTGGTTGCTGGCCACTTGGCGCCAGCCGGACGGGTCCAGTGTGTTCAGCCACGCCCTTGGCGGCCAGGACGGCCTGGCCAGCACCGACGATCTGTTCCAGCGCTACGCCGCCAACACCTCCCGCGACCTGTCGCATATCACCTGGTACACCGTGCTGGCCTGCTTCAAGCTCGGCATCGTGATCGAGGGCACGCTGGCCCGGGCCTGCGCGGGCAAGGCAGAAAAGGCGGTCGGCGACCAGCTGCACGCGGCCACCGTGCACCTTTTCGAGCGGGCGCTGACGCTCATCGATGACCAGTCCTGACCGGCTTCGAGTCGGCCGCACGAACAACGCCGAGAGCGCCCGCTAACCTCAGAGCCGTGAATGTGGGAGATTCGGTCAGGCAGTCACTCGATCAGTGGGCCAGGCGGTCGTGGGACGGAGCCCTCCTGCAGGCCTGCAACGCTGCCGATGAGACTGCAAAAAAGCGATATCCGCAGCTAGGAAGGGCAACGCGGTTCAAGCGGACGATCCGAGACGGGCTCGACATCTTCCACGTGATGACCGCACCCGGGATCGACTTCGATGAGACCAGATTCCCCATCGCGGTGAAGTCCGATCTGCCCGACGAACGCCCCGACATCGCCGACGTTCTCTACGGCATCCACAGATCCGGTCACGACCACAGCGACGAACTGCCCAACGGCTTCGAAGTAACCCCGCACGGGTCTAAAACCGCGACCGTGCACATATGGCGCGACGGCAAAATCCAGCTACCGGCGTCGGCGGTGCTGGGCCTGTTGGCAATTGCCGTGTTCGCGCCGGAGAACAAGGGCGAACCGATGCCGGTCAACTATCAGCTCAGCTGGTACCAGCACGTCTTTCAGATCAATGGCTGGTGGGGCTGGCAAGATCATTTTCGCGAGATCATCAGCGTCGCCCAGTTCGCAAAAAAGCCGGTCGAGTTCACCGAGTTGTGGGAGAACTGGACACCGGCGTGACAACGGTCGCTTCGGCCACGCCGGGGGCGCCGTAGCCGGGTACGCCCTATAACTCAACCCGCATCGACCCCACGTTCCAAATGTCATCGCAGTACTCGGCAATGGCCCGGTCTGAGGAGAACTTCCCGCTGCGCGCAGCATTGAGGATCGACATGCGCGACCACGCGTCGGAGTCTTGCCAGGCCGAACTGACCTGAGCCTGGCAGTCCACGTAGGACCGGTAGTCGGCCAACACCAGGAACGGGTCGCGGTGGCGCAGCGAGTCGACTACCGGGCGCAAAATTTCGGTGTCGCCGCCGGTGAAGTGTCCTTGGTCGATGAGTTCGAGCACTTCGGCGAGCTCGGGGTCGCGCTCGATGTAGGTCGCCGGGCTGTAGCCCTCGGCGTAGACCTGTGCCACCTCTTCCTCGTTCAACCCGAACAGGAAGAAGTTTTCCGCGCCCGCCTCCTCGAGCATCTCAACATTGGCGCCATCGAGCGTACCGATGGTCAGCGCGCCGTTGATCATGAACTTCATGTTCCCGGTTCCCGAGGCTTCCTTGCCCGCTGTGGAGATCTGCTCCGACAGGTTCGCGGCCGGGTAGATCAGATGCGCGTTCTGAACGTTGAAGTTGGGTACGAAAACGACTTTCATGAACCGGTTTACGTCCGGGTCGATGTTGACGGTGTCGCCGACGGCGGTAATCATTTTGATGATCCGCTTGGCCATGAAGTATCCGGGTGCGGCCTTACCGCCGAAGATGAATGCCCGCGGCGCGATTACCAGGCCGGGATTCTTCTTGAGCCGGTTGTAGAGGGTGATGATGTGCAGCACGTTGAGGTGCTGGCGCTTGTACTCGTGGATCCGCTTGACCTGAACGTCGAACATCCAGGTCGGATCCAGCTCGACACCCGTCGACACGTGTAGGTATTCAGCGAGCCGTGCCTTGTTGGCGCGTTTGACTTTTCGCCATTGCTTGCGGAACTTGGGATCGTCGACGTAGGCCTCCAGCCCCCGTAGCCGGTCCAGCTCCACCAGCCAGCCATCACCGATCGTCTCATTGAGCAGCTTGCGCAGCCCCGGGTTGGCCAACGCCAGAAACCGCCGTGGAGTCACGCCGTTGGTGACGTTGCCGAATCGCTGCGGCCACATCTCGTAGAAATCCTTGAGCACACTGGCTTTCAGCAGCTCCGAATGCAGCGCCGCGACACCGTTGACCGCGTGACTGCCCACGGTGGCCAGGTGCGCCATCCGCACGCACTTGCCGCCGTCCTCACTGATCAGCGACATTCGGCGCACGCGATCCTCGTCGTCGGGGAAGCGCGCACGCACCTCGTCGAGGAAAGCTTCGTTGATATGCAGAATGATCTGCAGGTGTCGCGGCAGAGCCTCACCGAATATCGACAGCGGCCAGGTTTCCAGCGCCTCGGGCAGCAGGGTGTGGTTGGTGTAGCCGAAGGTGGCCACCGTGATTTCCCACGCCTGGTCCCACGCCATGCTGTGCTCGTCGATCAAGAGTCGCATCAGTTCGGCGACGGCGATCGACGGGTGGGTGTCGTTGAGCTGGATTGCCCATTTCTGCGGCAACGCACTCAGCGGCTGTCTAACCCGCTCTTGGTGGATGCGCAGGATGTCCTGCAGCGAGCAACTGACGAAGAAGTATTGCTGCAGCAATCGCAGGCGTTTGCCGGCGTCGGGCTCGTCGTTTGGATAGAGCACCTTGGAGACGGTCTCCGAGATCACCTCTTCGTCGACCGCCTTGTAGAAATCACCGGTGTTGAAGACTTCCACCGCAAACGATTCGACCGCCCGTGCACTCCATAAAGTCAGGGTGTTGCAGGTGTTGACGCCATAGCCCTGGATCGGGGTGTCGTAGGAGACGCCCTTGAGTACCCGCTGGGGAACCCAACGCACACGGGGCCGGTCCGCGCCGTCCTGATATTCCTCGGTATGGCCACCCCAGTTGACGATGTAACTGGCGTCGGGCTTGTCGATCTCCCACGGGTTCCCATAAACCAGCCAGTTGTCCGTCTTTTCGACCTGCCAACCGTCGCGTATCTCCTGCTCGAAGATGCCGAACTCGTAGCGGATGCCGTAGCCGATAGACGGGCGCTCGAGCGTAGCCAGCGAGTCGAGATAGCAGGCGGCAAGTCGACCGAGGCCACCATTGCCCAGGCCAGGCTCTTTTTCGCACGAGATGATGGTGTCGAGGTCCTGACCCAGCTCCGCCAGCGCTTGCCGCGCCGCGTCCTCGATGCCCAAGTTGAGCAGGTTGTTGCCCAATTGCGGCCCCATCAGGAACTCCGCGGACAGGTAGCACGTCACCTTGTCGGGCCCTTGCAGCCAGTTCTGAGTGGTGGCCATCCAGCGCTGCTGCATGCGATCGCGCACAGCAAGCGACAGCGCGCGGTAGTAATGCTCCGGCGTGAGCGCTGCCGGCGGCCTGGCGATCGAGTACACCAGATGGTCGCTGACGGCCTGGCGCAGCGCGTCAGCCGACGTTCCGGTGCGTGCGACGGTCGGGTTGCCGGGACCGGCCGCGGCGGCGTCGGTGCTACGTACGAGATCGGTCATTCGATTCTTCATGCTCCCTGGTGGTTGATCGCAAGTGCGCCGAAAGTTTGACATGGCCGTGTTTCCGCAGAGAGAGAACCTTGGGTCATTACGGTGAATTAGCCGGCATCGGCGTGCGGTGTGGTGAACCCCAGGATCTCGAGCAGTTCCCGGTGATCGGTGACGCGGTAGTCAGGTGTGCAGTCCTCGTATTCTTTCGTGCCCTGGTCGGAGTCGAACATGATGGTGCGCATTCCGGTCTGACGCGCGCCGTAGATGTCGCGGAACATGTCGTTTCCGACATAGACGGTCTGGGCCGCCGACACGCCCATCCGCTCGAGGGCGAACTCGAACAGCCTCGGGTCCGGCTTACGGAAACCGTGATCACCGGAGACGACGATCGGGTCGAAATACTGCGCCAACCCGACCTTGTGCAGTTCGCCGTGGGCATAGGCGCTTTGGGCATCGGTGACGACCGCCAGTGGGAACCGCTCGCGCAGCCGGTCAAGCATCGTGCGCACGTGCGGATACAGTTTCAGCTTCTTGCGAGAAACGCCGCGGTAAATCTCGGCGAGAGTCAGCGGAAGCTGCGCGAGACGTTCGGGCGGCAACGCTCGGGTGTAACAGCCGCCGAAGTCGTCGATGATCGACCGCCAGATGGCCACCGCATCGAATTCCGGATACCTTTCCGGGCTTTCCCGCTGTTGGCGCTTCAGGCGATCGAAGTATTCGTCACGGACCTGCTGCCGGCGCATGTCGATGCCCTGGTAGGTCAGGAAGTGCCCGATGGTCCGGAAAATATCCTCGCGGCGCTCATCGGTACGGATGTGCACCAACGTGCCATTGACATCGAACGCGACGGCAGCGACATCGGTAAGGGCAGTCGCCACGTCAGGACGCCTGCAGCAGGCGCTTGGACTGCCGGATCAGCTTCTCCCCGTAGTCGTTGCAGATATAGTCGTTGCGGGCCACCCGCAACAGGTTCATCGCCATGTAGTACGGCAATCGTGCGGTAATCGATCCGAACGCGGCGTCACGGTCGGGAAAATGGCAGCAATACTCCCACAGGAAGTGACCGATGAATGGCTCCGCACGATCGGCGTGACCGGTCGCCGCCATGAACGCATGCTGAATCTCGCCCGCGACCCGACCCACGTCGAACATCCTGTCTCCCCGTTTCGCCCGCTCGAGGTCGATCGCGGCAACGTCTAACCCGTGGCCGAACAGAAAGTTGGCCGGTGTCGCGTCGCCGTGCAACCAGACCTGCCGATCGACCCACATCGACGTCTTGTCCCGCCACAACCCCTGTAGCCACAGCAGTTCGTCAGTGTCCCACGCGCCGATGCGGTTGCGCTCCTTCAGCTTGTACACCAATTCGCTAAAATAGCGACAGTCGGCATCGAAGTCGACCTGGTCGGCGCTAGCGGTCCGATTATGTTGAGTCGCAAGGAAATACGCCAGTGCCTTGAGGCGCCAATACAAGTGGGGATCGTAGCGGTGGCGGATCGAGCGTTTGATGGCTTGGCTGAACTGCTCACCGGCATAGAACTCCATGGCGAGCACACCGTTGAGCTCCCGGTCCACACCAAGCGGCCGCACCACATGATGCGGCGAACCCACCAGGTTGTAGCCGCGCAGCCCATGCAGCGTGTCGAACTCCCGGTGGGCCGCCCGTGCCGCGCGATCTCGGTCCCAGCCGAACCTGGGTCCGTAAAACTTGCAAATTACGCGCGCATGGCTGTGCTTCTCCTGGTAGGCATACACCTCGTTGCTGCCCCGCAGCCGAAAGGCGCGAAATGCCGGTGTCTGCTCGTGCACGCCGAGTTGATCGCGAACGATCCCGCATAGAAATCCATACATCGCGTCGTCGGCCGATACGTAGCCGACGTATTTGCCAAAGACGACGCCTCCCGGCCAACACGGCGCCCAGGGCCCACTGTTCGCCTGACGGACATCTAGCGTTCAAATAGTAAGCCCCGCGGGTTAAACGTGCATGTCGGCGACAAAACTGCCGACAGAATATGGGGTCCTACGCGCCGAATTAGGAAGCGGTGACGGCTGCTTCAGTCAGGCGCTCGGCCTTGGCGGCCTCGCGGGCAAGCATGCGGTCGCGCTGCTCCTCGAACTTAACGACCTGTTTCTCCACGTCCGCCAGGTAGATAGCCAGCTGTTCGCGGCGCTTCTCGCCGCGAGCCGTCACGTCGTTGCGCTCGAAGATCCGCCACTTCTTCACGTTGGGCATCACGACTACTTCGAGGTGCTGACGAAGGTCGTAGATGCCGTGTTTGGCCATGATCACGCTGTTGCGCCGCCAGTTCGGCATACCACGACCGGGCATACGGAATCCCTCGATGATCGCGCAGACCGCCTCCATCGCCTGGTCCGGAGAGAGGTCGAAACCGGCTGCGAACAGGTTGCGGTAGAAGACCATGTGCAAGTTCTCGTCGGTTGCGACGCGCGCCAGCATCGACTCAGCGATGGGGTCATCACAGATCTTGCCGGTGTTGCGGTGGCTGATCCTGGTCGCGAGCTCCTGCAGGGTGGCGTACGCCGCGATCATCAACGGACCGGGCTCGTGGATCTCGCGCTCCTCCTCGGACGGGTCATAGCCGTTGCTCATGTGCTCCATGCGGGCCCGTTCGAGGGCAACCGGATCCACCCCTCGGGTGACAACCAGGTAGTCCCGGATGGCGATACCGTGGCGGTTCTCCTCGGCGGTCCACCGGTTGACCCAGTGGCCCCACGCTCCGTCCAGCGAGAAGTGATTCGCGGCGCCACGGTGGTAGGACGGCAGGTTGTCCTCGGTGAGCAAATTCGTGATCATCGCGACCTTGGCGACTTCGGACAGGCGCGACTGCTCGGGTGCCCAATCCTCGCCGCCGAGGGCCGCGAAGTTGCGGCCGCGGTCCCACGGCACATAGTCATGCGGATGCCACTCCGTGGTGACTGTCAAATGGTGGTTGAGACCCTCTTCGGCAACCGGCTCGAGTTCCTTGAGTACCTCGGTATCGGTCAGATCTCTCTGCATCAGCGTCCCCTAAGTATTAGCTTGACCGTTAATTGTTCGCGCTATTTGTCGAGCTAAGCCCTGTGCAGCGATTTCCCACCAGGCACGTATCGTACCGAACTTCCAACTCAATCCATTCCAGCCGATGCTTGAATGTACACACGTCGGATACGTGGTCAAAGCCGACAAGCACGTCCTGGCCGCGTCATGCACCGGCGCGGGCCCGGTAACGCGAGCCTCGGGAAGATAGACCGCTACGACCCCGGATCACCTAGGCCCAGGTAATTGGCATTTTCTGGAGTGCGCCCGAAGAGATTCGAACTCCCAACCTTCTGATCCGTAGTCAGATGCTCTATCCGTTGAGCTACGGGCGCCTGTGTTCAGTTTTTCCCCTTGGCGGAGGCGAGAGGATTTGAACCTCCGGTCCCCTTTAAGGGGGACAACTCATTAGCAGTGAGTCCCATTCGGCCACTCTGGCACGCCTCCATTGGACTTCCTGAGGGTACCCGACCCCGTTCCGCTGTCCCGGAACCGCCGGAGGCATAGCGTACACAGCGGCGACATATGCTGTCGAAGTGACTGCCCGCCTGCGGCCCGAGCTGGCCGGGCTGCCTGTTTACGTACCTGGCAAGACCGTGCCGGGCGCCATCAAACTGGCCAGCAACGAGACCGTGTTCGGACCGCTTCCCGGCGTCCGGGAAGCCATCGAACGAGCGACCGACGCCGTCAACCGATACCCGGACAGCGGCTGCATGGAACTCAAGGCGGCACTGGCTAAACACCTGGGTTCGGATTTCGCTCCCGAACATGTCGCCGTCGGTTGCGGCTCGGTCAGCCTGTGCCAGCAGCTGGTGCAGATCACCGCCTCGGTGGGCGACGAGGTGATCTTCGGCTGGCGCAGCTTCGAGCTGTATCCGCCGCAAGTCCAGGTCGCCGGCGCGACCGCCATCCAAGTGCCGTTGACCAACCACACGTTCGACCTCGACGCGATGCTGGCGTCGGTCACCGGCCGCACCCGGCTGATCTTCGTCTGCAACCCCAACAACCCGACGTCTACGGTGGTCGCCCCGGATGCCTTGACCCGCTTCATCGACGCGGTTCCTCCGCACATCCTGATCGCCATCGACGAGGCCTATATCGAGTACGTCCGTGAGCCAATGTTGCCCGACAGCCTGGAGCTGGTCCGCGCCCACAGCAACGTCGTTGTGTTGCGGACTTTTTCGAAGGCCTACGGGCTGGCGGGCTTGCGCGTCGGCTACGCGGTGGGCCACCCCGAGCTGATCACCGCCCTGAACCAGGTCTACGTGCCGTTCACCGTGACCGCCATCTCCCAGGCCGCCGCCATTGCCTCGCTGGACGCCGCCGACGAGCTACTGGCCCGCACCGACGCCGTCGTCGCCGAACGCGCTCGAGTCAGCGCCGCGCTGCGTGCTGCCGGGTTCACGTCGCCGCCGCCGCAGGCCAATTTCGTCTGGCTGCCCTTAGGGCCCCGGACACCGGACTTCGTAACGCAGGCCGCGAACGCGCGCATTGTGGTCCGCCCATACGGCACCGAAGGTGTCCGCGTCAGCGTCGGCGCGCCGGAGGAAAACGACGCACTGCTGCGGTTTGCCCGCGACTGGATTACCCGCACCGAAGCGTAAGGAGTGACCGATGAGCCTGGCCCGCAAGAAGTTCACCGCGTTCAAGGAACGTGCCGACGCTATTTCCGATACCGAGCTCGATGATTTCTGGGCAACCCTTGCGCCCGCGACCATCGACGGCATGATCGGCGAGTGGAAGGGCGGCGAGTTCCGCACCAGCCACAAGATGAATGGCCAGTTGGAGCAGGCCGGCTGGTTCGGCAAGACCTTCAAGTCGGCCGACGACGTACAGCCGCTGGTGTGTATCGACGCCGACGGGAAGAAGTTCTCCAACAAGGCGATGGGCAAGGGCGAGGCAAGCCTGTGGCTGGAAGGCTTCCGCGGCGAAGTCACGGCGACGATGGTCTACGACGGGCAGCCGGTGCACGACCACTTCAAGAAGATCGACGACGGCGCGGTGATGGGCATCATGAACGGCAAGGGCGTGCTGGATAACGGCCGCTACTACTACTTCTATCTAGAGCGGATCTCATCACCGAACAGCGTCTAGCTTGACGCGCTACGGTCTCGATATGGGTGAAGCATACGAATCCGTCACCGTCGAAACCAAAGACCAGGTGGCTCAGGTAACACTGATCGGACCCGGCAAGGGCAACGCGATGGGGCCCGCCTTCTGGTCGGAGATGCCGGACGTGTTCGCCGCACTGGACGCCGACCGCGACGTGCGCGCCATCGTCATCACCGGATCGGGCAAGAACTTCAGCTATGGCCTGGACGTGCCCGCGATGGGCGGGACATTCGCGCCACTGATGGCCGACGGCGCCCTGGCTCGGGCGCGTACCGACTTTCACGCCGAAATACTGCGGATGCAGAAGGCGATCAACGCCGTCGCCGACTGCCGCACGCCCACCATCGCGTCGGTGCACGGCTGGTGTATCGGCGGCGCGGTCGATCTGATTTCCGCGGTCGACATCCGCTACGCCAGCTCCGACGCCAAGTTCTCGGTGCGGGAAGTCAAACTCGCGATCGTCGCTGACATGGGCAGCCTCGCCCGGTTGCCGCTGATCTTGAGCGACGGTCATCTGCGGGAACTCGCGCTTACGGGCCACGACATCAGCGCCGCCCGAGCCGAGAAGATCGGCCTGGTTAACGACGTGTACGAGGACGCCGATCAGACATTGGCCGCCGCCCATGCGACCGCGGCCGAGATCGCCGCCAATCCGCCGCTCGCCGTCTACGGCGTCAAGGACGTCCTCGACCAGCAACGCGCTTCCGCCGTCTCGGAGAACCTGCGCTACGTCGCCGCCTGGAATGCGGCCTTCCTGCCGTCCAAGGACCTGACCGAGGGCATCTCGGCGACGTTCGCCAAGCGCCCGCCGCAGTTCACCGGCGAATAATTCGCCGCCACGTACGCTCGAAGACTGTGGGGGACCCTACGCAAGACGGCAAGATCCGGGTGCCGATAGACCTGGACTCCGTGACGGTAATCGGTGAAGAAGACCACTCCGAAATCGACTCGCCAATAGACAAAGCCGCCGTCGAGCGGATCTGGCAGGCGGCACGGCACTGGTACCGGGCCGGCATGCATCCGGCGATCCAGTTGTGCATCCGGCAGCACGGGCGCGTCGTCCTCAACCGCGCCATCGGCCACGGCTGGGGCAACGCCCCGACCGATGCCCCCGACGCCGAAAAGATCCCCGTCACGACGGACACACCCTTCTGCGTGTATTCGGCCGCCAAGGGCATTACCGCGACCGTGGTCTACATGCTGGTTGATCAGGGAGTGTTCGCCCTCGACGACCGAGTGTGCGAATACCTGCCCAGCTACACCAGCCACGGCAAGGACCGCACCACGATCCGGCACGTACTGACCCACAGCGCAGGCGTGCCGTTTCCCACCGGGCCCAAGCCCGATCTCAAGCGCACCGACGATCACGAGTACACACAGGAGATGCTCGCCCAATTGCGGCCGCTCTACCGGCCCGGCCGGGTGCACATTTACCATGCGCTGACGTGGGGTCCGCTGATGCGCGAGATCATCTACGCGGCTGCGGGCAAGGATATTCGCGAGATCTTGGCCAGCGAGATTCTCGATCCGCTCGGCTTCCGCTGGACCAACTTCGGTGTCGACAAAGAAGACGTGCCGCTGGTGGCGCCGAGTCACGCCACCGGCCAACCCCTGCCGCCGGTTATCGCCGCGATCTTCCGAAAGGCGATCGGCGGCACCGTGCACGAGATGATCCCGTACACGAACACCGCGGAATTCCTGACCACCGTGGTTCCCTCGTCCAATACCGTCTCGACCGCAGACGAAATGTCGCGCTTCGCCGAAATTTGGCGTCGCGGTGGCGAACTCGACGGCGTGCGCGTGATAGCTGCGGAGACCATGTACGGCGCCGTGCAGGAATCGCGCAGGTTGCGGCCGGATTTCGCGGTAGGGCTGATGCCCGCCCGCTGGGGAACCGGGTTCAACCTCGGAACCAAGAGATTCGGGCCGTTCGGGCGCAACGCGCCGACCGCGTTCGGCAATCTCGGCCTGTCCAACGTCGCCATCTGGGCCGACCCCGCGCGCGGGATTTCCGCCGGATTGATCAGCAGCGGCAAGCCCGGCCGGGATCCCGAAGCAGGTCGTCACACCGCGCTCATGGACACCATCGCCGCCGCGATCCCGACCGGTTAGCGGCGGGATTTTTTTGGCGGTGGCGGAGGGATTTGAACCCCCGGACGGTTTTAGCCGTCTCTCGCTTTCAAGGCGAGTGCGTTAGGCCGCTCTGCCACGCCACCGCTCACAAGGATAACGTGGCCCGCATGCGCGCCATCGTCGCCGAATCTTCCGAACAACTTTCCTGGCAAGAAGTGCCCGATGTTTCCCCCGGGCCCGGTGAGGTGGTGATCAAGGTCGCCGCGGCCGGCGTCAACCGGGCCGACGTGCTGCAAGCCGCGGGTAATTATCCACCGCCGCCGGGAGCCAGCGAGATCCTCGGCATGGAGGTATCGGGCGTCGTCGCCGAATTGGGCTCAGATGTCACTGAATGGTCTGTTGGACAACAGGTTTGCGCCCTGCTGTCCGGCGGCGGATACGCCGAGCACGTCGCGGTTCCCACAAGCCAGGTCATGCCGATTCCAGCCGGGGTCGACCTGGTCGACGCCGCCGGGCTGCCCGAGGTGGCCTGCACGGTGTGGTCGAACCTGGCGCTGACCGCTCACCTGGGCAAGGGACAGCTGCTGCTGATGCACGGCGGGGCCAGCGGTATCGGAACCCACGCGATTCAGGTCGCGCGCGCGTTGGGCGCCCGGGTGGCGGTCACGGCCGGGTCGGCGGAGAAGCTGCAAACCTGTCGTGACCTGGGGGCCCAGATCACCATCAACTATCGCGACGAGGACTTCGTCGCGCGGCTAAGGGAGACCGGGGGCGCCGATGTGATCTTCGACATCATGGGTGCCTCTTATCTGGACCGGAATATCGATGCCCTGGCCACCGATGGGCAGCTGATTTGTATCGGCATGCAGGGCGGGGTGAAGGGTGAACTCAACATCGGCAAACTGATGGTCAAACGGGCGCGGGTGATCGGCACCACGCTGCGCGGCCGGCCCGCGAACGGCCCGCACAGCAAGGGTGAGATCGTGGCGGCGGTGACCGCCTCGGTCTGGCCGATGCTCGCCGACGGGCGCGTCAAGCCGTTCATCGGCGCGCGCCTACCCATCCAACGAGCGGCCGAGGCGCACAAACAGTTGGTCGCCGGAACGGTGCACGGAAAGATCGTGCTGACCGTATAACAGGCCGCGAGCGTCAGCCCAGCGACGCCAGTGCGCGCACTAACTGGTCGACTTCGGCCGTCGTCGAGTAGTGCGCCAGACCGACCGTAACGGCGCCGCCAATGTCGTTTGCGCCCAGCACATCCAGCACGCGCGAACTCTGGTCGGCAATCGCCAGAATTCCGTTGTCCGCCAGGCGCTGCACCACCCGTTCGGCGGGCACCTGATGCAGAGCGAAACTGACCACGGGTATTTGCACCTCAGGACGACCGATAATCATCACCAACGGCAAGGATCGCAACGACACCATCAGGTAGTCGAAGATCCGGTTCAAGTAGAGCGCCGCGGACTGCATCGACGGCGAGAGGCGTTCACGGCGGCTCCCGCGAGCAGTCTCGTCGAGTGCCGCGAGGTACTCGATGCTGGCGACCACGCCGGCCAGCAGACCGAACTGATGCAAGCCGACCTCGAGGCGTGCCGGACCGGCGGCATGCGGATTCGTCGAAACCGAGCTGAAGGTGTTGATCAGCGAAGGATCGCGAAACACCATCGCGCCGATCGGCGGACCGCCCCACCCGACGGCGTTGACGGCCACCACGTCGGCGTCGCTTTCTTTCACGTCGAGCAAGCGGTAGGGCGCGGCGGCGGAGTGGTCGACCACCACCAGGCCGCCGACGTCGTGAACCAGCTTGGTCATCGCCCGCAGATCGGTGACCGTGCCCAGCGTCCCCGACGCGGCGGTGACGGCAACCAGCCTGGTCGACTTGCCGATCAGGCCCTCCCACTGCCAGGTGGGCAATTCGCCGGTCTCGATGTCGACCTCGGCCCACTTCACCTTCGCGCCGTAGCGGTGCGCGGCGCGCAGCCAAGGGGCGATGTTCGCTTCGTTGTCGAGACGGCTGACGATGACCTCGTACCCCAGGCCGGCGCGCGAGGACGAGGCTTCGGCGAGCGAGGACAACAGGATTGCACGATCGGCGCCCAGCACGACGCCCGCCGGGTCGGCGTTGAACAGATCGGCCACCGCAGCGCGCGCCGCCTCCAGCACGGCAGCGCTGCGCTGGGCCGACGGGTGGGTACCCGCAGTGCTGGCACTGGACCTGCGAAATGCCGTCGACACCGTGGTCGCCACGGAATCCGGAATGAGCATCCCGGCCGGCGCATCGAAGTGCACCCACCCATCACCCAGCGACGGGTGTAGTCCGCGCACCCGGGCGACGTCGTAAGCCATAGCAGCCACCTTAGAGCTTCCGCGAAGCGGAGGAATTGTGACGGTGACGGGTGCCTGGAAACGCTCAAGCCGTGCCAACAAATCGGGGCTTCGCGAGCCAGGACTCCCGGCCAGCCATACTAGTCGAGTGGGCCTCTGGTTCGGAACGCTGATCGCATTGCTCGTGCTGATCGCGCCGGGAGCAATCGTCGCACGTATCGCTCAGTTACCTTGGCCGATCGCCGTCACGGTTGGCCCGGCACTGACGTACGGCGTCGTCGCGCTGGCGATCATTCCTTTCGGCGCGCTTGGAATCCCTTGGAACGGCTGGACTGCACTCGCCGCGCTGGCCGCGGTATGCGTGCTGACGACGGGTTTGCAGCTGCTACTGGCTCGCTACCGCAACACCGAAGCTGAGGCTCGTGCAGTCGGTCGCGGGCCGGCGGTGTTGGTAGCGGCCGGCGTGCTGCTGGGCGCTCTGCTGATCATGTGGGCGGCCTATCGCGGGCTCACGCATTGGCAGTCCATACCCAGCACCTGGGACGCGGTCTGGCACGCCAACGAGGTGCGCTTCATCCTCGATACCGGCCAGGCCTCGTCGACCCACATGGGCGAGCTTCGCAATGTCGAGACACATCAAGCGCTGTACTACCCGTCGGTGTTCCACGCCTTGACGGCGGTGTTCTGTCAACTCACCGGGGCGGCACCCACCACCGGCTACACCTTGTGCTCGGTGGCAGCATCGGTCTGGCTGTTCCCGGTCAGCGCCGCCGTACTCACCTGGCATCTGCTCAGGCCGCGCACCACACAATGGCGCGCCGCGAGCGTAGCGGCCACTGCGGGCGCGCTGTCAGCGTCGTTCACCTCGGTGCCCTTCGTCGAGTTCGGCGTCGCCGCGATGCCTAACCTGGCGGCATACGGGGTGGCGGTGCCGACGTTCCTCCTGATCACTTCGACCCTGCGGCACCGTGACCGCATCCCGGCGGCGGTGCTGGCGCTCGTCGGCGTCCTGTCGGTACATCTCACCGGCGGGTTCATCGTCATCCTGTTCCTGTCGGCGTGGTGGCTTTTGGACGCATGTTGGCATCCGGTGCGCGGGCGGCTCGCCGACGTGCTGACCCTGGCCGCGGTGGCCGGACCGGCGGCGCTCATTCTGGCGCCACAGTTCATCGGGGTGCTCAAGCAGGCCGACGTCATCGCCGGGCACGCATTCCCCAGCTTCAAGAGCGCCAAGCAGGCCGTCATCGACACGCTGCTCCTGCACACTCGCCACCTCAACGACTTCCCGACGCAATACGGCCTGGTCGTGCTGATGTACATCGGCATGGCGATCCTGCTTTACAAGAGGGTCTGGTGGCCGCCGGCGGTGTGGCTGGTCCTCAGCGTGGCAACCATCTACGCGAGCGCGCCGTTTCACAACCTCTTCGGCTCCGCCATCGAGAAGTTCAGCGAGTTCTTCTACAACGATCCACGCCGGCTCACGTCAGTGATAACCATGCTGGTGACACCGATGGCGGCCATCGCGTTGTTCGCGATCGTCTCCGTCGCAGTGGCACTCGCCAAGCGAGTCATCGAGAGGTTCGACAGGTTCAAGCCCCTGCCGGCGCCGGTCTGGGTCGCGGCCACGGCAGTGCTGCTGGTGGGAGCCACCGTGCTCACTGGCCGGCATTACCTCTACCGGCACATCGTCCTGTTGGGCGACAAATACGACTCGGTGATGATCGACCAGCGAGACCTCATGGCCATGGCCTATCTGGCCAAACTGCCGGGGGCACACCACACCCTGATCGGCAATGCCAACACCGACGGCACCGCCTGGATGTATGCGGTGGCCGACTTGCACCCGTTATGGACCCACTACGACTACCCGCAGCAGACCGGCCCGGGCCCCGAACGTTTCATCATCTGGGCCTATGCCCGCAAGGGCGATTCGGATCCTCGGGTTGTCGAGGCGGTCAAAGACCTCAATATCCGATACATCTACACCAGCTCG
>Ga0182014_10001899_pt1 | contig 27248 bp, 18 predicted proteins | sample 612S2DmetaG_FD_120489 | JGI IMG/M metagenome (GOLD analysis project Ga0182014, IMG submission 120489) | Permafrost microbial communities from Stordalen Mire, Sweden - 612S2D metaG | ecosystem: Environmental > Terrestrial > Soil > Wetlands > Permafrost | place: Sweden: Stordalen | collected... | reverse complement strand
GTCTTGCACGACGCCCGCGTGTTCTCGTTATGTCCATCGTGGCAGGAGACGCAGCTCAGGCCCTCGTGAACGCCCATCGGCGTGCGGTCGTCGCCGGAGCCCACCTGGGGGCCCCAACCATTGGTTGCCGCAATTGAGCCCGTCTCGGGTTCACGCGGCGCATGACACTGGTAGCAGAGCGCCTGGCGAGGATCCTGGCTCACTGTCACGACGCGGGCTCCGTCGTGCAGTTGCGGAATGGATAGAGTAGCGGCCGCAAAGTGCAGAGTCTCGCGCCGGTCGTAGAAGGCCAGCGAATCGGGCACGGCGGCGCCTGCGACGGAGATGCGCGAAGCTGGCCTCGCTTCCTGCGCGCCTTCGCTGTGGACCTGGTGGCATGTCATGCAGGGCATCGCCGGCTGATCGGGCACGCCGGAAGGAATCACTCGCCATGGCCCCTTCGTATCAAGAGGCTGAACCAGTTCGCGGATTGCCCCGTTAAAGTACGAGCCATGGCAGCGCATGCAATCGTCCATCAGCCTGCGTTTGGAGTTATGCACGGGGTCGGCGAAAATCTGGCCATAGGTTGCACTGTGCGGGCCCGCATGCCAGTTCGCATATTCGTGCTGGTGACACGTCTTGCAACTCGAGGTCATCGCCGGCACATCCACATCCCTTATCTTGATGGCCTCGGGAATGGTGCCGAAGATGTGGACCCGTATATGGCGCAGCTTGGTGGCAAGGCTGGCCTCGTGGCAGTCCATGCAGCCTGTTGTACGGTGGGGCGCCGCATGCACCACTTTCACGTAGGCCGCCATCTCGTGACAGCTCGCGCAGCCCTGGCCGTATTGAGACGTGTAGTAGTACGACGCGCCAAACGTGCCGCCTACAGCAAGCAAAGCCGCCAGCCCAACAGCGATCCCGGCGAATTTGAAGAATCGCATCATGAACGGAATCCCGTACCCTTCCAGTTGCGGACCAGGGACTCAGAGGCGAAGTAGGCTATGGCCATGATGGTAAGAGCCGGATTGAAGCCGCCGTTGGTTACGTGCACGCTCCCATCGATAACAAAGACGTTGTCCACATCGTGAACCCGGCAGTTGCGATCCACGACAGAGCTATGAGGATCGTTGCCCATGCGGCAAGTACCGGCCTGATGTTGTCCAGCCGAAACGGTAGTGGGCTTGCCAGCATTGACCAGCGTGCCGATGGCTCCCGCCTCTTTGAGCCAGGCCTCGGCGCGCTGTGCCTGGACAACGCCTATCTCAAAGGTGTGGGGATGTACGTTGCCTGAGAAGCGCGCTACCGGCATTCCCCACTTGTCTCGAACCGATGGGTCGAGAGTGACCCTGGCATCGGCCATGGGAATCTGCTGAGTGGGACCCATTACGGCGATGTTGCGCTTGTAGAAATTGCGCATGGCCTGCTTGTGCCCCAAACCCCAGCGCGGCGTATTCACCGGCAACCTGTCAATCATTTGAATCGGCAGGCGGATGAATTCGTTGCAAAGCGCTCCTCCGCCGCACAGGCCCGGAGTTCCGTGATTGTAGTCGGCAACGGCGATGCTGGCGCCGGGCCCCACATCGTCGTAAGTGTCGAAGTCGAAGAAGCCCACCGCCCCGGTATAGTGGTGGCCTTGCAGATGACGGCCAACCTGGTCGTAGCGATTGCCTATCCCATTCGGGAAAAGGCCGCTCTTTGAATTCAAGAGCAGGCGCGCAGACTCAATGGCGCAGGCAGAAACTACGACGATGTCGCAAGGCTGCTCCTGCAAATGCCCCTTTGCATCGAAGTAGGCCACGCCGCGCGCGCGGCCGCGGTCGTCGGTCAGGATTTCTTTGGCCATGCACTCGGCGCGCAGCTCGCAGTTTCCCGTCGAAAGCGCGACTGGGATCACTGTGTTCTGCGAACCGTTCTTGGCATCCACTTCGCAGGCAAATCCGACGCACCACCGGCAGCGCATGCACGGGCCGCGGCCGTTGTAAGGCACGCTATTGCGAGCCATGGGGATGTGAAAGGGATGCATGCCGAGGCGTTTCGCCGCCGGCTCAAGGATTTCGAACTCGCGATTGGGCGGCAGCGGCGGCATGGGTAGTGGCCGCCGGCGCGGACCGAAATACGGGCTGCCCGAGTAGTCCCCCGATATGCCGATCTCATACTCGGCTTTTTCGTAATACGGCTCGAGATCCTCGTAGCCGATCGGCCAATCTTCCAGCGAGCTACCGGCCGGCGCGCCGTAGATTGAGCGCATGCGAAAATCCTGGGGCATGTAGCGCCAGGCCATAGCTCCATAGCTCAGCGTCCCACCGCCCACGCAGGCGGCGTTGTTCTGGTAGTCGCCTTCGCTGGGCAGCAAGGTGCGGGGCCCATTCCTGGGATCCCACACGACGCGAGGATTGCCTTCATCCTCGGGCCCGAAGGCGTTGCCCAGCACAGTTGTGCGCTGATTGCGCAGGTCGTCCTTGCGGCAATCATTTGCGGTATACCACTTGCCGCGCTCCAGCAGGACAACACTCAGCCCAGCCGTCGACAATTCCTTGGCGACGATGCCTCCCGCCGCGCCGGCGCCGACGACGACCGCATTCACCCGTTTCATGAGGCAGGGACCTTTCTCAGGTCGTACTGAGCGCGGCCGAGAGTGGGAGGCTCCTCCATGCCGAGCATGCGCCAGCTTACGGCGTCGCGATTTCCACCGTGGCGGGGCGCGCCATAATAGCCCTCAAGAGTGTGACTGCGCACCAAATTGAAGAAGCGTGGATTTTGCTGCGAGAGTTCGGTCACCAGCTTGGTCTGTTGCGGCGCGGACAGCGAGGCCAAGTCATGGCCAAACTGCCTTCTGCTCATCGCATCGGCTTGGGCAAGCCCATCACGGTACGCATTGCGATGGCGCCTGTAATGGCGCGCGAGTTGACGGTCGATGTAGACCAGGACACCGGCCTCCGAAGCGCTGGGAAAATCGTCGGCGGGGATGATCTGGTCACAGATCGCGGTCAGGGTCCGGGTCTTGGCGTCATCGAGAAAACCACGGCTTGCTTGGTTGCCAGCATTGCAACCTACCAAGAGCGCTGCACCGCCCATTGCGCCGGTAGTCACGAATTGCCGCCGGGAAAACCCGACACCGTCCCTGCTCAGTCGCATTCGCTCCAACCTGCGATCCGCTCCGGCCAAGGACGGGGAGAATCGACAAAACTGTCTGAATCTTTCAGCGCATCCCTGGCTGAGCTAGCTTTGGCGCGCCGGGCTGGCTCAGTCCGTGCCCCGAATCACACGCGAAATTGCCGCATTGCAACTCTACGCGCGTTGAGACAGAATTCCAAGTTCGTGGACGCCTTCAAGTTATCTCAATTGCTCCTCTAACACTTTTGCTTTCAGTTAATCGGGATGACGCGGTTTGGCTGATTTCTCCAACCCGACATTCAAGCCGAAGCTCCTCAAGACTTGCGGCGCGCATTTACGGGAGCGCGGCATTCAGTAGTTTGATCGCACAGCCTCATTATGCGCATTTGGGATTCATTCACTGCCGATTTGAACAGAAATGAAGTGGCTGGCTTCAATTAATGTGAGTCTGCCGGCGATGAACGGTCTTATAGCGGGACGATTCGGCATTTGTCGGTAGCGATCATCGGAAACATCAGAGCGCGGACCGTCCGCCCGGATATTTGGGACAAGGATGCATAGGAGTCCACGTGGGGCGGAAAGAACCTAATTCAATCGAAATCATCTTTGCAGAGGGCAGAGTGAGCAATTCAGTACAGAAGCTCTGGCCAGATTGGAGATGAGAATCACGTGTGGTCTTCTCCGATTTGATTTGTTTTCTGCGTTAACCACTTGAACCCGTCCATGCACGTCTGGGGCTGACCTCCGAGGCCAAACAAGAGGCGCAGCAAGCCCGCGTGCTGGAGGATGCGCAATGCAACGAAGCGCTCAACCATCGGCGCAAGCATGCCACGAGCTTCCAACCGCAACCTGCTGCAACCCGGTGCCGTGATCGCGAATTGACATCGATATGTCCCGCTCGAGCAGCCAAGCATTTCGGCTGCCAGCCTTCAACATTCAAAGGAATTGACAGACATGGTCTTTCACGCAAGACTGGACCGCCGCGAGTTTCTTGCTCTTTCGGCACTTACCGCGGCGGCAGCCCTGTTGCCGGAACAAGCATACGCTGCCCAATCGACCGAAACCGATCTCGTCTCTTTTGAGGTGACCGGCGATGCTCAACGCGGATATGGAGTCACAACCCTCTATCGTGGCCGGGCCATCGCCCGGCACCATCAGGGAGGAGAATTCTCAGCCGTCTTCCAAAACAGCGAGCGCAGTCTCGAAGACCGTATCGACGATTGGAAGGCCACATCATGGAAGGGAGGCGGGAGGAAACTTAAACTCTTCGGCGAAATGACACTCACCAATCTGCGAACAACGGTTGTTGTCGAAGTCACGTACGAGATCGTGTCAACGGAGGGGATCAAGAAGACCATTCAGCTGCGTCAGGCCGATATGTTCGCACTGCTTTACCAGATAACCAATCGCTTGGAACCGGAGACGCCCCCGGCGAAGCTATGGAGTTTCGACCATGCGGATTGCAAAGGCGGGCCACTCCATGAGTATTTCCCTGCCGCCGGCTTCCGCACACAAGATGGTGTGACGGTCGGCCTTCTCACCGATGCCGGATTCCGCAACCAATGGAGCCGAATCATACGGCTGGATGGAACGCCCGTGAAACCCGCTCCGGCCAGCATTCCCGATCTGAACCTCTACTTTCTTCCGAAAGCCGCAGATCGCGCGTTACAAGGTTCATTTATCCAGCAGACATTTGGAGAGACCACTCGCCAAATGTCTGGGGAAGACTCACGCACCCGAATCGATCTCCCCACTGCATCGAGGTGGAAGAGACACGGCATGATCGAAGTCGAACGGCAAGGCACCGTCGTGAAATTGTCTCCCAGCGCACTGAAAGATTGGGTCCTGCTGCCATTGCCAGCAAGGGACGGAGAAGTGTATTCCGTGTCCCTCAAATATCGATCCGCGGTTCCGATATCTATCCACGCATGGGACACGGACGACGAGTTTCAGAAACTTGGCGATCTCACCTTGTTCAACGACACGGCGCCGGCGTCCCCTTTAGACTTCAGAGAATTTCGCCAGTCTCTTGTTGTGCCGGCCCTGCAAGGTACTGGCGCCGCACTTGTGCTATCACTTCCGGATTTCCTTAAAGCGCCAGAGCTGGAGTCCGAAGGGGACAGACTGCCTTCGTTTGAAGTGCGAGATCTGGAGGTCTGGCGCATCGCGACTCAACGCGAGCCGTACCACCGCCTGGAGATGGGGCGCGCGCAAGCGAAGACCAGCTTCATCTTTGTCAGCGATCGTGTTCCCGATGCGATGGGAGGCTATCGTATGGCAAGCCAGATTCATCTCGCGCAATGCCTGGGTTGCAAAGGAGGGGAGACGGAGAAGGTACTCTATGCAGACGTCATGATGTTGAGCTGGATTGCGGACGAGGATGGCGAACGTCCGATGCTGGCGCCCAGCATCTGGTATTCGGCTGCCGGTGAGATGTACCTGCGCGATAGCTTTTACGCTCTTAACGGCATCCACGACCGCACTCTGAACGAGAAAGTGTTCGGACTATGGGCGGACAACCAGGGGGCGGACAACCAGGGAACGGACGGTGCGATCAACACCCTGGTGGAGCCGAATATCGCCAACCTGGAACGTAAGTCCAACGACTCAACGCCTCTGTGGTTGATGTGGGCCCTCCTCAATCGACGGCGATTCGGCACCAGGCTGCCAATGGATAAAGTTCGCCGAGCGGCGGAATACTGTCTTGCCGCCTACGACCCGAAACGCGAAGCAGTCTGTACAGCCCAGTTTGTCATGGGTCAGCTTGACGTTATCCAATATCCCGAAGGCACAAGCATTCTGTGCGAAAACCAGGGAATGTTGGCCGTATTGTTGAGAGTGATCCGCGAACTGCAGATTCCAGATTTGAGCGCAACGATCACAGAGAACTACATTGCGAAGGCAGAGGAAGGCTATCGCAGCTACTATGACGCGAGCCTTGGATTCCTTTGCCCGGCGCGGAATATTCGCGACGCTATTGGCTTTGCCGATATCTTTCCTGAGTTTCTATCGCTCTGGCTTTTCAGCCGGAAGATTCTGACGGACGAAATGGTTGTCAGTCACCTCGACCGCATTCCCGTCATGTTGCCGCGCAAGGATTCTCCCTTCCCCGGCGAAGGTGGCTCAGTAAGGCCGATCTTCATCGGCCTGCCGCAAGGAGGGAAAAAGTGGAGTTACTTCAACGAAAAGTGGCACCCGATGGTTAGCGACTCTTACGCTGCCGGGTATGCCGGCAACGCCGCCGACGGCGTGTACTACAACGGCGGCAGTTGGATGAGAATTGAAATTTGCGGGTATGTCACAGGAAAACTCCACGGATGGGAAAAGGCCGAACGCGCGATTCGAAACAGGCTCTGGGCAGAGATTCACATAGACGAAGACTATCCGACCAGCCAGGAGTATCTGCCTACCGATGCGAAAAACCCATTCTACGGATATCACCGCGTCTTCGCATGGAATGCGTTTGTGCTTCAGGCCTTGGAAATGGCGAAACTACGTGCGCCGGAAATGGATCCAGGATACCGGGATTCGCCGTCCGCTGCTTGAATCTGCGGGCCGGGGTAAATCCTGCTTTTGGCATACCGTTGTTGCGCAGTGTCAATCGCTCACGGGACGGCAATGCAGGAATTTACTTGTGAATTCAATGTTTGCGGCGGTGATTTCCTTGTTATTCCCTTGGCGGAATGACCATCCATATTGACAATGGCTGATGCTTGCTCCTGTTGGTGCGAAGTAAAGTGTGAAGAACCAGTTGGCGGCGGCCAGTTGAAGATCGAAGCGGGAACGTATCCGAGGCAAAGAGATGAACACCGAAGAGCGAGAGATGGAAATTGCAGATAGGTTGCCGAACCGCAGAGAGTTCCTGGCAGGCGTGGCAGCTCTGGGACTGGCCGGGTGGGCTGAACAAGGAATTGGATGGGCAATTGAAGCGCCAGGGTGGAGCGGACTCCCGGCTCGGCCAGAAGAGCGTCCGCTGGACTTTCACGCTCTGGCAAACGATTTCGACGCGTGGGTAATGGACCCTGCGCATGGATTGTTCAAGCAGGCAAAGGACGGACGTTATGTGTTTCCATCGGCCCTGGAAGGCGTGGAAGACGGAGGGCTTACAACCTACGCGCCGATGGCGCTTGGCAAGGAACTGCGCGGAGAGGGCCTGGACAGTCTGGCCACATCCCTGAAGGGCTACTTCAGCGAACCGTATGGGCTGTTTTTAGATGGCGCCGGGGCAACGCTCTGCGAGTACTGGTACCTGATGAATGTGACCGCGATGGCGTATGGACTGATTCGGTTGCGCTTTGGGCAGGACCCTGAGTGGATGGCCCGCGTGGAGAAGAGCGCTACTCGGCTGAAGGATATGGCGCAACAGATTCACTACGACTTCAACAGCCAGGGCTACGATTTCGCGAAGGCCGCGGCCTTCACCAACCACGACATCTACCGGCAACCGGATGCGGTAGGCGGATACAGCTACGTGATGTTGATGGCATGGAAGCTTACAGGGAAAGAGATGTTTTTGGCGGAAGCCAAGACCGGCATCGACCGCTACCTCGCATTCCCTTCGAACCCCTGGTACGAGGTTCCAAGTGGAGCAATGGCGGTGATGGCGGCCGCAAAGCTTGAAGCAATGGGCTACCCGGCGAATGCGAGAAAGGCACTCGGTTTTGTCTTCGACGCCGAGCATGGGCCGATGGCGACTGGGCGTTGGGGCGGGCGCGAGGTCAACGGTCTGATGGCAGGGTTCAGTACGGAGCCCGCCGGCCAAACCTACAGCATGGAGTCAATGGTGACGTTGCCTTACCTGCTGCCGGCGGTGCGCTTCGTTCCGGAATTGGCCGCTGAAGTTGCGCGCTATGCATTGAACGTTGCCGCCAATATGCGTTGGTTCTATCCGGAGTATCTGCCTCGCGAGAATCAAAGCCGCCCTGAGTTGCCGGCAATGTTTCCTTACGAGCGGTTGAGCCGCGATGAAAAGGGCCACAGTCCCTACGCCACGGGAGACTTTGCAGGGCACCGCTCGATCTATGGCGGCGCGTATGTAATGTGGTTGGACAAGATGATTCAGGCGCAGGGAGACCCATGGCTTTTGCGCTGGGATCTGGGCAAAACGAACTTCATGGACACAGAGCTGCCACCGGCATTTCTCTACTACAATCCGTGGCCCGAAGAGAAGCGCGTCACTGTTCTGACCGACCTGAAGCACAGCCGCGTTCACGATCTTGCGCGCAACCATCCAGTGGAATCCCGAGGGGGCAAAGTTGAGTTGAGTTTGCGTCCGTTTGAAGCTCGGGTAATCGAGATTCGAGCTTAGGATCGCACTAGAGCAGATTCGGAAATGGTGTAGACCAAAAGGGCTTTCCCTCAGGGGCTAAAGCCCGTTGACTTGATTGGCATTTTGCGGCACGGCTGAAGCCGTGCCCTTTCAAAACTGGTCTACAGCAAACGCAAAAATGCTCTAGTGCTTTGGAAGAGCACATAGCGAAGGCTTACGGAGGCTCATGGATGAATCACGCGTGTGGCCACGATGGAAGTCGCATTGGGGGCGCCGGCAACAGCCTTGGTGCGAATGAGGGCTTCGAAGTAGAACGGCTGCGCGGGAGAGCCAGAGACGCCCAGAGCCTGCTGAAGCTTTTGCCGATTGCCGGCGTCGGCCAGAAAGAGCCCGGCCGATTCGGTGCCCTCTTGCTGCAATCCCTGCAGGATGAGAACACTGCCGCGGCCATCGGCAGAGGGCAGCAACGAGATGGTGGCGTAGTCTTCGCCCGAACTTCCCGTGAAGGTCAAACCGTGGTAGGTGTCCTGCTCCCCGGCTTTCGGATGCATATTCTGGAAGAATTTCAGGCTTTCTCCCACTACGCCTTCACGCTCCTGAAAGTTGAGCTTGTCCTGGAAGTAGGATACCCAGGGATTGGAACTGGGGCTGCCCACAAAGACAAAGGCGCCCTGCTCAAGGTCGCGCGGGCGCAACTCCCGGGCCGAGCGAACAGCGAGCCGATCGCGCGAGTCTCCGCTCAGGCGCAGTAGTGTATCGACTACGACCAAGTCCGCATACGACGTCAGAAGTGAACCGGAAAGGTACTTGTTAATGCGCAAATCGCGGGCGGTTGGGTGAGCGATCGTGAACGCGGCGCCGCTCCTGTAAGAAGCGCTCAAATACTGCTCAAGCGTTACGGGCTGTTCGTCGACCAGCCGCATCATGCCGTAGTTGATGTCTGCCACCACTACCTGAACGGGGCTATTGCTCGAATCAAAAAGCGCAGCGAGGGGCCATGGAGGCGGAGGTGGGATTGAAACCGCCGGACGTCGAAACCAGGCAACAAGAGTGGTGACAAGAAAGAGTGCGGCCAGGGACCATGGCAACCACTTGAACAGGGATTTGAATCTTGGGACAGGCCGTCCCGGCTCGGTCTCCGGCTCGTGCTCAACAGTTCGGAAAAGAGTAGTGTAGGCGCCCTTTGGAATCTCGACGATTACCGATTCGCCGCGGCCTTCTCCGTCGAAATACTCATGCAGCCGGAGCCGCAACTGCCGGACATGCACGCGGACCGAGCTGTCCTCAACGACGCTGTAGTCCTGGGCTTTGCCGAAGACGGCGCTCCCGATGTTGTGTTCGCTCAAATCCTGAGTCTGCCCCAGGAGAGTTCTTTCGGCCAGAAAGCGCAACAAGTCTTTAAGCCGCGCCGACTTCTGAAAGGGCGGACTGGCGATAATCCTCTCGATGAGCTGCCAGCGGGCATCTGCCTGAAGTGCCGGTTCCACTTTCATCATCCGCGTTCGATCCCATCCGAATTTCACTTAATCCGAATGTGAGCAATTTGATACACATTCCGGAAATACCATTTCCTCGACGCATCCTAGCACATCGAAGAGAGGGCGGGAAACTCAATCGAAGGCAGATAATTCCCTCTGGATCGGGAAAGAATGCAAGATCGGGATGGATCGTATTTCCTGCCTGAACTTGTGTCCTTTGTTCTGCTGAACCAGCCTTTACCCGAAGGCTTGCGCTTAATCCGCAGCCGTTCCCTGTGCATTTACTCGCGAATTACATGTAATTCGCATTGTTTCTCAAAGATTTCGGCTGTAAGTCCCTTTTCAGTGGCGGCCGCTCTCCTTGAGAGTTGCTGGTGCCTTCGGAATTCGGATTTGATTCCCCGCAGAAGAGCCGATCTGACGGCTTGTTCCCCAAGAATCGTGAAAACCAATGACGAGAGACCTAGCTCAACGCTTCGGCGAGAACCCGATCCTCAAACCGCAGGACCTTCGCCCGAGTGTGGAAGGCATGGAAGTAACCTGCCTCCTGAATCCGGGTGTGTTCCGCTACCATGGCAAGGTTTGCTTGCTGGTGCGGGTTGCCGAGCGCCCGATACAGATGCCGGGCAAAACCTCGTTTCCCATACTGAGCCCCGACGGCCGGCTCGAGGTGCTGGAGTTCGATTCGAGCGATTCGCGGCTCGACCTGAGCGATCCACGCGTCATCAGTTATGACGGCAGCGACTACCTGACTACGATGTCGCACCTTCGCCTGCTTTCAAGCGACGACGGAATTCACTTTACGGAGCCGGAAGGCAGCGAGCCTTTCATGGGATCCGGCGAGCTGGAGACCTACGGCATTGAGGATTGCCGCGTCACGCAGATTGGCGAGTCCTACTGCCTTACGTACACGCAGGTCTCCAGCAACGGTGTGGGCGTTGGGCTGAGAACGACGCGCAACTGGAAAGACTTCGATCATGCGGGCATGATCTTCGCCCCGCACAACAAAGATTGCGCGATCTTCGAAGAGCAGATCGGCGGCAGTTATTATGCACTGCATCGTCCGAGCAGTCCGGAGCTGGGTGGCAACTACATCTGGCTGGCAGAATCCCCCGATCTTGTTCACTGGGGACGGCACCGCTGCCTGGCCCATAGCCGTAAAGGGTATTGGGACAGCGCAAGGGTTGGAGCAGGGGCCGCACCTATACGGACCGCGGAGGGCTGGCTGGAGATTTATCACGGGGCGACGAAAGAGAATCGCTACTGCCTTGGCGCCCTTCTGCTCGATCTGAACGAACCGTGGCGTGTCCTGGCCCGGTCTGAAACACCCATCATGGAGCCTTCTACCCCATACGAGCTGGAAGGATTCTTCGGCCAAGTCATTTTCACCAACGGCCATCTGGTCGATGGAGACCGCATCACGATGTACTACGGCGCAGCCGACAGCGTGATATGTGGCGCGCATCTCTCCATCTCGAGCATCCTCGCCGATCTCCTCCGGACTCCCGGGAGGCCGTGAATGAACCAGTTGCGAAAGGAGTTTGAGGTTTTTCTCCGCTGCTCCCACTCCATGCAGGTACTGATGGTGTCGAACATGATCTATGCGTTAGTTCTTCCGGTCATCGAGGTCTTTGTAGCGGCATACGTCATGCGCAACTCTCATGCAGTGTCCAAGGTTGTCACCTATCAGTTGTCAATCTACGCGGCGACTCCCCTAGCATTTTATATAAACGGGAAGCTCCTGGGCCGCGTTGGAGCCAAGCACCTGTACGCCGCGGGGATGGTGCTGTCGGGAGTGGCAATGATGCTGATGATGCAATTGAGCATCCTCACTCCGATCGGCGTCGCGACATCCGGGTTCACGATGGGATTGGCCACAGGTATCTTCTGGGCCAACCGCGGCTACCTTGCGTTAACGGCCACCAACGACGGCAACCGGAACTATTACTACGGCCTGGAGAACTTCATGGCGTCTTTGGCCGCCGTCGCTGTGCCTGCGCTTATCGGCTTCTTCATAAGCGGCACAGCTCTTTACGGTTGGCTGGGTGGAGTTGCCAACCGGGCTTATCACACGATCGCGATTGTCGTATTCGGATTGACGATTCTTTCTGCCGGCATACTCGAGCGGGGCACCTTCCGCAATCCAAAACGTACCCGCTTCGTCTTCTTCCATTTCCATCCGCTGTGGTGGCGGATGCTGCAGTTGGCGCTGCTCAAAGGCTTAGCCCAGGGATACATTGTCACAGCGCCTGCCATGCTCATCATGTTGCTGGTGGGTCAGGAGGGAACTCTGGGCACCACCCAAGCGATCGGCGGAGTGTTTTCCGCATGCCTGTTGTATCTGGCCGGCCGGGTGGCCGAGCCGAAACATCGCATCCTCGTCTTCTCTTGCGGACTCATCCTTTTCTTTCTTGGTGCGGTCACGAATACGCTGCTTTTCAACGCCGTGGGCGTGCTCGTCTTTATCGGGTGCCTTCTGCTGGCCAAGCCATTGCTGGATCTTGCCTACTACCCGATCCAGCTCCAGGTGGTCGACGTTGTCTCCCATATCGAAGGACGCAACGAGTACGCGTATATCTTCAACCACGAATTCGGCCTGTTTCTCGGTCGCGGCCTGGGCTGCTTCTTGTTCCTGGCCATCGCATATTGGGGATCCGGCGTAGCCGCGCTTAAGTATGCCCTACCTGTAATTGCGCTACTGCAGCTCCTGTCCATCCGGGTGGCTGGTCAGATCCTTAAGGGCCTGACCGCGGCGGGAATGAGCACCTCCCCCGTCGCCAGCCACGCCGTAACCACATTGGAGGCCTAACAACCATGCAAACGATTGAAGGAGACAAAATGAGTCACATTTACCCCAGGGCACGCTTCTCTTGGCGCCCATTGATGTTGCTTTTGGTGGCGTTTGGCTTGGTGGCAGGCGTCCCCGTCGCGGCCCAATCGGGCAGAGGCACTCTAACAGGCACCGTAAACGATACAAATGGGGCCGTAATTCCAGGTGCAGCCATCGCACTCACGGAGACCCAGACGGGAAGCTCCTACGACAGCAAGTCCGGCCCTGAGGGTCTGTTCACGTTTCCCGAGCTTCCGCCGGGAACTTACGCGTTGGAAATTGACGCTGCCGGCTTTGAAACCTACCGTCAGGTCGGCATCGTTGTGCAGGTCGCCAGCACTTCCACCATCACTGCTCAGTTGAAAGTCGGTTCCGCCCAGGCCACGGTAACCGTCACCAGCGACGCCTCGCACCTGGAGTCCGAATCCTCCGATGTGGGCTTCTCCATGTTGCCTCAGGTACTGGATTCGCTTCCGCTGCCCTTCGGCGGTGAGATCCGGAACCCGCTGGAATTCGCGGCCCTCTCGCCCGGATTCGCCGGCTCCATGAGCAACAACCCCTCCTCGCCGCCCTCCGGAGCCTTCAAGCTCAGCGGCGGACAACAGGGCGGCGGCGACATCCTGCTCGACGGCGCCACCACCGAGCTCGCCTCGGCCAACATGCAGGTAACCTATGGTTTCAGCGTCGAGGCGGTCTCCGAGTTCAAGGTCATGACCAACACCTTCGACGCCCAGTTTGGAAGCGCAAGCGGCGGCGTGGTCAATCTCTCCTCCAAGCAAGGAACGAACACCTTTCACGGGTCGGCTTACGACTTGCTCAAGAACCGCGTGATCGATGCCAACAGTTGGCTCAACAACTACCAAAACGCCGTCTTCGGGCCCAACTCGACAACCAAGCCAATGGACACCCAGAACGACTTCGGCGCAAGCGTCGGAGGGCCGGTGCGGGTTCCCTGGCTTTACAACGGTAAAGACAAGACGTTCTTCTTCTTCAATTACGAGGGCTTCCGGCAAATCAATGGCGGGAAATCCGTGCAATCTGGGCCCACGCAGGCCATGCTCGGTGGCGACTTCTCGTCCATTCTGGCCCCTATCACCATCGGCGGCCAGGCCATCCAACCCGTACAGCTTTACGACTACACAACCTGCACTGGAGCCAAACAGGGACAACCTTGTCAGGCTTACGCGAACAACAAGATCACCGAAGCTCCAGACCCGGTCTTTGCCGCCGCATCCAAGGTTATGCCCTCTGCCCCCTCCAGCGTCACCAGCCCTTACGACAACATCAATGACGACAGTTCCAACCACGAGCAAGCCGACATGTGGAACATTCGTATCGACGAGAACATCAACACGCACAACAAGATCTCAGCCAGTTACTTCACCGGCAACATGCCTTACATCAGTACCCAAAGCCTCGGGCCGCTTTTCGACGGCGGCAACACGCAGGGCAACAAATATCTGCGTCTGGGCTATGACTACTTCATCTCGCCCACCATGCTTAACCACTTCAACGCCGGCTTCACGCGCCGTCATCGCGTCGAGGGCTCGGGCGAAGGCGGTTATGGCGGCGACTGGGCCACCAAGTTCGGCCTCAAGGGCGTAGGCAGCGCGGTTTTCCCCAGATTCCAATATAACTATCCCCAAAATGGCATCAACACCCCCAGCGATGGCGCAAGCACTTTTGACGACAACGTCTTTCAATATGACGACGCGGTCTCCTGGCAGAAGGGCCGTCACAGCTTCAGGTTCGGCGGCGAATTTCGCGCCGCGCAGTTCAACCTGAATATTCTGACCGGCAGCGCCGGCCAGTTCAATTTCACCCAGGGCCCCACCAGCACCCCGGCCGACGGGAACTCCGGCTTCGGCTTCGCCAGCTTCTATCTCGGCGCAGCCTCCAATGCGTATATTGACATTCCCCAGATCAATGGATGGCGCGTCAAGTATTTCGCCTTCTTCGGCGCTGACGACTGGAAGCTCAACAACAAGCTAACCTTGAACCTTGGCCTGCGTTATGACATGCCAATCCCGGTGACCGAGTCGCAGAACCGCATGTCCTATGTGGATCCAACTCTTGCGAACCCTGGGGCGGGCGGTCTTCCCGGCGCTTACGTATTCGAAGGCAGCGGCACAGGGCGCCTGGGCGGCAGCTCCCCGCAGTCGATCTTCAAAAAGGCGTTCGGTCCGCGCGTGGGCCTCTCCTATTCGCTCGATCCCAACACCGTCATCCGCGCCGGCTACGGCATTTACTTCTCCACCCAGCGCGTGGGCGGCTTCGCAGAGAACGACAGCCAGGGCTTCTTCTCCAGCTACACGTACCCCAATTCGGCCAGCAATCAGACCCCTGTAGCCGTGCTCTCGCAGATCGCAGCCTATCCCGGCAAACTGCCACCCTTCATCGACCCCACGGTCATGAACGGGCAGGGCAACGCCCTCTTCATCGAGTCGAAGGTCGATCGCCCCGGGACCATCCAAAACTGGACACTCGATATTCAGCGCCAACTGCCCTTCAATGCCATTGTCGATGTGGCCTACGTTGGCGGTCATGGCGACCATCTGCAGGCATTCCTGCATGACCCCAACCAGGGCAACCCGAGCAACTTGTCGCGTGGCGCATGTTTGCAAGTCGACATTACCAACCAAGCGACAAGCCCGGTTTGCGCAGGTCAGGCCGCAGTCGCAGCACCCTATCCCGGGTTCAGCGGCTCCGTCTCCCAGGCCCTGCGTCCCTTCCCGCAGTATGGAACCGTCTCGGTGGATTCAGCGACCATGGACGATCCCTTTGGCGATTACACGTACAACGCCATGCAGGCTCAGGTAACCAAGCGTACCAGCGCCGGGCTGACAGTGTTGGCCAGCTACACCTGGTCAAAAAACCTCACCGATGCCGATTCGGAGTATCCGAGCGAGGCCGGCTGGGAAGGGAATGGGAATGCGGGCGCACAGAACGTCTACAATCTGAAGCCCGAGAAGGCTCTCAGCTCGTTTGACATCCCGCAGCGCGTCGTCCTGGCCTGGACTTACGATCTGCCCTTCGGCAAGGGCAAGCAGTTTGCCAATCAGGGTGGAGCTGTCAACGTGCTGGCCGGTGGATGGAAGATTGCCGCCGTCCAGAAGTATCAAAGCGGCACCGCACTCAGCGTATCCTCGTCGAACTGGACCTCGGGCATCTTCGCGGGCTCCCAGGGCGCAACCGGCGCCGGTTCGGGCCGTCCCAACATCGTTTCCGGACAGAGCGTCGGCGCGCTGCACGGCAAGTACGTCTGGGGCAAGAGCCGCATCCTTAACCAGGCTGCCTTTGCTCCGGCCGCCAACTTTACCTTTGGCAACGCGCCTAAAGCCCTTGGGATCCGCGAGCTCTTCAACAAGTCCGAGGACTTCAACGTCACCAAGGCCATCCCCATGTTCACCGACCGGGTCCACACCGACTTCCGCGTGGAGTTCTTCGACCTCTTCAACCGGCACCAATTCACCAACTTTGACACGTCAGTGAGTTGCAGCACCTCGGCGACACAAACCTGCAGCCCGCTGGTCAATACCAACACAAACTTCGGCAACGCTGGGGGCCTTGCCTATGGCCCGAGAAACATCCAGGGCTCTTTGCGGGTCACCTTCTGACGCCTCCCAAGCAAATCAGCCCAGTTACGCCTGAGGTCTGAAAACAACCCAACACTCCCGGACCTCTACAACGAGGTCCGGGAGAATTGTATTTTTGCGCGCAACACAAACCAGAGAGCAGCCAAAGAGCAGTGTGATCGGTCTATTAGAAAAATCGCCGTATGGGATCACGCAATGGCATTCAGTGACGTGAAGATAAACTACCATCAATCCATGTTTCGCATCCGCCGCCGGCGATTTCCGGTTTTCGCTGCAGTGATTCAGATGGCATGCGTGCTCTCGTCAGCCGGCACCGCGCAGGTTATCGATTCACCGATTCAGGCTCAAGTCCAGGAACACTTCCAGGCAGCGCAGCAGGCGCAGCAACGAGGGCAGCTTGACGCCGCGGTTGCCGAGTACAACCAAGTCTTGCGGCTCCAGCCCCGGTTACCCGAGGTTTATGCGAATCTCGGCCTGGTCTACTACGCCCACGGAGAGTTCGAGAATTCCGCGAAGGCTTTTGCTTCGGCTGAAAAACTGCGCCCCGGAATGCGCGGCGTGAGTCTTTGGCTCGGAATTGACGAAGTGAGGCTGAACCATCCGGCGCTTGGCGTAAATCATTTGCGCGAGGCGATTCGCCTTGATCCGAGGGAAAAGCTGGCCCAGAGCTGGCTGGGAACCGCGCTGTGGGATGCGGGGCAAACAGACGCGGCTTTGCTGCAATTACGCAAGGCAGCCGCGCAATTCCCCGACGATCCCGATCTGCTCTTTGCGCTCGGCGAGGCCTATGGAAAGTCCGCCAGGCAGCAGTCGGAGCAGCTTCTCGAAGACTCCTCGGGAACGGCGATCTCCGACCGGATTTACGCCAGCGCGTATGTTGCGGAGCGCGATTGGACCAAGGCCGAAGGCCATCTTCGCCGCGCCATCGAGCGCGATCCGCACTCGGTCGACGCCCATCTGGAACTCGCCGAGGTCTATCTCGAGGAAGCGAACCTGACCGCTGCGCGGCCCGAGCTGGACCATGCGGCGGCATTGGCGCCAAACTCTGCCGCCGTGCTGGCTCGCAGCGGAGAGTTGCTGGTTCTTACCGGACAACAGGCGGAGGGCCTCTCCGGCATCGAGCAGGCCATGGAGAGAGACCGCAGCGAGGCGCTCGATGCGCTGGGGCTTCCTGCGAAGGACCGCATCCAGGGCAATGGCGCAAGCGCCGGCCTTCTCGCAATGCTTCACGAGGCAGTGGAGAAACTGGAAGCGATTGAAACTCCAACTCCAGCGGGAAAGGCCGCGCTCGCAGCCTTGCACGCTCGGCTGGAGGACATTGACGCCTCGGAGCAAGCCTACCGGCGGCTCGGCGCTGTTCCAACAATCTCGCGGCCGACTGTCAATGCTCTTGGGCAGGCGAAGGATGCATTTCACCAACATCGCTATGACGATGCCGAGGCCGCGCTTCTTCGCTGGCTGGCAATTCATCCCGGCGATCTTTCCGCACGTTATGACCTGGTTGCCGCGCGCCGTCAAATCACTATGGAGCAGATTGCGCGTCTGCTTGCCGTCGCACCGGATTCGTATCACGTGCATCAACTCCTCGGCCAGCTTTATGCCGACCGCGAGGAAGATGAAAAGGCACTCTCCGAATACCTTGCCGTGGCCGCGGCTCGTCCCGATCTGCCCGATGTGCACTTCTGGCTTGGCCACCTGTATTGGAAGCATGGCGACGCAGACCACGCGTTCGCGGAGTTGACGCGGCAATTGGAACTGGATCCCGGTCATCCCGAGGCCAACGGAGAACTTGGCGCTGTGTTGGTGGCCGAACAGCGTAACGAGGAAGCAATTCCGCATCTTGAGTTGGCGATCCGCGGTAAGCCCGATCTGTGGCCCGCCTACTCGCAATTGGGGCGCGCATACGCAATGGAGAAAAGCTATGTCCGGGCCGAAGAGGTGCTGAGACGAGGGCTCGCGCATGACCGCGATGGCTCGACGCACTATCAGCTTGGGCAGGTTCTGCGCGCCGAGGGCAAAACCGCGGAGGCCGCCCACATGTTCGACCAGGTCCGCGCCATCAAAAGCGAGCAATCTGCCTCGCCCTCTGGCAATAACCGCGCAAACGATGGAGAAATGCAATGAGCCGCCCTTTGACCGTCGCGCCTGCGATTCTTCTCCTCGTACTTGTTTCTCCGCTGCGGGCCCAACCCACGGCGCTGGATGAGGGCGTGAAGCTGATCCGCGAAGGACATTTCGATTCCGCGTTGATCAAGCTGGAGGAAGCGCGTCGCGCGTCGCCGCGCAATGCCACGATTGAAAACCTGCTCGGAATTACAGAGACCAAGCTCGGCCACCCGGATACGGCCGATACTCACTATCGCAACGCAATTCGCCTTGACCCGTCACAAGCCGGGCCGCACCGCAATCTTGGCTTCAATCTGCTCACTGCGAGAAACTATGCCGGTGCGGAGCCGGAACTGCGCGAAGCATCCCGGCTGAGCCCCGGAGATCCCTTTGCCCACTACTATCTGACGTTGCTGGCGCTCGCAACGAATCATGATGCTGAGGCGGTGGAGCAGGCCTCTCATGCGGGCCAATTGATCGACAACGATCCTGAAGCCGGCGCGGGTTTGATCGAAGCCGCCGTTCGCCTGGCGCGCGTGGACGCCGCCGCCACCCGTATTAGCAGCATGGAAGAGGCCAACCAGCTCTCGCCCGATCGAGAGTATTCCATCGCGGTCCTTCTCAGCCAGCGCGGGTTCTATGGGCAGGCGGTGCATTGCTTCCAGCGAATTGCAAAACTAGACCCGTCATGGGGGAATCGCTACAACCTCGCGCTAGCGCTTCTCTACGACGGCCAGCCAGCGGAGGCATCGACGCTCCTCTCGGCGCTGCACACAGAACGGCCAGCACACGCAGACACTCTCATGTTCCTTGGTTCGGCGTTCGAAGCGCAGCAAAAGATGCCCGAGGCGCTGGAAGCCTATCGTGCTGCCGCTGTGGCCGACCCCTCCAATCCGGATCGAACTCTGGATTACACGCGATTGCTGATGGACATGGACCGCTACGACGAGGCAATCGAGTTTATTCAGACTGGCATGATGGAGACTGCCGCGACTTCGCCTCTGAAACTACGCCTGGGCGCGGTGGAAATGATCAAGGGAGACTATGTCGCTGCACGCGAGGCATTCCAAGCCGCGCTCGCTGAAAACCCGGAGCTCGATGCCGCTTATGTTGGCCTGGCGCAAACGTATGCACGCCAGGCGAATGACACTCAGGCCATTCGCATCCTTGAAGCAGCGCGGGCCAACAGGCCCGGCCGATATCTACTGGAGTATTACTTCGGCCTGTTAGCCAGCCGCCTGGGCCGCGAGCAGGAGGCTCTTGACGCACTAAAACAAGCTGCACAATTGGAGCCCAATTCCCCCGATCCATCTTTTGAACTCGGCAAGCTCTACGCGTCTAAGGAAGAATGGTCTCGAGCTCAACAGGCATTTGAACATGTTGTCGAGTTGAATCCTCAATTCGCGGCAGGCCACTACCAATTGTGCCGTGTTTATGAGCATCTCGGGCTCCGCGACAGAGCCGAACAAGAAGCGCAACAAACTCAAGCACTCAAAAGGAAACAACAAGAAGATACGCTTCGCAAGCAACGGGAGCGAGGTGGAAGTTTTCAGCCGCAGAACACTCTCGCGCCTTCCAACCAGCCATGATCTTGAAGACCAGTGGCGATCGCCTCTCGTTGAATCGTTACTGCGTTACTTCTTTGCCTGCGACGAAAACACGCGGCCTCAATGGACCTGCGATGAAGTACGCAAGCTCGCGGTAATCGATAAACTCATGGATCAGAAAATCGGCATTTTTGCCCGCTTCCAGTGACCCTATCCTGTCTCCCAGGCCAAGGCTGCTCGCGGCAGTGAGCGCCTCGGCAGGGCTCAGGCGCATCTGCAGGCAGCCCAGCGAGAAAATGAACGGCATTGACGCGACCGGAGACGAGCCTGGATTGAAGCCGGTGGCAAGGACAATTCCCAGACCAAGCTCGATCATCTTCCGCGCCGGCGGTGACGCCAGGGTACGCGACGAGAAAGAAGCAGTAAGATATGGAGCGGAGGCAAAGCCGATGCTGATCGTTCACGTGCATGTACACGTCAAGCCTGAGTCGGTCGCAGACTTCAGGGAGGCAACCCTAGAGAATGCCCGCTTGAGTGTTCAGGAGCCTGGGATTGCACGCTTCGATGTTGTCGAGCAGCAGGACGATGCGACTCGGTTCGTGCTGATCGAGGTCTACCGCTCTCCGGGAGCAGCGGCCGCACATAAAGAGACAGCTCACTATGTGAAGTGGCACGATGAGGTGGCAGACATGATGGCGGAGCCGCGTCATAGCGTGAAGTACAACGATGTCTTTCCCGAACCGCTGGATTGGTAGAACCAGGATTGGCAGAACATGCGCTTCGAGTTTGCGACCGCAACGAGGATCATCTTTGGTGAGGGCACGGCTGCCAGCCTCCCCGATTTGGCTCGTACCTTCGGCTTACGACCGTTCGTAGTAGCCGGCGCTTCGAGAGAGCGTGCTCAAGCGCTTGTCTCGGCACTTTCGGCGGAGACCTTCGCGGTGACAGGCGAGCCGACAGTCGAGATGGTCCGCGAGGGCGCGCGGCAAGCGCAGGACGCCGCCTGCGATGTCGTGATTTCGATTGGCGGCGGCAGCGTAGTCGACGCCGGCAAAGCGATTGCCATCATCGCTACCAACGGAGGCGAGCCGCTCGAGTTTCTCGAGATAGTGGGAAAAGGTCGCGCGATCACGGTCCCGCCTCTGCCGTTCATTGCAGTACCGACCACGGCCGGCACCGGCAGCGAAGTCACGCGCAATGCCGTGCTGGGATCGACCGAGCATGGCGTCAAAGCGAGCCTGCGAAGCCCGCTGATGGTGCCGCGTGTCGCAGTGGTCGATCCCGAGCTGACATACGGGCTACCGCCTGAAGTCACCGCATTTACCGGCCTCGACGCCCTGACGCAGCTCATCGAGCCCTATGTGAGCATACGAGCTAATCCACTGGTCGATGCCATTTGTGTTGCCGGGATCGAACGGATCGCAGGTGCGCTGCGACGCGCGTGCCACAACGGCGCGGATCGCGATGCACGACACGATATGGCCCTGGCAAGCTTGTTCGGCGGCTTGGCGCTGGCAAACGCTGGGTTAGGTGTGGTGCATGGATTTGCGGCGCCGCTCGGAGGACAATGGAAGGCTCCGCACGGAGCGCTCTGCGCCGCGCTGTTGCCACACGGCATGGCGGCCAACGTAGCTGGATTACGCGCCCGTGCACCACAGCATCCAGCTCTCGAACGCTATGCTACGATCGCGCGACTGCTCACCGGCCGGAATGATGCCAGCGTGGAGGATGGCATCGACTGGGTCAGGGCACTCTGCGCCGAACTCGGCATCCCTGCGCTGCGTGCATGGGGAGTTACCGAAGCTGATTTGCCGGGCGTAGCTGAGAAGGCGGCGAAAGCCAGCAGTATGCAAGCCAATCCACTTCCACTTACGAAGGAGGAGTTGATTGCGGTGGTTAGGGCCGCGCTCTAGCGATGCTGGTTCCCTGGGAAATCCGATCCTGAAACGCGGTTTGGGCTGTTAACCGAGGATCCTGCGCAGCCAGATCAGCGAACCCTTGCAGACTTGCATTAAGACTTCTTAGGACTGATTCATTCCTGATGAGTCACTCGGCAGTCCGTCAGCAACTGGAGACCGTTGAACACGAACGAGTGCCCATTGTGCCCGTTCTTTCGATGTCTGATTCACCGTGACCCAAACTCACCTCAGTTGACAGGTGTTGCGTTGCGTTGGTCGAGGGTTAGGGAGTTGGGGCCGGGCGCGACCTGGACGCGTTGGGACCACACGAGCGACTGGTTGTTGTAGCGGGTGGAGATCATCAGGTAATAGGTTCCGGGGGCGATGGCGTTGAAGGTTCCCTTGCCGGTGGCATCGGCGCGGACAGCGGATACCGCGTTCGCCTTGATGGCCTCAAGGATTTTTTGGCAGTCGGGAGTGCGGTTTCCGCAGGCCTGCCCTATTGCCTTATAGGGAGACGTTCCGGGAGGGACAATGACGCCCGCCCTGGCGACGATGTCCGCAAGGCTCTCGCGGAGAAGCGTGAAGGGCTGCGCAGCAAGGGAGTTGGGAGCAGCGCCCTGCACGGGGAGGCCTGAGACGAGCGTAAGCGAAGCGTTGCCGACGGTGGCTGCAACGAGGGAGGAATTGCCGTTGTTGGTGGCTGGTGACGCGGCCGGCATGGCTTCGGCGGGAATGGCTTTGGCGGGAGTGAGCAGAGCGAGATTGCAGGTTTGTTCGGACGGGGCAAAGGTGAAGTTGTCGTCGTTGTCCTGGCCGGTGATGGAGCGCCCGTGGACCTGGTAGGAGCCTGTGCCGGGATCGAGGGTGTTGGCGGAGCCGAAGGCAAGGTTGAGGGGGTGGTCGGGCGCGGCGATCCTGATGATGGCATGCGAGCCCTCGGCGAGGACCGTGTCCACCAGCGACTTGATCGCCGTCTCGCGGCTTGATCGCACATTTCGATGACACTTGGCGGCCGGTTGATGCGGATCGCGCTCGCCGGCAACGATGGCTTCGATGATGGCCATGCCGCCGAGTCCGGTTATATCGCTGAGTACGCAGATGAATCTGTAGATTCATCTGGGTGAGCGCCTTGTGCATATGCTGCACGTGGACTGCGGCGCTGTCCACCAGGCTGGCGCGGTGACGGCTCAAGGAGCGAAGGGCGCAGATTTGGCTGTCGGGACGGAAGGAGGCTTTCAAAAGCCCCACCGCGTGAAGGTACTGCAACCACTGACAGTCCTGCACATCGGATTTTCGACCCGGGCACGTGCTTGACGTGTTTGGAGTTGACCAGGCACACCTGGATGCCGGCCTCTTCCAGGATTTCGTGCGGAGGAATCCAGTAGACCCCGGTCGACTCCATCGCTACGGTGGTGATGCCGCATCGGACCAGCCACGCCGCCATGGCCCGCAGGTCGGCGGTGAAGGTCGGAAAGCCGCGTACCGGTTGCGGATCGCGATCCGGCGGCTGCGGACAGGGGCCAGGCTGTGAGGCGGGCAATCTCCTAAACGGAATCGCAGGCCTGTCCCCGGGACCAGCGTCACCAGTGTCGCAATCACAAAGCCTGGGACCATGCTCAGGAACGGGCTACACTGCTCCAATGCGAGGCCGGCCTACTTCCCCAATCCGCTATCGATTCCAGCATAAAACCACTCGACCCGAGTTCATTCCAGATGTAACTCGCAACGCAAGTCATGATGCTCAGGATGGCACTGCAGCCCGGTAGCCCATCTTAGCAACTGGAGGAATGCCATTAGCAAAGCATTCCTTGACGCAGTGCAGATTTATTTGAAGACGAGTTCGCGAAGTTGAGGAGCGATCAGAACAGTTCGATGGCTGGCCGGCTGTTGTCGCTCTTTGAAGTACCGCCGGCCACAGTCATGTGGGTGACGGTCTGGCTGGCCATTCTATAGCTATTGAGATGGGACTCCAGCAATGTCTTGAAGGTTGTATCGAAAAGACCATCCCAGCCGGGACGATCCGGCCGTTCGGCCAACCGCAACAAGTGGTCACGCATTTCCACCAGCGCCACCTGCACGTGTTCCATTCTCTGTCGCATGACATCCTGAAACTGGATGTGTCCCATCGCCTCCACTAGATGGCTCACACTTTCCTGATGGCCCGTTTCTACGGCTGAAATAACATCAAGCTGCAATTTGCAGCCAACGCTGAAATCCCGCTGCATGTGAGTTAGGTCGGCGACCAACTCTTGCAGTGCGACAAGTCCATGCTTTTCCACAAGCGCCTTCTGCGCCTCTACCATCTTGGCGGTTACCTTAACGGCCGTTGCATTGAGCTTTCCGGCAATGTCCGCAGCCGCGCTCGCAGACCGCTTTGCGAGCGATCTGACTTCGTTGGCGACCACCGCGAAGCCGCGGCCAGCGTCGCCCGCCCTGGCCGCTTCAATCTCCGCGTTCAGCGCCAGCAGATTAGTCTGGCTGGCGATGGCTGCGATGACCTCGATGATGGGGGTCAAGGCCTCGACGTCGTCGGCTAACATACGGATCTGTTCGTAGTTGCCATGCATCTCACAGGCTTGCTCGTTCAACTTCGCCTCAAGCTTGGAGATGAGCTGGGTGTTTTGCTCCACTCGGCCATTGGTGACCTCTGTCAATGTCTTCCCGCTCTGAACGGAATCAGCGATGCGATCCATCTGACGGCTGGATTGGGCACTCAGCAGATTGAGTTGCTTGATCAGAGCGGTGATCTCGCGCTCAGATTCTGCCAGAGATCCACCTATCTGCTCGTGCATCACATCGATGTAGGGCTTGCAGTCCTTGATGTCTACCTCGACAGCCTTGTGCACCGCCAGTTCACGCGATACTTCATCGAAATTGAGTTGGCCGAAGCCCCACATGTCGAAGATGGCGCGGCGGGCCATTGTCCAGTTCCACCATTCGACGATCAGCAGCGGCACGAATTTGAGAACCGCGAGCGCTACGACGATGCTTATCCAGCCGGCGATGAAAGCCCGTCCTTGGATACGGAATAGGACTGCAAGGAACAGAAGATTGCAAAGTAGTGCAAGTGCCACTTGAAGGAACAGCCGCTTCTTAATGCGGCGTATCCGCAACTCTCGATCGTTCATAACCTCGGCTCCCAAGTCGCCACCAGTCCAATCCGCCGGACGGAGATCGTTTGAAGTTTGCGGACAGCATCGACATTGCGATTTCACGCTCCCGGCAGAATCTGTTTGATGACCTTGATCAGATCACAGCCCGATACGGGCTTGACCAGCCAGCCCGTGGCGCCGAGCCGCCTGCCCTCATCGCGCTTCGCGGCCTCGCTTTCCGTGGTCAGCGTCAGAATCGGAAAGAATCTGCATCCGGCGAGCGCACGAACCTTGCCGATCATTTCCAGACCCCCCATAACCGGCATGTTGATGTCGGTGAGGATGAGGTCTGGCTTGACTCCGCCTTTCAACTTGTCGAGTGCCTGCTGGCCATTGTTGGCGGTTTCCACCCGAAACCCGCTCATGGACAGCGTGCTCTTGAGGCTCATCACCATCGTCGGTGAATCGTCGACGACCAGAATTGTCTTTGCCATGTGAGTCCCTTAATCCTCAGGTTTCAATGCCGGTTCCAGCCATGCGCGCAGTTCAGCATTCCTCGGCCAACCGGTCACGCGCGCCTTAGCCGTCATCAGCACTTGCAGGTCGGCAGTGTGCATGTGGCCGCATTCGGATAGATCGACCTTGGCAGAAGATTTGTTCTGGAGCCATTCGAGCAGCCCTTCCGCTTCCTCCACACTTACGTCGTCGCGAAATATTGCGCGGTTCTTCCTGAATTCGATTGGCATCAGGCGATCTCCCGGATATTCAGTATCATCAACACGGAACCGTCTCCCATCAGCGCCGAACCCGACCAGGTGGACAAGTTAGATAGAAGGCCTGCCATAGGTTTCTGTATCACGCCAAGGGTTTCCCTGAATCCGTCCACCAGGAGACCCAGTACTCCGCCCCCTGCTTGAACAAGAAGTACAGATAGTTCATCGTCCGCGTTGGCCTTATGTTGAGCGGCGATTCCCAGCAGGCTGTTTAAAGCCTTCAAAGGAACGACCCGTCCTCGCAAAACCGCCGTCATGCTCTGCTTGATTCGATGGATGGAATGCCTGGGAACCCGCACGGTTTCCAAGACATTGTCCATGGGGACGCCAAAGAGTTGGCCGTCGCACTCAATGACCATGACTTGAGTCACGGCCATCGAGAGCGGCAGAGAGATACGGATCGATGTGCCCTTGCCAAGTTCACTCTCAACTATGACCGAGCCGTTTAGCTTTTCGACCGCCGTTCGCACCACGTCCATGCCTACGCCGCGGCCCGATAAGTCTGAAACCACTGCCGCTGTAGACAGGCCGGCAGCGAAGATCAGGTTAACGGCCGAGCGGCCGTCCATTCGCTCCAGAGCCGCTTCGTCAATGAGCCCCTTCTCATAAGCCTTGCGCTTGATAACCGCTGGATCAATGCCCTTGCCGTCGTCGACGATCTCGATGACCACGCGGTCGGCTTGTTGCGCAGCGCGAATCGTGAGTGTGCCGGTCTCCGCCTTGCCATTGGCCCGTCTGACTTCAGGAGTTTCGAGCCCGTGATCGAGGCTGTTGCGGACGATGTGGATCAATGGGTCGGCCAGTGCCTCGATGATGTTCTTGTCCGCCTCGGTTTGCTCGCCTTCGAGCACCAGTTGGACTTCCTTGCCGAGTTTGCGGGAGATGTCGCGCACCAGTCGTGGGAAGCGCTGGAAGACGATCGAAACCGCCATCATCCGCACCTGCATAATCGCATCCTGCATTTCGTCAGCGATGCGATTGATGACCGAGTACTGGCCCTTGATCTCACGCGAAAGCTCGCGCACGCCGTATTGCGCCTCCGCCCTCTGAGCCAGATATGGCAGCGCGTTCTTCTCGACTACGAGTTCTCCGATCAAGTTCATGAGCCGGTCGATCTTGGCCTGATCGACCTTGAGGCTGCGCGGACCGGTCTGGTTGTCTTCGGCGCGGCGGCCAAACTTGATTCCATCGTCGGCGATTGGCTTGGAGGCGGCGGATGCAGCAGCTTCCTCTTCTGCGCCGGTCCGACTTCCGTCCGCAACGGACTGTTGAACGAGTTTCGGAATGAACTGGCTCCGATGAGCATTCAGCCATTCGAGCAGCGGGAGACCGCTGGCAGAAGCAACAGCTGCCGCAAGCGAAGCGTCAATCTGACCTTCGGCTTCGGCATTGCCCAAGAAGATTACAAGATTCTTGAGCACCGCCGCAACCGCCTTGAGCCTTCCGGAGAGCCAGGCGGGATGATCGTCCAAAGTGAGGATCTGTTGTTGTGCCGTCAGAAGCCGAGTGAGCGCGGCTGCTTCTTCGATGGATTCCGGACTTCTCTCTGCCTCGGAATCC
>Ga0182014_10001897_pt1 | contig 27269 bp, 25 predicted proteins | sample 612S2DmetaG_FD_120489 | JGI IMG/M metagenome (GOLD analysis project Ga0182014, IMG submission 120489) | Permafrost microbial communities from Stordalen Mire, Sweden - 612S2D metaG | ecosystem: Environmental > Terrestrial > Soil > Wetlands > Permafrost | place: Sweden: Stordalen | collected... | reverse complement strand
GGCGGGCCGCGCGGCATGGGTCGGATGCACCGCGTCGGCGAACAGCACGGCCTCGTCGTCGGGCAGCGAGTTCAAGACTTTTTCATAGTTCGCGATGAAAGCCTTCTGCTTTTCCTCGTCGAGCTTACGCGGGATGACCTTCGGCTTGTGATATTCGAGCCCCAGGCGATGCAATAACGCGATCAGTCCCGAGCGGCCCGCGTAGACGTGGCCGAACTCCTGCTCGATCCAGGCGCCGATCTGACGCGTCGAGCGCGGCAACGCCGCCGCGACCCAGGCCTTCAGGTTTTCCTGTTGCTCGCCGTTCATCTGGCAGGCGCTGCCGCCGGCATCGAAACGCGTCAGCCCTTCAATGCCATCCTCGATGAACAAGCCGTGCCACCGGCGGATCGTGTCGTCGTCCAGCAGCAAGGCCCCGGCGACCTTTTCGCAACTCCAGCCGGAATCCAAAAGCACCAGCGCATTGGCACGCCGCGCCAAACGATGCGCCGCCGATCCATCCCGCGCCAGGGCGGTCAGGTCGGCGCGATCAACGGGAGACAAAAAGCCGGCGCAAATCATGCCCCATGACGAATCCCAAAATCGCCCCATGGCAAGCGGTTTTTCGGACTATCGATGAATCGGGGTATACCGCGAAAGACCAGGCCGTGCGGACCCTCGATCGGCTGCGCTCGATAATTTCGGAAGTAGATTGGACGGCAATCTCCGGAGGATTAAATCTAACCATGTCGGCCGGGATTTGCACCGTTCGTCAAACAGATTCAGTCGACGACATTTTAACCCGAGCCGATGCTGCGCTTTATCGAGCCAAAGATGCTGGCCGTAATCGCGTCGTTGCGGCATAGCCCTGTCTATTCTTTGCAACCGACCCGGTTCCAACCTTCGTTGAATTGAAGAACTCAATGCGCGGCTTATCAGAATGAGTTCTTAAAACCGTCCGCTTCGCGCCAAAACGGGTCATTCGCCCATTAAGATGTTTAGGGCCTCATCTACCTCAATCCAGAGATATGCAGATCCCAACGCTTAACCGAAACTTTCGTTCTGAACCTTCTCGTGCGCGCCTGACGACAATACCGGCTCGCCCAATGGGCCGTAGAGGAAGCCGCGCGGCCACAAGGGCGGAGGGAAACCCGGATCCGGCGTTACGAAGCCGCCGAAAGCTGCAGCTCAGGCAACTCGACTAGATCCTTCACGCGCTTGTTCTTGGGATCATAGGGGGCCCCAAGCGCGGCACGCGCTTCCACACGCGTTCCTGCAACTTCAATCTCATAGCGGCCGGTGTTGACAAAAGCCGCATCGACGACATGACCGCTGTTTTCGACATAGCCCATGCCAAGCGACGCTCCGACGGTGTGACCGAACATACCCGACGTGATACGGCCGACGAGGATGTCATCCCGCCAGATCGGCTCGTTGTGGTACAGTAATCTCTCGGGATCATTCAGCGCGAACTGTACCAGCCGGCGCGTCAATCCATGTTCCTTCTGGCGCAACAGTGCGTCGCGGCCGAGAAACCCGCCGCTCTTGGTCCACGACACGGCGAAACCGAGTCCGGCTTCGAGCGGAGTGTCTTCATCAGTAATGTCGTGTCCCCAGTGGCGATAGCCCTTCTCCATCCGCAACGAATTCATGGCGTGATAACCGGCGAGCCGCATGCCGGCCGCAGCCCCCTCTTCCCTGACGGCGTCGAACACGCCCTGAACGAATTCGGTCGGAACATAGAGTTCCCAGCCAAGTTCGCCGACGTAGGTGATCCGACTTGCCCGAACGCGGGCATAGCCGAGATCAATTTCCTGCGATGTCGCGAAAGGAAACACGTCGTTCGACAGATCGGCGTCGGTCAGGCGGGAAAGCACCTCCCTCGAGCGCGGGCCCATCAATCCCAGGACGGCGTAAGCGGAAGTGACGTCGAACGCAACGGCCCGCGCGCCGTCCGGAATATTGCGCTTGAGCCAAGCAAGATCGCGCGTCTGCGTGGCGGCGGCGGTCACGATCAGAAAGCGGGTTTCGCTTTCCCGCGTGATTGTGAGGTCGGCCTCTATGCCACCGCGATGATTGAGCCACTGCGTGTAGACGATCCGGCCGACCGGCACGGAGACATCGTTAGCGCAGATCTGGTTGAGCACGGCTTCGGCGTCGGCACCTTCCAGGACGTACTTGCCGAACGACGACTGATCGAACAGCCCCACGGATTCGCGGACGGCCTTGTGCTCGCCGGCCGAATGGTCGAACCAGTTCTGCCGCCCATACGTGTACCGGTAGCGGGCCTCCTCCCCTTTCGGGGCAAACCAGTTGGGTCTTTCCCATCCGGCGAGTTCACCGAAGCAGGCTCCGCTGGCAAGCAGGCGGTCATGCAATGCTGAGCGCCGAACCCCGCGCGCGGTCTCGGGCTGCCGAAACGGCCAGTGCATCGCGTAGAGCAACCCGAGCGCTTCCACCGTCCGGTCTTTCAAGTAGCGGCGATTGCGTTGAAAGGGCATCATGCGCCGGATATCGACATCCCATAAGTCCATCGGCGGATGGCCGTCCACGACCCAATCAGCGAGAACCTTACCCGCGCCGCCGGCTGATTGAATCCCGATTGAGTTGAATCCGGCCGCAACGAACAGATTGCGCACCTCCGGCGTTTCGCCGAGCAGATAGCGATCGTCGGGCGTGAAGCTTTCGGGCCCGTTGAAGAAAAGCTGAATGCCGGCCTTGCCCAGCGCCGGCACGCGCCGGATCGCCGCCTCCAGCAAGGGCTCGATATGTTCGAAGTCGTTGGGAAGGGTATCGAACGAGAAATTCTCCGAGATTCCGTTCATGCCCCATGGCTTGGCCACCGGCTCGAACCAGCCGACCAGCAGCTTGCCCGCGTCTTCCTTGAAATAGGAGCAGGCATCGCCGTCCCGGAGCACCGGCAGGTGTCTTGGCAAACCGGGAATGACTTCGGTGACGATATAGAAATGCTCGGCGGCATGGAGTGGAACCGTCGTGCCTGCCGAGGCACCGAGACGATGAGCCCACATGCCGGCGCAGTTGATGACGTACTCGGCCGCAATATCGCCCTCCGCGGTCCGCACCCCCTTCGCGCGACCGCTCTCGACGATGACATCCGTTACGTTCACATTCTCCAGGATTCGTGCGCCGCGGCTCCTGGCGGCCTTCGCGAGGGCTTGCGTGGTATCGACCGGATTGGTCTGGCCGTCCTTGGGCAAATGCACCGCGCCGACGAGGTCGTCCGTCGTCATGAACGGCCACAGCGCCTTGGCCTCTTCAGGCGAGAGCACGTCGACCTCCAGTCCGAAGCAGCGCGCCATCGATGCGCCGCGCTTCAACTCCTCGAATCGTTCACCATTCGCCGCGAGCGCGAGAGAACCGATTTGCTGGAAGCCGGTCGCCTGTCCGGATTCACGCTCCAGCGTACGATAGAGTTCGGTGGTGTATTGAGCGAGACGGGTGAGATTGTGGGTGGCCCGGAGTTGCCCAACCAAACCTGCCGCATGCCACGTCGTGCCGCACGTCAACTGCTTTCGTTCCAGCAGAACGACATCAGTCCAGCCTCTGAGGGTCAGATGGTAGGCGACACTGCACCCCACGATGCCTCCACCCACGATGACAACCTGGGAGCGGGTCGGGATATTTTGCACTGACATCTCCAGTCTCATTTGCCATGTGAAATATTATTATATTTTTTCATATTTGTGAATAGCATTTTGTCACGCTGGCCGAGCCCGAAGCGAGAGGACGGCTGTCCGCCGGACCGCCGCAAAAGGCATAACTTTCTGATAATATGTGCATATACTTGATTCACCGTAGGTTCGCAGCCCGCACGCGCGGCCCTTTCCGACGCACGGGAGAGCGATCCACTTCTTCACGACAGTGAAACTGCCGCGGAATGGCCGAGATCCGCCGCGGGGCATCATCAAAATGTCGGCGGCGTGCAGGCACTCACAACCTCGCATGCCGCCGCGCCGACGCATCGAAAGCGATGCGGACGGCGGCTTTGAAAATAATAGGCGTCGCCGGGACCGAGTATTTTCCGCTCGCTATCGACGGTCACCTCCAGCCGGCCGGCCAGAACGATGCCCCCCTCCTCACCGTCATGCACCAGGCGAACCTTGCCCGTGTCGGCGCCGGGTTCGTACCGCTCCTTCAAGACCTGAAGCGTGCGTCCAAACAGATCGTCTCCGATCTGGCGGTAAGAAATTCGTCCCTTGCCGATTTCGACCAATTCATCAGACCGATAAAATGTCTTCGCGGCTTCCGGCTCGATCGCAAAAAATTCCGATAGCCCGATCGGAATGCCATCAAGGATACGCTTGAGCGCGCCGACCGATGGATTGGTCTGATTGGATTCAATCAGCGAGATCGTGGAGTTGGTCACGCCAGAACGTTTGGCCAACTCGCGTTGCGAGAGGCCGTGCTGCATGCGCACGTAGCGCAACCGACTTCCGACATCCAAACTCATCCTGCAGCGCCTTTCCCGTGCATGTCGCGGTGCATCGCTTGCCCCAGATCGACTTGGCGTCCTCTGACGGAACTGCGCAGGTCGCGCCGTGGGGTGCGCCCTTCTTCCGTGCGACCGAGATAGGCCGCGATTACCGCTTCGTCGCGCGCCACTTCATCGGGCGTACCTTCCGCGATGCGCGAGCCGAAATTCAGCACCGTTATCCGCTCGCAGAGCCTCATGACGAACTTCATGTCATGCTCGACCAGCACGACCGTCAGTCCACTGCCCGCCAGTTTCTGGATGAGATCGCCAACGGCCGCCGTCTCGACCGGATTGAGACCGGACGTGACCTCGTCCAGCAGCAGCAGCTTCGGCTCGGTCGCCAGCGCCCGCGCAATCTCAACGAGCCTGCGCTTGCCGTAGGACAGGTCCGCGATAAGGGCCTCGGCTACATCGCTCAGGCCAACGACATCCAGGAAATGCGCAGCGGTTGCCGCGATCTCGCATTCCTCGCGACGCTTGCGAACCAGCGAGAACATGCTGCCGAATACCCCCACGGAGCCATGCAGGTGCCGACCGGTCTTGACCGTGTCCAGCACGCTCATCCTCTCGAACAGCCTTGGCGTCTGGAATGTCCGGCAGATGCCCGCCGCCACTCGCGCCTCCGCCGGCATTCTGCTTATCGCCCGCCCGCCCAGGATCACATCGCCGCCGCTGACGGGGACAAGCCCGGAGATGAGATCGAATGCCGTGCTCTTTCCCGCGCCGTTCGGCCCTATCAATCCATGAATGGTGCCGCTCATCACCGCCATCGTGAGATCATTGACGGCGACCAGGCCACCGAAGCGGCGGGTCACATGGCGCAGTTCGAGCAGCGGAAGGACGCCTTCGCTCATCGAGTTCTCCCGCCGCGTCTGAGGATTCCGGTCACGGCCGTTCTCATCGCGCCTGCCATGCCGGCCGGCATCAGGATCATGGAGACAATGAGAAGGACGCCGAACGCCAGCATCTTGTATTGGGCGAAGTCGCGGAGATATTCCGGCACGATCGTCAACACGGCCGCTCCGACGATGGCGCCCGGAAGCGAGGCTAGTCCGCCGACGGTGATCATGATGAGCATCACGAGCGAATCGTACCAGGTGAAGCTTTCGGGACTGAGAAACCGCATCAAATGCGGCAGGAAGGCTCCCGCCAGGCCTGCGATCCCGGAGCCGAGCGTGATGACGATCATGCGGTAACGATCGACCGGAATTCCGACGCTGCGGGCCGCCGTCTCGTTCTGCCCGATCGCCCTCAGAGCCCGGCCGATGCGACCATGGCAGAACCTGACCAGAAGCGCATAGACGATGGTGAGCGTGACCATCTCGACCACGAACAGGCCGAAACGGGTGGTTACCTGCAGGCCGAGGATCGCGATCGGCGGAATCCCGCGAACGCCGACATGGCCGCCGGTGAGGCTGCTCCAGTTGGTGAGGATCTGATAGACGACGATTCCGAAACCGAAGGTCGCGATCTTGAAATAGACACCGGATAGCCGAATGAGCTGGGCCATCAGCAACCCGGCCGAGGCGGCCGCCAGTCCGGCCGCCGCCAGGGCTGGAAGAAATGAAACGCCGACGCCCTTCTCCAGGAGCACAGCCGTGTAGGCACCTATTCCCAGGAAAGCCGCGTGCCCGAGCGAGAGTTGACCGGCAAGCCCGACCATCACCTGGAGGCCGAGCGCCGCGATCGCGTAAATCGCCACCACCAATCCGAGATAAAGATAGAAGCCGCCGAGCACCAGCGGCACTGTCCAAAACAACGCCATCAGCAACACCAGGACGATCCACTCACCCCGTCCTCCAAGGTTGGGCTGCAACAGCTTCGGTAGGGCCGAACGCGGCGCGTCCGAGTTATTTGCCGCTAAAGAGGCGCCGTTCATGAGCGAACACCTTTGCCGAACAGGCCGGTGGGCTTGACCAGCAGAATCGCGATCATGAGGATGAAGGCCACGCTGTCCTGGTACTCCGGCGCCAGAAGCTGACCACCGAATGTTTCTCCCAGCCCGATGATGAGGCCGCCCAAAATAGCCCCCGGGATGCTGCCGAGCGAACCGAGAACCGCGGCCGCAAACGCCTTGATTCCGATCAGGCCCATGTCGAACGAAGCGAACGTGATCGGCGCGTAGAGCACGCCCGCCGCACCGCCGATCCCGGATGCAATCGCGAAAGATAGCGCCGATGCGAAGGAAAGATTCACCCCCATGACCGACGCTGTCTGCGGATCGTCGGCCGCGGCCCTGAGCGCGAGACCGACCCACGATCGCGTAAACAGCAGGTGCAGTCCGACCAGAAGCAGGAGCATCGTTGACGCAATATAGGGGTAGACCCCAGGCATCGGATATCCGGCGATCATGATCACCTCATGCGTGATTGCGGTCGGGTAGACCAGCGGGTTGGCCCCCCACAGGGTCCGGGCGCCGTTGCTGAGGACGATGCCGATACCGAGTGTCAGCATCACGAGGTAGGTCTGGTCGGCCTTTCGCCGGACCGCCGGCCAGAGCGCGAATCGCGAGATCAGGAATCCCAGCGCCGCGCTCGCCAGCGCTGCAAGGATGATGACGGCCCAGAACGGAATCGCGGGTGCGGCAACGATGATGGAGAAGCCGATGAAGGCACCCACCATCATGATGTCGCCCTGGGCGAAGTTCACCAACCCGGTGGCGCGAAAGATCATGCTGAATCCAACCGCGACCAGTCCGTAGATGCAGCCAACAGCCACGCCGCTCAGCAATTCGATTGCCAGGTTCAACGTCTTCTCCTCACCCTCCGGGATCGCTGGCGGGCTACTTCAGCAACGAATCGAGCTTGACCACGCCGCCGACGAGTTCGGCCAGCGGCAGCGGACGTTGCGCGTCGCCATTCGGCAGAATCGTGATCGGCCCGGTCGCGCCCTGAAAATCCCTGGTTTGGAAAATCTCGTCCCGGATGGCCTGGCTCGTGACGCTGCCTTTCGCGGCGGCCCGCTTTATTGCGTCGGCCAGCACGTAGATCGCGTCATAGCCCATGCCCTCGTACTGCGTGGGCATTCGATTTTGCCTGGCCTGCCAGGTCTGCACGAAGTCGCGTCCGCGAGGCGTATCGATCGAGCCCGCCAGGAAATAGAGAAGCCCGTAGGTGCCTTCCGCCGCCGGGCCCGCGATGTCGCGGTATTGAGCGATCCCGATCGCGCTGCCGACATAGAGCGGCATCTTGATCTGCATCTCGGCCATCTGCTTGGCCAGCAGCCCGGCTTCCGTGTAATAGCCGAACAAGACCAGAAAGTCGGGCTTGGTTGCAGCCATCGTCGCCAACATCGGCTTGAATTCGCGCGCCGTCGGTTCATAGGCCACGCTGCCGGCGATCCCCAGTCCGACTTCCCTGGCCTTCGCCACGAAGGCGTTCACGAGCGGGTGGCCGAAATTGTCGTTCCTGGTCATGACGTAGACGTTCCTGGCGTGCTTCTCCTGCACGAGCCACGTCGCAACATGCTCCGCCCAGACATCGGATCCCTGCGCGATGCGAGCGAACCAGGGATTATTCGAGCGCGTCAGCGTCGCGTCCTGTGCGAGCGGCGAGAGCTGCGGGACCTGCGCGGCGCGGGTGACCTCGATGGCGGCGGCGGTCCCGGCGCTGGTCGATCCGCCGACAACGGCCAGCACTTCGTCGACATCGATCATCCGTTGCACCGCCTGCGCGGCCGTACCCGGATTGGCGGCATCGTCCGCCGGCACCAATTTGATTTTGTCGGTGCCGAGATAGCCATGCGCGTTGATCTCCTCGACCGCGAGCTGCGCACCCAGGAGGCTCTCGGATCCGTAGGCCGCGACGGGACCTGACATCGGACCGAAGAACCCAATCGGCAGATCCTTGCCTTCCAGCGCACCCGAACCAACCGTCAGGCAAGCCGCGGCGAAACCGAACTTCAACCAATTCATCACGTCGCTCCTCAAACTAGGCGCCGAACAGGCTCGGCGCGCGATTGTGTTCAGACCCCCAAATAACTGTGGCGTATCTTGGGATCGCTCTCGATCAACGACGCAGGACCCGATGTCTCGATCCGTCCGCGCTCAAGGACATAGGCGCGATCGGCGACATCCAGGGCGGCCGCAGCGTTCTGCTCGACGAGAAGGATCGTCATGCCATCCATGGCCAACCGGTTAATCGTGTCGAAGATCAACTCGATGAGCATGGGTGCCAATCCCATCGACGGTTCGTCGAGCAGCAATAGTGCCGGTTCGGCCATCAGCGCCCGGCCCATCGCGACCATCTGCTGCTCACCGCCAGAGAGCGTGCCTGCGAGCTGCCTGCGGCGCTCGGCCAACCGGGGAAACAACTCGTAAACGCGTTCAAAGCGCCAGGAGGGGCCGATGCCGCTGCGGTGGGAGTAAGCCCCCATCGCCAGATTTTCCGCGACGGTGAGGTTGGCGAAGACGCGGCGTCCTTCAGGGACTACGGCGATGCCGGACGCGACGATCCGCCGAGGATCCGCGCCCGTCAGGTCCGCGCCTTGATATTTGATGCGGCCGGAGCGCAGCGGCAGCAGCCCGCACAGCGCCTTGATCAGGGTCGTTTTGCCGGCGCCGTTTCGGCCGAGCAAGCACACCACTTCGCCCGGCGCGACCTCCAGCGTCACACCGTGGAGCACGTCGACGCCGCCGATATAGGAAACGTGGAGGTCGGTGGCGGACAGACACCAGCCTGACGGTGAAGGATCTCCGGTGGATGAACATAGGCTCATGGTTATTCTCTAAATGGCAACAAGGCACGGCTGCCGCATCTCACCGGGATTGGCTGTCCCATATCCGGGCTCACGCCATTTCGGCGCCGGTGGGAGCCGCAGCCGCATCGAGACTCCAGACCGGCTTGCCCTCGACGAAGGTTCCAAGCACCTTGAGCTTCAGAATATCCTCGGGATCGACGGATCTGGGATCGCGGTCGAGCACCACGAGATCGGCATATTTTCCGGGCTCGAGGCTGCCGATCCGATCTTCCATCCGCAATTGGTAGGCGGCGTCGATGGTGATGGCGCGGAGCGCGGCATCGATGTCGATCCGCTCATTCGGTCCGATCACGCTTCCCCCGCGGCTGCGCCGTGTCGTCGCCAGATGGACGCAGAGCAAGGCATGAGGCCAGGTCATCGGCGGATCGCAATGCAGCGACGCGCGCATCCCCTTGCGAATTGCGGTTCCGCTCGGCACAAAGCGAGCTGCGGCCTCCGGCCCGAGCAGCGAGTCGCGAAGCGCCTCACCCCAGTAATACAAATAGGGCAAAAAGAAACTGCAGGCCACGCCGAGCCTGACGGCACGGTCGATCTGATCGTCCCGGATGGTCCCGCAGTGTTCGAGACGGAACGGACGTTTCGCGTCCGGAAACTCGGCGAGTACTTCCTCGTAGACGTCGAGCACCGCATCGATGGTGCGGTCGCCATGGGTGTGGACCGACATTTGGTGCCCGAGCGCGGCATAGGCGCGAATGATCCGCCTTAGTTCCTCCTGCGAATAGTTCATGCGTCCGGTGTTGTCGGGTGGCAGCCCCATCCGGGTGAGCGTCATCTCGTTGTTCAGGTAGGGCCGGGAAACCCAGACATTTCCCAGCAGCACCGATCCGTCCCCCCACATCTTGACGCCGAGCATGGCGAAGCGGTCGGTGCCGCCCTCGAACGGGATCGTCATCGCGCAGTCTGGAACCGCGCGCTGATAGGCAAATACCCGGATCGGCATCTCTTCTTCTTCGATCGCCTTCCGATAGAAGACGCTCGTCATCGGGGTGAGGCCCATCTCCGAACTGGTGGTGTAGCCGGCTTTCGAAAACTTCCACAGCCACTCCCGCAGACCGTCGACCGCGCGCCGCTCGCCGCAAATCGCGTAGAAGCTCTCGATGATGAATTCGCGCGACCGTTCCTCGAACCGCCAGGGCTCGCCGTTCTCGTCCGGATGGACGTGACCGCCGGGGACGACGGGCGTTTCGCGGGTGATGCCCAGCCGCTTCAACGCGGCGGTGTTGAGGTAGAGAGCGTGAATGTTGGAGGTCTGCACGACCAGTGGGATCGAGGGCGACAGGTCGTCGAGTTCAGCCTTGGAAGGCTCCCGCGCGCCTTGATGGAGCTGGGGATCAAGACCGAGAAACCAGAGAAAATCGTCGGGCTTCGCCTTGGCGACGCGGCGGCGAATCTTCGCGATGGCGGCGTCATAGGTCGGCGTATGCACGGCGCGAATATCGACCACGGGGTCGCCCCAGCACAGCGCACTCAAAAGAGGATGACCGTGAGCCTCGACGAAACCCGGCATCAGCGCGCGCCCGGCGAGATCGAACTCCTCCGTATGCGGCCCCCGCAAGGCCGCGATCTCTTCTAGCTGCCCAACGGCGACAACACGGCCCGCGCGCACGGCGAGGGCTTCGGCCTGCATCGCCGCGGGATTCATCGTCACGATGGGGCCGCCGCGAAAGATCGTATCTGCAAACATCAGGGGTCTCCGGTCACGAAGGAAGTGGGGCGGTCCGCGACGCCGGCCCGACCGCAATCTGCTCGAACAGCGCGTCGAGTTCGCCAGCAACGAGTGTTTCGGAGCGGCAGATCAGGACCAGCGAACTCCGCCGGTCGGCCCTGCTGTCCGGCTGCAGCTCGAGCGCCGCGCGTTTGCCGACGAGCTGGAACACCCCGCGCTCTCCGGGCGCGTCGGGGAAGTAGAAAATACCCTTCGCGCGCAACACCTCGCGCGGCAATTTCCGCACGGCGTCCTGAAAGGCTGCGAGCGAGCAAAGTTCCCCCGACCACGACCAGCTTACGAAGTCATGGGAGTGGTCTCGGCCTGCATGATCGTGGCGGTGGCTCGAGCCGGCGCGCGGCGGCCCGGCTCCCGCGGCGGGCTCACGCGCAATGCCTTCGAATTCGCGGTTCGACGGGCCTGCGATCACAGACCACGGCACCTGCGCCTGCTTCGTTCGCACGATCCTCATGGCCGGCAGGGCGTCTCGCAGCGTGGTCTCCACGGCGCCGACCGTCTTGTCAGGGGCGAGGTCACATTTGTTGAGCAGCACGAGGTCGGCCACCGCGGCCTGGTCGATCGCGAGTTCCGTGCTGGTGTAATCGAGCTCGGCGAAATTCTCGGCATCGACCAGGCAGATCGTGCAGTCGACGAATAGCCGCTTGGCGACATGCTCGGACAGGAACGCCTCCACCACCGCGATCGGGTTCGATACCCCGCTGGTCTCGATCACGATCCGCTCCGGCCTCGGCTCGGAGCGCTCCAGTTCGAGCGCGGCCGCCAGCAAATCGTCCTTGATCGTGCAGCACACGCAACCATTCGACAGCGAAATCTTGTTCTCGTCGGCGGCCTCTACCAACTCGATATCGACGTTGATCGCCGCGAAGTCGTTGACGAGCACGCCGAGTTTTTCGGGCGTCTCCTTGAGGATGCGATTGAGAAGCGTGGTCTTGCCGGCTCCCAGGAAGCCCGAAATGATCGTGACCGGAATCATGCATGGACCTCGATCGGCCGGCCCGCGCCGCCGAGAATCTCGGCCGCGCGTGCCAGGGGGTGGCCGGGAAGATCGTTCAGATGGCAGGCAGCAACATGCCCTTCGCGAAGCTGCCGGAGAGCAGGAATCTCGGTCCGGCAACGCTGGAACGCGAATGGACAGCGGGTATGAAACCGGCAGCCTGATGGGGGATTGATCGGGCTCGGCACATCCCCCTTCAGCAGGATTCTCTCCCGCTTCACCGAAGGGTCCGGGATAGGCACCGCCGATAGCAACGCTGCCGTATAGGGATGGCGCGGACCGCCGAAGATCGTGTGGCGATCGGCCATCTCGACGATCTGGCCGAGATACATCACCGCGACGCGATGAGTGATGTGTTCCACGATCGCGAGATCATGGCTGATGAACAGAAGCGCGAGGCCGAGGTCGCGCTGCAGGTCCTGCAGCAGATTGACGATCTGCGCCTTGACGGACAGGTCGAGCGCCGAGACCGCCTCATCGCACACGATCGCCTCCGGCTCCGCGGCGAGAGCCCTTGCAATGCCGATGCGCTGCCGCTGCCCGCCGGAGAATTCATGCGGAAAACGTTCGCTGGCGCTCGCCGGCAGTCTGACCTGGGCCAGTAGATCGGCAACGCGCTGCCGGATCGCCGAAGCGCCGCTGGCGAGGCGGAAATTGCGCACCGGTTCCGCCAGGATGTCGCGCACCTTCATCCTGGGGTCCAGGCTCGAAAATGGATCTTGAAACACGATCTGGACTTGCCGGCGCATCGGCCGCAGCACGTGCGCCGAAAGATGATCGATTCGCCGTCCATGAATGAGGATGCGGCCCGCCGTCAATTCCTCCAGCCGCATGATCAGCCTGGCGACAGACGATTTTCCGCAGCCCGACTCGCCGACGATCGAGAGCGTCTCGCCCCGCGTCAGCGTGAAGGAAACGCCGTCGACCGCGCGAAGAACCTGCGGCTTGCCGAAGCCTGCCTTCGAGACCGCATACTGCATCGTCAGGCCTGCGGCCTCGAGCAGCGGTGGAGCAAGAAACTGTTGGTTGCCCGGATCGTTCATGATGCCCGGGCCTCTATCGGCGAATAAAAGCAGGCGGCGGAATGCGTGGGCGTCTTCTGCTCGAGCGCCGGCACGGCCTTCCGACAATACGAGGTCGCCTCGAAACAGCGCCCGGCAAAGCTACAGCCGGTGAACGGCTCATTCAGATTCGGAACCATGCCGGGAATCTCGGCGAGCCGTCCGGCGGCGCCGCCGAGCGACGCGCCGAGCCGGGGAATCGCCCGCAGCAGACCGCGCGTATAGGGATGGCGCGGGTTAGCGAAGAGATCGGTCACCGAAGCCTCTTCGACCGTACGGCCGGCATAGACGACAACGACCCTGTCGGCGACCTCGGCCACGACGCCGAGATCATGCGTGATCAGGATCACCGCGGCATCTGTCCGCCGGCGCAGGCTCGTCATCAAGTCGAGGATTTGCGCCTGGATGGTAACATCGAGCGCCGTCGTCGGCTCGTCCGCGATCAGGAGCTTCGGCGAGCACGCCAGCGCCATCGCTATCATCACACGCTGCCGCATTCCGCCGGACAATTGGTGAGGGTATTCGCCGATGCGTCGGCGCGCCTCGGAAATTCCGACCAGCGCCAGCAGTTCTTCCGCGCGCATCCTGGCGGCGGATGTCGTCAGGCCCTGATGGACGCGAAGGGTCTCGCCGATCTGGCGGCCGATCGTCAGCACCGGATTGAGGCTCGTCATCGGCTCCTGGAAGATCATGCTGATCTCGCCACCGCGCAGATGCCGGATATCGCTTGAGGACAGCGACAGCAGATCGCGCCCTTCGAATAGAATTTCGCCGGCGATCCTCCCGGCCGGTTCGGGGATCAGCCGGAGGATCGACATCGCGGTCACGGACTTGCCAGATCCGCTCTCGCCAACGACGGCAAGGATCTCGCCACGTTCGACGTGCAAGGATACCCCGTCGACAGCACGGTTGACCCCGGCTTCGGTCCGGAAGTGAACCCTGAGATCCCTGATGTCGAGCAGCGGCATCGATCTACACTCGTTTGGCGGCTCGCGGGTCGAGCCAGTCGCGAAGGCCGTCACCGACCAGGTTCACCGCCAGGACGGTGGCTGAGAGAAACAGCGCAGGAAACAGGATCATGAACGGCTTGACCTGCCAGAGCGCCCGCCCCTCCGCCATGATATTGCCCCAGGATGGCGTGGTCGGCGGTGTACCGGCTCCGATGAAGGACAGGGCGGCCTCGATGATCATCGCGCTGGCACAGATATGCGTCGCCTGAACGGTCAAGGGGCCGAGCGTGTTGGGAAGGATGTGACGCCAGATGATCACCGGAACCGACGTTCCGCTTGTGATCGCCGCCTCGACATAGGGTCGGTCCCGGATCGCGAGCACGACGCTGCGGACCAGACGCGAGACGCGGGGAATCTCGGCGATGGTGATGCTCAGGATAACGTTGCCGACGCTGCCCCGGGTCAGCGCCATGAGCGTGATCGCGAGCAGGATCGGGGGAATGGACATCATTCCATCCATGATCCGCATGATCAGGCTTTCGAGCGGCCGCACGAAGCCTGCTACCAGTCCAATGGCGAGTCCGAACAGGACGGATAGAATTGCGACGGAGAATCCGACGATCAGCGATACGCGCGCGCCGTAGATGACGCGTGAATAGATATCGCGGCCGAGCATGTCGGTGCCGAACCAGTTCATCGCCGAGGGCGGTCGCGCGCGTCGGGCCGGCGCCAGCGCGGTGGGATCGACGGTCCACAGCAGCGGCGCCAGGATGGCCGCCAAGACGACGATGCCGAGCAGGATGATGCCAATCGCGATCGCCGGGTGATGCCGGACAAAACCCGGCACGCCCCCGCGGATTTTGCGAACCCGGAAGATATCAGGCAAGGCGGGAGCCGCGGCCGAGCTCAGGGGAGCGAGTTCGCGCGGGTCCCCAGCCAGCGCCTCGATCGACTGGCCGCTCATAGCCGAACCCGCGGGTCGACCAGGATATAGACGAGGTCGACCGCCAGATTGACGAGCACGAAGGTGAAGCTGAACAACAGCACGACCGCTTGCAGGACCGGATAGTCCCGCTGCAGGATCGCATCGACCGTCAGTCGCCCCAATCCCGGAATCGAGAACACGCTCTCCGTCACCACCGCGCCGCCGATCAAGAGCGCAATCCCAAGCCCGATGACGGTGACGATCGGCACCGCTGCGTTTTTCAACGCGTGCATGAACAGCACGGCGCCCTCGCCAAGACCCTTGGCACGCGCCGTGCGGATGAAGTCCTGATTGAGGACTTCCAGCATGGTCGCGCGCGTCACGCGGGCGATCAAGGCGATGTAGCTGAACGACAGCGTGAGCGCCGGAAGGCTGATCCCCTTCAGCCACTCCCAGAGACCGCCGGCGATGGGGGAATAACCCTGCACCGGAAGCCACTCCAGGCTGACCGCGAAAACATAGGCGAGACCATAGCCAACCACGAATACCGGAACCGAGAAGCCGAGCACGGCGAACAACATGATCGCCCGGTCGATGATCGTTCCCGCGCGCCAAGCCGCGACCACGCCCATCGGCACCGCGACGGCGACGGCGATGATGATCGTCAATCCCATCAGCGAGAAGGTCGGCTCGAGGCGCTGTGAAATCAGCGAAGAAACCGGCAGGCCGGTGAAGATCGAGGTACCAAAGTCGGCATGGAGAATCTGCCACGACCATTGCACGAAGCGGATCAGGAACGGGCGGTCGAGCCCCAGGCTTTGCCGGATGTGCTCGACCTCCGCGGGCGAAGCCTGATCACCGGCGATGATGGATGCCGGATCGCCCGGCGCGATGTAGAGGAGGCTGAACACGAACAGTGCGACAACCGCCATGACGGGAATGGTCGCAACGATTCGACGGGCCAGATACATCAACATCGGCGTGGACAGGTTCGATGCGCGCGGCGGGTTGTCCTGCGACAGATCCCGGCACAAGCGACGCGAAGGTGCCGCGCTTGGCGGATCATGCGAACTTCAGATTGTAGAACAGCGGGATATGGCGGGAGACGTTGGTCAGCCCCTTGCGGTACGCGGTCGCACCGGTCCAGCGCCCCGCAGGCACATAGGGCACATCCTGGATCGCCTGAAGCTGCATGTCCCGGCAGATGGCTTTTCGCGCATCCTCGGTGTCGGCTGCAAACCAGGCGTCGCGAAGCGCCTCCAGTTTCGGGCTCTCGGGCCAGCCGGACCACGCCGACTCCTTGTTGCCCCGCAGCGCGAGGTGCCCGGCCGGGTCCCACAGTTCCTGGCCCGGCAGGAATGTGGTCAGGGCGCTCCAGCCGCCGCGCTCCGGCGCTTCGCGGTTATTGCGGCGCTGGAGCCAGTTCCCGAAATCGAGCGGGACAAAGTCGACGTTCATCCCGGCACGCCGGAGCTGGTCGTTGAGAATCTCCGCCTCGAGTTGAATGCCCGGGCTTTGCGGAGCGCCGAGAAGGGTGATCTTCTCGCCCTTGTATCCGGCCTGCGCCAGTTCGCGCTTGATCGCGGCGTAATCAGGCTCCTTGGCGGCGATCGGCAGGCCGGACTTGGTGGCCATCGGCGATTCCGGACAGAAAAACCCGACATCGTCCGACCAGGTGTCACCGGCAACCGCCTGCATCATCTCGGTCTGCGAGACGGCGCGGGCCGCGACGCGGCGGATCTCCGGATTGTCGAACGGCGCAAATAGATGGTTGAACCTGACGATGCCCATGTTGCCGAGTTTGTTGATAGTCTCGACGACAATGCCGGCATCGCTACGGAGCATCGGCAGCAGATCGCTGATCGGGTCCTCGAACCAGTCGATCTCGCCCTTCCGGAGTGCCGCGGCGGCCGTGGCCTGATCCGGGATCACCCTCCATTCCACACGATCGATATAGGCGATCTTCGGCCCCGAGGTGTATTCGGATCTGCCGTCCGGGCGCGGAACATAGTCGGCGAATTTCTCATAGACGGTGCGCTGCCCGATGACGCGCTCACTCGCAACGAAGCGATAGGGGCCGCTGCCCACCGCTTCCGTCAAAGGCCGCGTGATGTCCGCCTTGGCGAGACGTTCGGGCATGATCGCCGGCACGAAAGTCGAACTCTTGCCGAGCGCGGCCGGCAGCAGCGGGAACGGCCGGCTCAGACGAAACCGGATTTCGTTGTCGGACGGAGCATCCAGTTCTTCGGTCGCGGCCATCAACGCCTGGCCGAAAGCATCCGCGCGCGCCCAACGGCGAATGCTCGCGACGGCGTCGCGGGCGAGCACGCGCTCCCCGTCGTGAAACTTTAGGCCGTCCCGCAATTTCAGGTGCCACAACCGACCATCATTCTCGATGACGTGGCCCTCGACCATTTGCGGATGCGGGTTGAGGTCATTGTCCTGCCCATACAATGTGTCGAACACCGCGTTGGCGTGGAAGCGCGTGACGAACACCGACGTGTAGATCGGGTCGATGACGGTGAGGTCGTTGTTCGGCTTGTAGCGAAGCACCCGGTTCGCTTGCGCCGAGACCACGCGAGGGGCCGCCAGTGCAGCCAGGCCAGCGGCCGAGCCCCGAATGAAGTCACGACGCCGCATCGTTGTTCCGCTCCAAAATGAGGTCGGCAGAAGAATAATGACATTAATATTTTACGCAAGTGATGAAATTTAAAAATTATTCACGAACATCATGTTGAGTTTTCAGCTTCGCCGGGCAACCCCAACTTTCACGGGTCGAAACTCCAACCACGAAGGAAAGGCGGCGCTTTCGGTATGTTCGGGTCTAAACAAGCCGTGGATACGCCCAAATTTTCGTCAGAATCGCTCTTCACAATGGTGAAGTTATATGCATATTTTTTACGAAGGGCATGGCCCGGCCTTCGCGGTGATGAGCGCTAAAGCAGACCATACCGACTAAGATAAAGTCCAGAATCTTCGAGGCGAGAGGATGAGGCGGTTGGACGACGCAGTCGCTGGCAATCACATGGGCTTGAAAACGCGGTGCAAGGGATTTCATCCACCGGCCCTCGGATTTGGCTTGGTCGTGTACGGCTCCGTCCACCGCCGCCGCGTTCCCGCCGAACCGACCTCCCCTCCAAACTGCTTCGAACGGCGGCAATGACAAGCGCTCAAGCAAAAGCGAGACTACCGAACGCGGTCCGGGAGGACGGCGACGCCGCCGGCGACGAGACCTTTATCGGCGAGCAGATTCGCGCGCTGCGACGCATCAAGGGCTTCACGATTCAGCAGGTAGCCGACGGTGCCGGGATTTCGACTGGCTATCTCAGCCAGATCGAGCGAAATCGCTCGAAGCTGCCGATCGGCGTGCTGAAAAAGATCGCGAACATGCTCGGGGTCCAGATCAGCTGGTTCTTTCAGCCCGAAACGCTGGGACCTCCGGAGGAGCGAGACCTGATCGTCCGCGCCGGGCGGCGGCGCAAGATGTCGTTCACCGGAACGGGCATCAGCGAGCAACTGTTGTCTCCCAATCTCCTCGGACCGATCGAGCTTCTTCTCAGCACCATCGATCCGCAAGCAGACAGCGATTTCTACAGTCACGACGGAGCCGAGGCCGGTCTCGTAATCGAAGGCGTCCTCGATCTCTGGATCGGGGAAAGGGCGTTTCGTCTGGAGGCGGGCGACAGCTTCTCGTTCAGCAGCACGGAGGTCCACCGCTGCGCCAATCCGGGCACCATTCCGACCAAGGTCGTCTGGGTGATCACGCCGCCGCATTATTGAATCCTGTTTGCCGTCGGCCTATCGGCGACGGACGCTAACCCTCAATGAACGAGGAAGGCGAGATCCCCCGCCGAAGGCATGCCGCTTCGACGGCATTGCATAGGAGACAGGCGATCGTCATGGGTCCTACCCCTCCGGGGACCGGCGTAATCGCTCCCGCGACCTTGCTGGCTTCGTCGAAGGCCACGTCACCGACAAGGCGTTGCCGCCCTTCGGAGACAATGCGGTTGATGCCGACATCGATCACGATCGCCCCGGCTTGATCCAGTCGCCCCTGATCATCTCGGCCCGCCCGACGGCGGCGACCAGAATATCCGCACGCGCGCAGACGCGCGCGAGATCGCGGGTTCTGGAATGGGCGACGATCACCGTGCAATTCTCGCGCATCAGCAACTGCGCCATCGGCTTTCCGACGATGTTCGAGCGGCCGACGACGACGGCGTCCAGACCGGACAGATCGGGACGAACCGACCGAAGCAGCAACAAGCTGCCCAGCGGCGTGCACGGAACGAACCCCTTCCCGCCGTTCATCAGCCGTCCGGCGTTGACGGCGTGAAAGCCATCGACGTCCTTGGCGGGATCGATCGCCTCGATAATCTTGTGGGCGTCGATGTGCGGCGGCAGCGGCAACTGCACCAGGATGCCGTCGACCTCCGCGGCCTTGTTCAGGTCGCCGAGCAGCGCCAGAACCTCGCTTTCGCTGGCGGCCGCCGGCAACGCGTAATGAAACGAATTCATTCCGACTTCGGTGGTTTGCCGGACTTTATTCCGCACATAGACACGGCTTGCCGGATCGTCGCCGACGAGGATGACGGCCAATCCCGGTTTGATGCCCAGCGACGCCAGTTTCGAGACGCCGGCCGCCAGCCGGCCGCGCAAATTTTCTGTGATCTTCTTGCCGTCGATGATGTGGACGTCACCACGAACGTCCGAGACCATGGTCTCCGGGGATATCCCTGTTCCCCTGGCGATGTTCATCGGAACACCACGGTCCGGTTGCCGTTGAGAAGGACCCTGCGTTCGACGTGAAAGCGTATCGCCCGGGCAAGAACGACGGCCTCGACGTCGCGTCCGATGGCCACGAGATCGTCCGGCGCAAGGGCATGATCCACCCGGGCGACGTCCTGCTCAATGATCGGCCCCTCGTCGAGTTCCGGCGTCACATAATGCGCCGTCGCGCCGATCAGCTTCACGCCTCTCGCATGGGCCTGATGATACGGCTTGGAGCCCTTGAAGCTCGGCAGGAACGAATGATGAATGTTGATCAGGCGGCCTTCAAGCTTGCTGCAGAGATCGGCCGACAAGACCTGCATGTAGCGCGCGAGAACGACAAGGTCGATGCGACCTCGCTCGACAAGATCGAGCAGCCTGGCCTCCTGGCCCGCCTTGGTCTCCGGCGAGACCGGCAAATGGTGAAACGGAATGTCGTACGACGCAGCCATACGATGGAAATCGCGATGGTAACAATGCCAAATGTCACGCTCGAAACGATGAGCATTCTCGGCACTAACCTCACTCCCTCGCGCATCGCGCTTGGAACATGGGCGATCGGCGGATGGATGTGGGGCGGAAGCGACGATCAGGAGTCGATTCGGACAATCCGGAGCGCCAGCCGAGACGAGGTGCACGAGGCACGTCGGCCATCGGAAGGAGACAGCTCTCAGCCAACCCAACGGACCTGCGGCTCGTTGCGGGAGACGGGGGGAGGCGCAGCCTTCGGATATCCGACGATGATCGGCGCAACCGGCACCCAGGCGGGAGGAAGACCGAGCACATCTTTTCCATCGGATGTATTGAGGAAACTCTGCGCAAAACCGATCCAACAGCTGCCGAGTCCAGCGGCGTGGGTGGCAAGCATGAGATTTTCAGCCGCCAGCGCACAGTCCTCGACGATCCAGGGCCCCTGCGCGTTGGCAGAGATCAGAATCAACACGGGCGCGTGATAGAAGATGTGAAAGTCCGGGTCCGTAAGATGGGGCCGGAGATGATCGGATTGCGAATTCGCGGGCATGGTCGCCAGCATATGCGATTTGGCCTCGCGCGAGATCCGATCCAGCACACCTTGATCGCGCACGACCGTGAAGGTCCATGGTTGTTGGTTTACGGCGCTCGGCGCCTGGACTGCCGCGTCGATCAGCCCACGGATCATTTTCTCGTCAACTGCCTGGGCGGTATATTCGCGTACCGCACGACGGCCGGTGATCGCTACATTGATATCCATCGATCAGTCTCCTGCGGAAGCTGCAATAATTCCAATTATTGGTAAGCCTCCTCGATGGCGGCGCGCTTGATCCTGATCAAGCCTTCAAATCATGGACGGAGTTTAAGAACGCCGTTGACACAGAAAGCGAGAAACACACATGCGCTTACAGAACAAGGTTGCCGTCATTACCGGAGCCGGCACCGGGATCGGCGAAGCAATCGCGCAAAAGTTCGCCCGCGAAGGTGCGCGGCTTGTCTTGAGCGGCCTGCCTGCCGATCCGGTACAGGACGTCGCCGACGCGATCACGAACGTCGGCGGTCGAGCAGTCGTGCACCTCGGCGACCTTGCGGAGGAATTGCATGCTCAAGCGTGTGTCGAGCTCGCGCTGCAAAGTTTCGGGTCGCTCGACATTCTCGTCAGCAATGCCGGCATTTTTATCGCCAACGCCGCGACCGACGATTATCGCATCGAGGATTTCGATCGGACCGTCAGGAGCAATATCCGGACGGCATTTCTGATGACAAAGTTCGCCTTGCCGCATCTGCGGGCGAGCCGGGGCAATATCGTCTTCACCGGTTCGGAAGCCGGACTGAACGGTTCTCCCAGGTTCACCCCCTACGGCGGAAGCAAGGGCTTCCTTCATGCCTTCATGAAGGGCGTTGCCTTGGAGCAGGCACCGTACGGCGTACGCGCCAATTGCGTCTGCCCGGGTCCTGTCGATACGGCGTGGACCCGAGGCGCCGACAGTCCGATCGGCCAGGCCGAGCAATCGGGAATCGACGCCATGGTTCCTCTTGGTCGGCGGGGAACGCCGGAAGAGATGGCCAACATCTTCGCGTTTCTCGCGTCCGACGAAGCGAGCTACGTGACTGGCGCGCTGTGGCTGGCCGATGGCGGTGTTACGCCGGCCAAAAGTGATATCGGCGCGCAAGTGCCCGCCGATCTTCGACGCGCTCCGCATGGCTTGCTCACGCTAAAGCATTCGCACGATGGCCTTCATGGCAAGGAAGTTTACCGCGCGGCCGATTGAGGATCCGGACGAGTACCAAAGCCATTCAGGCATGTTTGTCGGGAGGTCCTCCACATGCCATCCACGACAATTTTGCTCATTCCTTATTAGTTACGAACTCAAAGTCCGCTTCGCGCCAGGAAGGGTCATTCCACAACCGAGCATAATGCGAATATTGATCGCCGTTTTACCGATAATTGAATGCGAGTTGAACGAAGGCGCCCCGTGGATTAAGGGTCATCTCGCATCTAAACACTTCAGCTAAGCCGACAAGACTTCGTTCAAATCCAACCTGTTCGGGCGTGGACGACAACGTGATCACGAGGAGTATTGCGCTTGCTCCGCCGAACCTATGCCCCGTGCCTAGCTGACACCGCAAACTGCGCCGCAATCGCGCTGTGCCTATGAAGACATCTTGGGAATCTTTCTGCCCTTCCGCTTCCCTAGCCATTCCCTGATCGCTTCTTCAACAACATGGGACATCGGTTTATCATCCTCGAGCGCGGCTATCTTCACGCTCTTGATGACATCCTGATCAAGAATGACGAGCATCTGCTTCTTGCCTTTCGGCGCCCTGGGCCTCCCTTTGGCAGGCAATTTTCTGTCTTCCGCCGACATCGCCGCTCCTGATTCGAATGTTAACCATAATGCCCCATCAGCTCGGAAATGGCAACATAGTGTTATAGTACACTATTGACATAGTACACTTGACGGCCTATAACGTTTGCAACGTCAGGATACGCAGAGGGGCCAAAGTGAACTACCGTCGATACATTTCCAGCGACAAGTGGAGGCGCAGCCCCGCCAGGCTGGGCGAGCTGCAGGCAGCCGGTTTCCGCTGTCGCACTTGCAACGCCGCGGCTGCTGCGACCGATCCTTTGGAAGTCCACCACCGCACTTATGAACGGTTGGGTTACGAGCTCGTCGCCGACCTGACCGCGCTTTGCCGCCGCTGCCATCACGGCGTGACCGACATGCTTCGCGGACGCCGGTACGCCCTCCTCGCGCCGAGGATGGCCGACACCGTCTTTTCAATCCAACGGCCGGTGGTCCTCTTCGACCACTCGCGTGCGGGAGCATCGTCATGAGCGCAGAAACAGTCAACTTGACGTTTATCGGAATGTGTCCGTTGCTGATGCATTCGGGGCGCCTAGCCGACCCGCTCGACCCGCTCGCGATCGAACTTGCAGCGGTGACCAGCAAGCGCCCGAAGACGCAATCGGACCATAAGAGGATCGCCGAACTCGAGTGGCACGGAAGCCTGTGGCTTCATGGCGGCCAACCTTGCATCCCCCCGGAAGCAATCGAGGCCGCCTTCGTCGGTGGTGCCAAGACGAGGAAAAAAGGGCCCGCCGCCCGTGCCGGTTTCGCCGTAAACGAGCCCGCGATGATCGAATACGACGGTCCCTCCGACATGGCCGAACTCTGGGACGACGCAAGCTTCCGACTTCGCGCCATTGTGCGGGTCCGAGACGCGCGCACCATCCGGACGCGTCCGAGGTTTCCCCGTTGGAGCGCCAACGTGAGCGCGTCGTTCTTGCCGAGCCTGCTCAATCGTTCCGAGGTCATCGAGTACTTCCGCATTGCGGGAGCCCTGGGCATCGGCGATTGGAGGCCCAGATACGGTAAGTTTATCGTTCACGAGCGCGCGCTCGAATAGTCCCGACGAGGCGGGGCGTGGCCCGGCGAGCCATGGCAGCGGCCCGGCCTGGCGGGGCATGGCGAGAGCCCGCAAGGGCTTCTCCTTCCTAAAGTTCAGAAATCCACCGCAAGGGTGGCCGGCGTGCCCTGGCGCGAACGGGAAAGGTATGAGTGATGAGTACGAGTAAGAAGACCAAGAAGTATGTGACAAAGGCGCGTCGCGTCTCCAGTGTCCATGGCAATAGCGGGGAATCCAGCTGCCCGGTGCAGATCCAAGCAGTTTATCCGCTGACGTTGTGGAGAACGCTGGACGCCCAGCAATTCGGCTCCCGAGACGTGAAGTCGCTGCGGGCGCTGCTCGCAAAGACCTCGCTCCTGGGCCAGCCGAAATGGGCCGCCGCCGTCAACGGCGACGCGTCTGCTGCGGTCGCTGTGGCGGTGTCCTTCATTCCCGTCGATGAGTTGACGCTGCCGCTCGATCTTGCGATGACCGCCTTGATCGCATGCGCCGTCGAGGGCGATCCGGGCGCAGCTATCGTCGCCTCCAACATTCTGTTGAATCTTCCGAGCGCGTCACCTCGCCACCACCAGATCGCCGCCTCCTGGTTCGTTTCGGATCCCACAACAGTTCGTCCGATCAAGCGCACGGCCGCGACGACACAGGCTTCGAACTTCACGAAGGCCGGAGACGATGTCCACCAATCGTCGGAATACGGTCTCATGGTGCCGGACTCGTTCAAGCTTTGGCGCACCATTCCGGCCCACGCCTTCGACAAATCCCGACGTTTGGCCGTTATCGGCTTCGTCGCTGAATACCTAGCCAGGATCAACGACAAGGCGTGGAAAGCGGCCGTCAGCGGAGACACGGTCTGTGCTATTCGCATCGCGCAGGAAATTGCGATCCCTGCCGATGAGTTTACCTATCCGGTCGACGCCCGAATGATGCTGCTTCTGTACTGCGCACTCAAAGGAAGCGCAGAGGCCGCGTTGGCGCTATCGTCGCTCCTCCGGAAGATGCCGCTCGAAGAGATGCTTAGGAACCGCCTGGCGGCAAGCTGGCTCGTCCATAGCCGCCATGTCGACGAGTCCGGCGAGCTCGACGTCGCTCCTCGCCGCCGTCACCTCAGCCTCGTATCGCAGGCCCTCGGTAATCGGGAGGCCAGGTCGTGAAGATTGGGATCTTTTCCGACATCCATAAGGGCATCGGTGCGACGAAGCTCATCACGGTCCGGCCGGACGTCGACGTGGTGGCGGTTGCGGGCGACATCAACGAAGGCGCGGAGAACTCTTTCGTGACGCTTCGCGCCATCGTGCCCGAGGTGATACCGATTGTGTTCACCATGGGGAACCACGAGTACTACCGCCGGTTCCTCGGCGAGGAACTCGAATTCGCCAAGGCGATTGCACCGAATTACAACATTCGGGTACTTGAGAACGACACCACGGTTATCGGCCCGTGTGGGGGAGTCCGCTTCGCCGGGGCTTCGCTGTGGACCGATTACCGGCTGTTCGGAGACCACAACGCCGCCGGTGCGATGCACGCCGCGCGCTCCGGGATGAACGACCATCGCCTTATAAGCTGGCAGCGCGATCCTTGGCAGCGTTTCCGCCCGCAAGAGGCGTTGATGCTGCATACCCGGTCGCGCGCCTTCTTTGCAGAAATAGCGGCGACGCCGTTCGACGGCGTTGCGACAGTATTTCTGAGCCATCATGCTCCCGATTTCAGATCGGTCGCGCCGCGCTACGCCAGCGACATTTTGAGCGCGGCCTTCGCGAGCAATGTTCTTGGCGAACTGCTTGGAGAAACGACCGAGCGGATGCTGATCGGAGCCGGTTCGGACATCGACGATCCGAACTCACTTTCTAACCACTCGCGCCCGCGTATCGACCTCTGGATACACGGCCACGTTCACAACAGTGCGGACTATCGCGTCGGCCACACGCGTGTGATCTGCAATCCGCACGGGTACGGCAATGAAAATCCGGCCTTCAACCCTTCGCTGATCGTCGAGGTCGGCTCATGACCCAGCACAACCCCGCGCCTACTCGCAGCGCCCGCAAACCGCCGCTGCACGAGCGAGCAACGCCGCCACCAACGCTCCGCCGACACGCTCCGCACCACCGTTTCCAACTGAGTACATCCGAGAACAATCATGCTTACCGAGGAATTTCCTTTTCTTCTGCCTGAGAATGTTGGCGGTAGCTTGCCCGCAAGGATGCGCGACCTTGCCGATGACCTGGACCGCGTTCGGGCCGGCGCCGCGCCCCGTGAGGAAGACCTCGCGCGTGCGCCGCTGATCGTCGACTGGCACGCGTTGTTGACGCCGCTTGGACTGCGGTTGATCGGATTCGTTACGGGCCACCCGCTCCTTGGCAATCGTCCTGCCATGACCTCGCAAGTGTGGGCCGCCGATCCCGGCGGACGATGGATCCGAACGTTGACGCGCTTCTATCGGTTGGGCGAGGCATCTCGCATCACCGGTTCGGAGCAATCTGGGAATTCTTCAGTTATCGAGGGAGTACTCTGACGTGAACAAGATGGTGACTGACGTGAAGGACGCCCTCCCCAGCCAGCTGAGCGTTCCCCGCATGGGACCGCTGGAATTCGCCGTTTACAAAGCGGACTGGATGACGTCGCGGATCTATCTCCGTCACGTCGCCGACGTCGCCGCGCGGCGCGAACTGGAGGCCGCGGCCCAGGCCGCACAGGATCAGATCATGAAGGCGGCAGGCAGGAAGCCCGATCGTTCGGGCGACGCTTCAACTTTCAAGTCAGCGCGACGCGGCTCGTCTGGCCTGCGGTCCCCCCTCCCTGCGGATGACGACGACGCTCCGGAGCGCGATGTCGCCGCCCCGACGCCGGGGCGCGTGGCTGCGCGACTCCTTTTTGCGCGCTTGTTTGACGAGAATCCGCTGGTGCTGGAAAAGCTCAAGAACTCGTCACCGGTTGTCGTCGTCGATGTGCCCGACCGCGACCTCTTCAGCCGGATCGCCCACCAGTGGAAAAACGTACTTTCAATCGAAAAGCTGGAGCTCGCGGATCTCGCGAAACTGTCCGACGGGGCAAAACGGGAGGACCACGATCTTCTTCACGTCGTCTCTAGCGAGACTCTCGCAGAAAAGCAGCGCGACGCCGCGGACAGCCGCGCGTTCAATGCGATCCAGCTCGCCCTGCCGGTGCTTGCCATCACGCCCGGAGCTGCCACCCACCTATCCAAGGTGCTGCTCGACGCAGCAACGGACCGACTTGCCCTTCCGCCGATCGACGCTGCTCTGATCCTGCGGGTCATTCGCATCGTCACTGGCAAAAAATGCAGGGCCACGATTCCGGAACACCTCGTTCGCCATATCGGCGTTCACGAACTGCTTCTTGCCGTTCGGTTCGACCGGTCGCCGGCAGAGTGCGTCGAGAACCTCAGGCAACTGGCCGAGGCAAAAATCGCCAAGGCCGGATCGCGCGACATTTCACTCGACGAACTTCACGGTCTTGATGAAGCGGTAGCCTGGGCGAAGAGTGCCATCATCGATATCGAGGCATGGCGGCGTGGCGAGATAGCATGGGATGCAATTGACGCCGGAATTGTACTTTCTGGCCCCGCCGGAACGGGAAAGACACTTTTCGCTAAGTACCCGATTTCATAAATACGGTGACGTATTTTGTGCGTGAAGGGCATCGAATCGGTCAGAGCTGACCTCAGCTTGGGGGTCAGATCATGCCGAGGCGGAGTCCTTTTAACATCGTACTGAG
>Ga0182014_10001895_pt1 | contig 27280 bp, 18 predicted proteins | sample 612S2DmetaG_FD_120489 | JGI IMG/M metagenome (GOLD analysis project Ga0182014, IMG submission 120489) | Permafrost microbial communities from Stordalen Mire, Sweden - 612S2D metaG | ecosystem: Environmental > Terrestrial > Soil > Wetlands > Permafrost | place: Sweden: Stordalen | collected... | reverse complement strand
GCGGCCCGCGCCGGCGAACACGGACGCGGCTTCGCGGTGGTCGCAGGCGAAGTACGCCGTTTGGCCGAGCGCACCAAGAGCGCGACCGAAGAGATTGCCGGCACCATCCGCAGCATTCAGGAAGAAACCAAAGCTACCCTCGACGTGATGTCGGAGAGTCAGGCGGCGGTTGAAAGCGGTCTGAACGAAACGGCCAACGCGCGCAAAAGTCTGACGGAAACGATCGAAGCCTCGAAGAAGGTCGAGCAGCAGATCAACCTGATTGCCACGGCGGCCACCGAGCAGACCGCGGCGGCCGGCGAAATTTCCGAATCGGCTGGACAGATTTCGCAACTGGCGACGCAAAACTCGCAGGCCGCCGACGAGTCGGTCGAAGCGCTGAAGAATCTTTCATCGCTGGCAGCGGAACTGGACAGCATCATCCGGCAATTCCAGTTAGAAGAGGGCAAACAGAGCGGCAGCCGCTTCGCCGCCAGCAAACGCACGGCCACGGCGCAAGCCGCGTTGGGCGTTTCGCGGGCATAACAAGACAGAGCCGGTCCCGTGATCGGCTCCAGGCGGAAACCCAGATCTGTGGACTTGACGGGCGAAATTTCGTCCGTCAGGTCCCCGCCTGTCTTTTAACACGGCAGCTCAGAATGAAACCATCTTCCCGTCGATTCTCTTTCCTTTAGATAAAGAATTCTTTCCTCCCTTCCTTTTTATCTTTTCCGCTTTTATCCGGGTATCCTTGACGTATAGCGGATTGAAAGCGAAACGGCCCGCTCTGGTAGGCGCGATCTGCACCGGCCCGGAGCAGATCGCACGCAGGAGAGACTGGAAATGAGCGCGGTGAAATACGATCTGATCGTCATCGGTTCCGGACCTGCCGGGCAGCGTGCGGCGGTAGCGGCAACCAAAATCGGCAAGCGGGTGGTCGTTATTGAAGCCCGCCAGGTAATCGGCGGCGTCTGCATCAACACCGGCACGATTCCGTCGAAGACCATGCGCGAGGCGGTACTGCATCTGTCCGGCTACAACTATCGCGCGATCTACGGCGTCAACTACCGGGTAAAAGAAAAAATCACCATGGCGGATCTGGCCTACCGGGTCCAGTCCGTCGTCAAAACCGAAGTGGACGTGGTTGAATCGCAACTGTCGCGCAACGGCATCGATGTGGTGCACGGCGTGGCGCGCTTCGTCGATCCGCATCGGGTGCACGTAGAAGGTCCGCAGGCCGACTCGACCTTGGAGGCCGATCGCATTTTGATCGCCGTAGGCACCCGTCCGGCGAATTCGCCCAAGGTGCCAATCAACGGCAAAACCATTGTCAACAGCGACCAGATCCTGGGGCTGGAAAAGCTGCCGCGCTCGCTGATCGTCGTCGGCGGCGGCGTAATCGGCGTCGAATACGCCTGCATGTTCGCCGTGTTGGGCGTGCGCGTCACGCTGATCGAAAAACGCGACCGGCTGCTGGAGTTCGCCGACCAGGAGATTATCGAAACGTTGAGCTACCACTTGCGCGACAGCCGCGTGACGATGCGACTGGGCGAAGAGGTGGCCAGCGTCGAGGAGCCTACGCCGGGCACGGTAGTCGCGAACCTCGAAAGCAAGAAGAAGGTCTCAGGCGACGCGCTGCTTTACGCCGTCGGCCGGCAGGGCAACGTGGACGAACTAAACCTGGCCGCTGCCGGGCTGGAAGCCGATTCACGCGGGCGCATCGCCGTCAACGAGCACTACCAAACCAAAGTTGCGCACATCTTCGCCGCCGGCGACGTGGTGGGCTTTCCCTCGCTTGCCTCGGTCTCGATGGAGCAGGGGCGCATCGCCGCCGCCCGCGCCTTCGACGATCAGGCGGCCTGCTCCAATCCCAGCTTCTACCCTTACGGCATCTACACCATCCCCGAAATCAGCTTCATCGGCAAAACCGAGCAGCAGTTAACCGACGAAGATGTGCCTTACGAAGTGGGCATGGCTTACTATCGCGAAGTGGCGCGCGGCCAGATCCGCGGCGACACCACCGGCCGGCTTAAGCTCATCTTTCATCGCGACACGCGCAAGGTGCTGGGCGTACACATCATCGGCGAAGACGCCAGCGAACTGGTGCACATCGGCCAGGCCGTCATGATCCTCAACGGCACGGTCGATTACTTCATCGACACCGTCTTCAACTACCCCACTTTGGCCGAATGCTACAAAGTCGCCGCCTTTAACGGACTGGGACGGCTGCACCGCTATCAGGCGGAGTAAAAAGGACGCCGCAGCTCCATTTTGCAGCCTTGAAGCAGCCACCCAGTCAGGCGCGGTGATCGATCTTCACCCTCCCAGCGGTTATACCTCGACCGATTAAGAACGCGTCATGGCCCGCTTACAAGGCGGGTAACACCTGGCGCGCCTCATAACTTCCGGAATAAGTTCAGCACTTATTCCGGTTGCCGCTTCCCCTTATTATTTGCGGTTTATTCGATTTGATGCGAACTCCCTGAAAGTGCGCTAGCGTTTGCGCAGGCAGGTGCGCGAGATGCGGTCGTGCCAGGCGAAGTGGCCTTTATCGAAGAGCGCCCAGGCCAGTCCCATGCCGCAGGGCAAAATCGATAGCGGCAGCGCCAGCAGACGGCCGATGCGCCGCGCGCGTGAGGGCACGCGCCCCTCGAAGGTGCTCAAAGCCACGCCGGCATAGCCCATGCCCGGCGTGGCCTTGGCAAAGGCGAAAAAGAAAACCAGATAGGCAACGCCGAGCGCAAGCAGACAAAAAGCCGCGGCGATCTCGGCGGCGCGCGGGCTGGTGGGCAATTGGCTGGCGTGGGTAACGGCCAGCGCGACCATGCTCAAAAATGTGGCGGTGACCAGCGTGCCGTCCAGCACGGCGGCCAGCAGACGGCGGCTGAGCGGCGCCTGTTCGACGGCGGCCTTCGGCGCGACAGCGGGAACGGACGCATCGAGCGCATTTTCTTCGGGCAATGCCCTGGCTTCAGGTTGCGCCATCGCTTCCAGCCGCGGCTCTTCATAAACAGGTCGCGACTCTTCATAAACAGGCTGAGGCGCTTCAAAAGCGGTCCGCGCTTCGGGTTGCAGCTCTTCGTAAACAGCCCGCGCGGTGGGCAGCGGCTGTTCAAAGGCAGTCTGCGGCGGAAGCTCGCTCCGCGGCGGCGCGGCCACGGGTTCAGGCAGCGGCGCGGGCGCGACGGCGGGCAGCTCACGGCTCATCCAGACGGGCATGGCCGGTTCAGAGGCCAGCGGCGGCGCGGGCTCAGTGGAAACCGAGGCCGGATCGACCTCGAAGATGCTCAACTGCCCCGTGCGCTCCTCGGCGGCCAGCGGCCCTTCGGCGCGGCGCGGACGCATTTTGCGCGTGGCGACGACTTCGCGCGGAAACTGGATCAAGTTGGCGTAAGCGGGCGGCGCGGAAGGCGCGGCCTGCTCCGGCGCAAAGGGATTGGCGAACCAGGGATCCTCGTCGATCGGCAAAGGCTCCGTGCGCTGTTGCGCTTCAGGCCCAGCGGCCGGCGCGGCGGCAGAGGCGGCCGACTCGACAAAGGGCAGTTGCGGTTCTTCTATCGGCGGCATGGCCTGCAAACCGGCGAGCACTGACTCGGCGGCAGCATGGGCTTCCAACGCGGCCTGCGAGGCAACCTTGGCCGCGCGTGCGGCGGCGCGGGCGCCGTCGGCCAGCGTTTCGTTAAAGCTGGGAGCATGAGCATAACGCTCGGCCACGCGCGCGGCGGCCTGCGAGGCGCGGCTGACGGGAATCGGATGGCCGGGCTGCGCTTCCGGCTCGGCCAACAGCGAGTCGGCGCGATGCCGGTGCGCGGCTACGCGACGGTTGACTTCCTGCTTCCACGCGGGAAAAAAAGTAGCGGTATTTGGTGATGCGCTCAAAGCTCCAGTGCCCCTTCCGATGCGACGCGGTCAGCTTTGCCATTCCGCGAAAACATAACGCGCGGAACCGCTCGCCAGACTGACGCCGCGGAGTTTGCCCGCGCCACTCGCTAAAAAAACGAGACAGCTCGAACAATGCCGCAGATCGGAGAAAGGAGTTCGGCGGAGACAGACGGCCGCCTCTTCGGGCGTTAAGCCCGTAAGCATGTGGCCTCATCCGTATTTTCTGTTGCCAGAGCAGAGAGGATCGCGCCCCTATACATAAGCCGGTTTTGCTATGCTGAGCCTTACACCGGTCTAGGTCTAGGAATGTATCCTCGTCATCTACTATGTATCACGCTACTGGCGGCATGTCACCAGATACTCGGCGCGCAGATGTTGACCAATGCGGCACCTTTGGCGCCGCAGGTCGAAGCTGTCCCGAATACGAGCGCATCAGATGCGCTGCCCGACGATCCCGGTCAGGAACTGGTGCCCGTGGCCGCCCCCGAGCCCGCGCCGGCAGCCGGAGATCTCGCCATCATCGATGCCAAGCAAAGCCAGGAATGGGCCGGCGACATGAGGACGCTGACCGGCAATGTGGTGATTCACTACCGCGATTACGTCATACGCGCCGACAAGGTCGTCTACAACCGCGCTACTACGGAGCTGGAGGCCGAAGGCCATCTGCAATTGAGCGGCGGCCCCAACGACGTGCTGATCAACGCCACGCACGGCGACATGCGGCTGAACATGCACACCGCCCGCTTCTACAACGTCAGCGGCTCGCAGGGCGTGCGCCTGGTCGGCAGCCGCATGGTCTATTCCACCACCAACCCGCTGCTTTTTTCCGGCCGCGTGCTGCTGCAAACCGGCGAGAACAACTACCGGATGGTCGACGGCTCGATCACCAACTGCCGGCTGCCGCGCCCCGACTGGCGCATCGTCTCCCGCTCCATCCAACTACGCGACAACAACGCCTCGACCACGCATGCATTCTTTGAAGTTCTCGATATGCCGGTACTCTATCTGCCGTATCTGCACCACCCGTCGGACGAGACCAGCCGCGTGAGCGGGCTGCTGACGCCGGTCATCAGCACCGGCTCTTCGATTCGCGGCTTCACCTTTGGAGAACAGATGTACTGGGCCATCAGCCGCAGCATGGATATGGTGGTCGGCATGGAGTACTTCAGCAAGCGCGGCTGGGCGCCCAACGGCGACTTTCGCTACAAGGGTCTGGGACTCGACCACCTGAACGCGCGCTGGAATGGGCTGCTCGACCGGGGAATCAGCGAACAGATCGCGGCCACGTTGACGACTCCGGCCTACGTCGAGAAAGTCGATCAGGGCGGCGTAGACATCTCGGTGCAGGGGCGAAAGGATTTCGGCAGCGATACCCGCGCCAGCGGCACCATCGAGTATCTGTCCAGCTACACCTACCGTCTGGTCTTCGACGACAACTACGCGCAAGCCACCAGTTCGCAGGTGGCCAGCGACTTGGCGCTGACGCACAACCACAACGGCATGATCGCCTCGGGCTGGCTGGACCGCTTCCAGAGCTTCGCCAGCACCACCAACGGCAGCGAGGTGCGCCTGCTGCACCTGCCCATGCTGCGCTACGACGTACTCGACCGGCCGCTGGGCGACTCCCCGCTTTACTTGGGGCTGCAATCGTCGCTGGGGTATTTGAGCCGTTCCGCGCCAAATTTTCATTCCCGCAACGTCGGGCGGTTAGATTTTTATCCGCATCTTTCCCTGCCCTTCTCGGCCGGAGGCTGGAGCTTCGTTCCCGAAGTGGCGCTGCGCGAAACAGCCTACACCACCAGTCAGACGCCGACTTTAACCGGCGCGAACATCTCGCCAACGGTCCACCACGATCCGCTGGGCCGCCAGGATATCGAGGCGGCGGTCGATATCCGTCCGCCGGCGATCGAGCGGGAGTTCATGCTTCCGCGCTGGCACAGAGAGCTGCGGCACGTCATTGAGCCGGAGTTGAATTACCGCTACGTGGTGGGAATCGGCAAGCAGGCGCGGAACGTGTTGCTCTTCGACACCACCGACATCGCCACCGACGTTAACGAAGCCGGCTTCTCGCTGACGCAGCGTTTTTTCCTGCGTCCCACCGAGGACAAGCCCTGCGACGCGACCGAAACCAAAGCGGCCGGGGCCAAGCCAGATGCCCCCACCCCCGCCGTGGCGACCTGCAAAGATAAACCGCGCGAGTGGGCCAGTTGGCGCATCGCGCAGGAGTACTTCATTGATCCCGATTTCGGCGGCGCGGTGATCTCCGACCGGCGCAACGTTTACGATTCCACGCTGGATTTGACCGCGATCACCTTCCTGACCTCCGCGCGCAATATTGCCCCCCTGGTTTCGCGCCTGCGCTTCGAGGCCATCGACAACCTGCAGGTGGAGTGGGACTTGGACTACGACTCGGTCATGGGCCAGTTCAACGCCAACAATTTGTACACCGACTACAGCTTTGGCCGGACCAAGCTGGGCATCGGCCATGCGCTGCTGAACGCCATGGACGAGCGTAGCAGCAACAAAGGGGAATCCTCGGCGCTCAAAAGCCAGGAAGTGCAACCCTATTTACAGGTCGGCAAACCGAGCGGAAGTGGATTCAATATGGCCGTCAATGGCGGCTACAACTACGTGCAGCACGAATTGCAGTATGGCGGCGTCCAGGCGGCCTACAACTGGGATTGCTGCGGGCTGACGCTGGGCTACCGGCGCTTCCAGTTGGGTTCGGTGGGCTCGACCAGCCGCGACGAAACCCAGTGGCTATACAGCTTCACAATCGCCGACTTCGGCTCGGTGGGCGACATACGGCGCACCAACTCCATCTTCCGCTAGTGCTCTATCTCTAACCTTTCACCTTCGCGTCGAAACAACACCATGGCCGGAAGCCGCCGCAATGCGCCTTTACCGGCCAGCGGCGCTTTCGAATCCTTTGCGGACATAGATGCGATAGTCGTCATTCATCGTGATGTTGGGCGGAAAGCTGCGATCCGCATAGAGCACGTAGTTCTGCTCGAAATAGCGGCCGAAGGCGGGCCACTCCATCAATTTGGCGTAACCGTAGCCGTCGTTGTACGGATACAGCCCGCTATGCACGACGAAAACATCGGGCGGATGAGCTTCCAGTTGACGCTGAAAGACGGCGCGCCAATGCTGCACGGAAGGATTCGCTTCCGGGCCGAAGATCAGAAAGTCGTAGAACAGCCCCGTCGATTGCACCAGGCGCATGCGATAGAGCACCGTGTGGCAGTCCGGATAAGTCGTAATGCATTGCACCTTGCCGCTGAGCGCCGGGCCGCCCAGATGATTCAGATCGGCGGTCAGCGCATCAATGTAGCGCGGGCTCCAGTCCTCATGATGCAGCTCGCGAGCATAACTGGGCGTCAGAATCAGGCCGAATGCGACGCCGGCAACGGCCAACACGCGCTCGATTCCCTGCCGGCGCAAGGCGCGCACGATATAGAGAATCGACCAGAGAAACAAAAATGCAAAAAACGGATAGCGATGGTAGGGCGTTCCCTTGCCCTGGACAAAGTAGGATGCGGCGCCGAAAAACATTCCAAGCGCAAGCATCCGCATCTCCCAGCCTTCGATTTCGGCCTGCGCGTCTTCATCGCGGCGCGCCAGCCGCCAGTCGTTGGCCTTCCACTCGAAGACGAAGATCAGCGCGGCGATGAGGACAAATCCCCAAACCGAGGGACTGATCCGATGAAACAGCCACCCCCATCCGTAACGATCAATCGGAGCATAGTAGGGCAGTGTCCACCGCACCACCCACAGAAAATCCGCGAGCGAGTGCTTGGCTACCAGAAACACGAGAACCACGACGCCGGGAATCGCCATTGCGCCCGCGCCCAATAGCGTGGCTCGAATCCAGGCTCCGCCGCTACGCCGAAAGCGCAGCGCGGCCAGCACGAGAAGCAGCAGAATGTAGGGTGCGGGAAAGGGTTTGATGGTGGCCGCATAACCCGCGGTCAGGCCAAAGCCAATCATCGGCCAAAGCGAGCCGGAGCGCAGCGCGCGGAACAGGAAGGCGTGCGCGCAAACCAGCATGATGGCGATAATCAGATCCCGCTGCCCCAGTTGCATGGCGCCGTCGCGCGCATGAAACATGATCAGCATCGTGGCCGCCAGCGCGCCCGCGAACCAGTCGTGTGGGCGCGCAATCGATAGCATCGCCCACGCCGCCACAAGCATCAGGCCGATATCGAAGAGCCGCCACGCCAGCGATCCCCCGCCCAGCGTATGCATCACCGTCCAGTTCGTCAGATAAGTGCCCGGCATATTCATTTCGATCAGGTCGCGATACGGAGACATGCCGTGATCCATCAGGAAGCAGGCATAGTGCAACTGCGCCGGATCGTTCACCTGCTGCCAGCGCAAACTCAGCAGCCAGGTCGCCATCACCCAGCAGAGCAGCCAGACGCTTAAAACGATTCGCCAATGCGCGGCAAAAAACCGATATAGCGTGACCCCGAATGAATGATTGCCCATGGGGAGCGAGAAATTCGAAGCGCCGGCCATTGAATTCTTCATGCTATGTACCTAAACTCCAACATCTTGTTTTTACCGGAAGCTGCCGCCTCGCTCCGGCTCTTTTCAAAAAGGCGAACGCCGCCGCCCTGTAGATTATTTCATTGCGCTGTTCGGGAGTTTGTCTAATTGGACGATGACGCGGCGCGCAGCCATTACATTTTTTTCCGCGGCCGGTTACGCGCTCATACACGACGACGAATCCTATCTCGATACAGATATCCCGCGTGGGCGGCGATGCGGCCGCTAGAGTATCCTTGCCAAAGAGGAGATCTCGTTAATGCGCCTTCGTTTCCTGGCCTGCCTGCTCGTAGTGAGCTTGGCCGTGGGTTGCAAAGCCCAAAGTACGCCGCCTTCTTCCCAGCTCAATCATCGCATCGAGGTGCTGGTGCGCTCGCAGTTCAATCTGCCTCCAGATTACGAGATGAGCATCGGTGCCCGCCATCCGAGCCAGTTCACCGGCTACGATACGCTGCCACTCACTTTCATGCACGGCGGCAAATCGATGAATGTTGAATTTTTGATTTCGGCCGACAACACCAAACTCGTCCATCTTGACACCTTGGATCTGACCCAGAACCCGGCCGACGCCATCCCCATCGCGGGGCGGCCAATCCGCGGCAACGCCAACGCCAAGGTGACCGTAGTCAACTTCGACGACCTGGAATGCCCCTACTGCGCGCGCATGCACGAAACGATCTTTCCTGCCACGCTGGACCATTACAAAAACTTGGTCAAGTTCGTCTATAAGGATGTTCCGCTCACCGAAATGCATCCCTGGGCGCTCCATGCGGCGGTGGACGCCAACTGTTTGGCGGAACAAAACAGCGAAATTTACTGGAGCTTTGTGGATTACGTTCATGCCCATGGACAAGAGATCTCCGGCGAAAGTCGCGACCCCGTCAAGAGCTTTGCCGCACTGGACCGCATCGCGAAGCAGGAGGGCGCGCTGGGCAAGCTGGACGAAAAACGCCTCGACGCCTGTATTTCCAAGCAGGATGCGACGAAGGTTGAAGCGGCCGCTACAGAAGCCCGGAAGCAGTTGAACATCGACGGCACGCCGGTTCTTTTTGTAAACGGCGAGCGGATTACCGGCTTGGTGCCGCAGGAGCAGCTTTGGCTCGTAATCGACCGCGCCCTACGCGCCGAAGGCATTCAGCCACCGCCATCCGCGCGGCCGGCCGCACCCGCTCCGGCCGCGGCCAATACAGTGAAATAACATTGCGGGACTATCCCCTCGACGGTTTCTGGATTTATTCTTGATTGCCAGGGGCTTTTACGAATCCCCACAGGAGAGATCAGCTTGTACGTCTCAACGAATTTCCTCGTGCGTAGTCGTTTTGCCGCTGTCTTGATCCTCGGCGGCGCTGTTTTTTCCGCTGTGCAGGGCTGCCATCGTTCGCCCTCGGGCGACGTTGTGGCTACGGTAAATGGCAAAGAGATTATGCGCGCCGAACTGGAGCGCAACTACCAGATCCGTCTGGGCGACAATCCGCAAAAACCTTCGCCACAAGAGGCCGGCATTCTGCGCCTCAATCTGCTGCGCAACATGATTCAGGAGGAGATTCTGCAGCAACGCGCCGCCAAGCTGGGGCTGACGGCCAGCGACGAAGACGTCAACGCCAAGTTGACCGAATTCAGGACGCCCTATACGCAAGATCAGTTTCTCAATCTGCTCAAGCAGCGGAATCTGACCCTGGAGGACTTCAAGCGCGACATTCGTCGCCAGTTGACCGAGACCAAACTGATCAACAAAGAGATCGAGTCGAAGATCAACATCACTGACGCCGAAATCGCCAGCTACTACGCGGCGCACAAGGCCGACTTCAACCTGATCGAGCCGCAGTACCATCTGGCGCAGATCGTCGTTACCAGCGCGCCCACGCAGCAGTCGGGCAACTTGCAGAACAACAAGGCGTCGAGCGAAGCCGATGCCAAAAAGAAGATCGAGACGCTGCACAACCGCCTGGAAAGCGGCGATGACTTCGCTACGCTGGCCGCCAACTTCTCCGAGGATACTAATACGGCTTCCAATGGCGGTGATATGGGCTTTGCGCGCGAGTCGCAACTGCGCGCCGATCCGCCCGTCTATGATGCCGTCAGCAAACTCAAACCCGATCAGTTTACTGACGTGTTGCCCATCTATGACCCCGGCCCCAACCACAAGGTCGCCGGCTTCGTCATTTACAAACTGATCGCCCGCGAGCCGGCCGGACAGCGCGAATTGAACGATCCCCGCGTGCGGCAGGCCATTCACCAGACGCTGCACGATAGCCAGAAACAAATGCTGCAAACCGCCTACTTCGAGATGCTGCAGGACGAAGCTCACGTGCGCAATTATCTGGCCGAGCAACTGCTCAAACAGGGCGCGCAGTAATTCCCGCCGATCTGCTGGTAAACAAAAAAGCCCGCCAACTGGCGGGCTTTTTTATCGCTTGTTGCGAGCTGCTGTCAAAGCATTTTCACCGATGGTGTAGTGGAAATACGGGGGCCCCACCTTCACCGTCCGCCGCGGTGGACGGCTAGAGCATCTTGCCCATATGTGTAGAGCGACCGTGTCAGGGCACAACTTGAGTCGTGCCGCAAAAACGCCCATAAATCAGGGAATTTACTCGCCGAGGCGAGCGGAAAGACTCGTAACGGAGGGAGGCGGGAGATTTATCCCCCGCGTAATGTAAGTAAAATCAACGCAGGCTTCAGCCCCGGGCATGCTCGCTGTTTTGAAGGGTATGGGTTTTAGTGAAGGGTACGGGCTTTAGCCCGTACGTTAACCGCATAAAATCCACGTGGGTTTTAGCCCCTGAGGGTGGGAAGCTCCAACCAATTGACGTCAAAAGAAAAACGGCCTCCGCGTAATGCAGAGGCCGTCGATTACCGAATGCAACGAATCGGGCGCATGAACTTAGTGCATCTGACCGCTTGAATCCATGGTGATGCCGCCAGGACCTTGGTTCTTCTTGGCTTCGTTCTGCTTGCGCATGTCCATAGCCTTGTTGGTCCAGTCCTGCGCTTTGGCCAGATCGTCATTCACCGCCGAAGCGTTGCCGAAGTCCACATCGGCCTTGTTGCGATAGATCAGGTTTATATACTGCATGGCGTCGTCGTAGTTGGCGCGGTTGTCGACGGCTATTTGCAGATACTTCAAGCCTTCTTCAACCAGCGGCGCATTCTGCTTGGCCAGTGTCTGCATGATATTCTTCGGCGCCTTGGTGTTGCCCTTGCCGTCGTCGTTGAGTCCTGCCGATTGCAGCGCGGCCAGTTTGTTCTGGTGCGCTTTCTTCCAATCGATCACGCCGATGGTGTAGGCCGCCTCGGCGTCCTTGGGATCGGCGGCGAGAACCTTCAGTTGCCAGGCCTTGGCATCATCCATTTGATTGACGCTGAAATAGATGCCGGCAATCTGCTTCATACTGCCCGCATCGTTTGGCTTGGTGGCCAGAACCTGCTTGAAAATGTCGATCGCCTGATTGGCCATCTTCATGTTGTCGGGCGTCGTGATGCCCGGCACCACATTTTGCGACAGCGCCGTAGCCAGATAAATCTTCGCCGTAGGCAGGGAAGGATCGAGTTGCGTGGCCTTCTGGAAGTGCTCGATCGCCTCGTCGTAGTGGCCTGCTTTGTAGGCCTCGCAGCCCTTGTTCAACTGGTCGCGGGCTTGAAGTTGCCTGCACCCGCTCATGGAAAGCACCATGCCGGTTAGAACCACCGCGAGCGCCCAAAAACGTGCGGGTCCATTCATGTTCGTATCCTTCTCCTTCAGGCTGCGGTCTGCGGGCCACGCCTGGAAAATCTAACGACTGGCTGCAAGCGGGACATCCCGCAGTCCAGGGGTAGAAAAAATTGTACTCCCACCAGTCGCCGGAATTGAGGCTCACATTCTAGCGATCTGGCAAACCCTAACATGCCGGAGCCGAAGAAATATTTCGGCTCCGTATTGACCGGCATTTCGACGCTTCGGCGCCGATCTCCTCGCGGAGAAGACCCTGTGCCACCACCGCCCGACTACTGACCGGCCTGTATCCTGGGCGTCATCAATCCGATATGGTCCACATTGGCGGACTTGCCAATATCGATCACGTCGGCAATATATGAGAAATTCACGTTGTCGTCGCCCTTGACGAACATAATGCGCTCGGCGCGGTTGGCGTAAACCTCGGTCAGCTTGGGCAGCAGATCAGAGCGCAGCACGTCGGTGTCGTTAATCTTGTACGCCGGAGTAGCGCCGGGCCGATAAAGCACCTGCACCACGATCGTACGATCCGATGCGTTATTCTGAGTCGGATTCTTCGGCGGCTGGGGTACCAGAGCATTTAAGCCCTTCGGCGTCACCGGCACGATCACCATGAAGATGATCAAAAGCACCAGCAGAATGTCGATCATGGGCGTAACGTTGATCTCGGACATGTTGCCGCCCGGCCCTCCCACAGACATTGACATGGTTCAAGCTCCTCGTTTCCTAATAATAATCGTAAGTAAAAGACAATTCAGGTGCGACGTTACTCGCCGCCGGCGCCGGCGCCTTTGCTTTCGCGCTGCTGCGTCAGCAAATTAACCGTATCGACACCGGCTGTACGCACGCTGTCGACGGCATCCTCAACCGCCTTGAACTGAGCGCGGGCATCCGCGCGGAAAAAGACTGTTTTGTCGGTCTTGTCCGCCAGCTTGTCGCGCACCAAACTGCCAAGCTGCGAGGGATCGACCTTGTTCTGGCCGAAGAACACGCTGCCATCGCGCGTAACAGCCACGATCACAGCATCTTCTTTGTCGGCATCGGGCATCGCTGTCGGATTCTCGACCCGCGCCAGGTCGATGGCGACCTTATTCTGCAGCATCGGCGTAATGACCATGAAGATGATCAGTAGCACCAACATCACGTCCACCATCGGGGTGACGTTGATACTGGCGTTCACCTTGCTGCCTTCGTTCCGCTTCAAGATTCCCATTGCGTGGGCTCCGTACGTATGAATTTTTTCGCCGGATACGGTCCGGCCTTGCACCATCATTTGCGGCCAACCGTGGCTTCAGACTGCCGGGCGGAAGCATGTGCTTCCGCCCGGCGCAATTCTCGCCAGGGTCAAGCCACTTTGCCCTTAGCGCTTGTGGCTCTGCTTGATGAAGTAATCAACCAATTCGCTCGAGGAGTTATCCATCTCCACGTCGAAAGCCTCGACGCGCCCGGTGAAGTAGTTGAAGAACATAACAGCGGGAACGGCGACCAACAAGCCGAAGGCCGTGGTGACCAGGGCTTCTGAAATGCCGCCGGCGACCGCACCGATACCAGCGATCTTCTGCGTGGCGATCTGTTGGAAGGCGTTCAAAATGCCGCAGACGGTGCCGAACAGTCCGACGAACGGGGCCGTGGCGCCGATGGTGGCCAGCGAGGTCAAGCCTCTCTTCAGCTTGGCGTGCACAATGGCCTCGGCGCGATCAAGCGCGCGGGTCGAGCTGGCAATGCTCTCCTCGGTGGCAGTGCCGCCGGAAGCGCGGAACTCTTGCAGACCGGCCGTGACAACCTCGGCCAAGTGCGACTTCTTGTTGCGGTCGGCAATCTTGATGGCTTCTTCGAGCTTGCTGTCCTTCAGCGCGCCGGCAACCTTGGGCGCGAACTCGCGCGACTGCTTGCGGGCGGCGGTGAAGTACAGATAGCGGTCGATAATCACAGCCAATGACCAGACCGACTCAAGAAAGAGCAGGATGACGACCGCGCGGGCCAAGCCACCCATGTTCTGCCACAGTCCCACTGGGCTGAAGTTGACCGTTTGCCCTTCTTGAAGAAACAGCGCCATGCTGTTGAGCGTTTGCGTAGCAAAATGAGCGAGAATCACTGAATCATTCCTCCTACGGAGATTCTTGTATGGTGCTAAATGAACCCGCTAGGCGGGTGGTGCTATGGAATGCGGCCCGCGAAGGCGCCTCATTCAGGTCAACAACAGCACCCCCCGCCCGAAACGAGCGGGGAGCCGAATACAGTATCACCCACCTAGGGTGAAGATCACATTCACTGTCGTTTCAACCTCGACCGGCTCGTTGTTGAGCAAGTAAGGCTTGTACCGCCAGGTCATCACAGCATCCCTGGCAGCCTGCTGCAACATGGCCGGGCCACTGAGGACGCGGAGATTTTCAATCGTGCCCTGCTTGGAGATGGTCGCCTGCAGAACAACGGTGCCGGAAACGCGAGCGGCCTTGGCGATCGGAGGATATACCGGCTGGGTCTTAACCAGCAGCATGCCAATGGCCACGCCGGCCGAAATGTTCACCTTCTTGGGAGGCGCGACTTTAACCACGGGGGTTTTCGTCGTGGGGCCGGAGCCGAAGAAGCTGCCCATTACGCCGCCATTGCTTCCGCCACCCATGCCTTCCATGCCTGCCACGCCAAAGCTGGCCGGCGGCGCTTCTTTTTCATGAACCATCTGAATGTCATGCGGAATCCGCGTTGGCGCGGTGAGCTGATTGTTCATCATCTCCGACCGCACGACATGAACGACCGCTTGCACTTGCGGCGGCGGCGGCGGCGGTGGTGGCGGCGGCGGCGGCGGCGGCAAGGTCAGCACCGTTGCCATCAGCGCTGAAGGCAGCGCCTCGGGAACGAGCAACGGAATAAGGATCATCAGAAGCAGAATCGACCCGTTGATGCAGGTAGTCACCAGCATCCAACGGCCGCTCTTGGTCTTGATCCTTTTCGCGGATTCAAATGTAGAGTCTTCAAACATGGCCAGCCTCGGAGATCGGGTTTGGTTACTTCTATGTTAGACACCACGAAAACTAAAAATGTTCCCGTACAAAAAAATGTCATCAAGAAGCGGTTTAACCTTATCAGAACAGCACCGCACCCTGCAAAGGGTTAGTAAAAAATACTGCAAATCAAGCCATTTCTCTGCGGTCGGCGGCCACCCTTTGAGCTCCGCCGGCAGCAGTGCCTTCTCATGCCTACGCCTTGGAGCGTTGTTTCGCGGCCGGCAGCGAAGTCGCCTTGCCCTTGCTGGCCCGCCACTCCTGCCAAGCCACCAGCATCGGGGCGGCTACAGCGATCGATGAATACGTGCCGATTAAAATTCCCACCACCAGGGCAAAGGAAAATCCATTCAGCACCTGCCCGCCGAAGATGAACAGCGACAGCACGGTGAGGAAGGTCAATCCAGAGGTCAGCACCGTCCTGCTCAACGTCTGATTAATGCTGCGATTGACCAGATCGGGCAGCGACTCGCGCCGGCTGAGCCGCAGATTTTCACGCACGCGGTCGAAAACGACGATCGTGTCGTTCATCGAATAGCCAACCAACGTCAGAATCGCGGCGATCACCGTCAGGCTGATCTCGCGATTTGTCAGCGCGAATGCGCCGACGGTGATCAGCGTGTCGTGGAAGCAGGCGAACACGGCCGCCACGCCATAGATGAACTGAAAGCGAAACCACAGATAGACCAGCATGCCGAGCATGGAATACAACGTGGCCAAAATCGCCTGCCGCTCCAGTTGCTTGCCCACCGTCGGGCCGACAATATCGACCTTGACGCCACTGGCGCTGAAGTAATTGTTGTAGTGCGTGCGCAGGGCATCGACGATCTGCTGCCGGCCGGCGTCGAGCGAGCCCTCGTTCTTCTGCTCGGGCAGGCTGATCAGCACTTCGTTCGTGCCCGGCTCGCCATAGTTCTGGATGCGGGCGTCGGTGATGCCTGCATCGTCAACCGCCGTGCGGATGGCGTCGATGTCAGGCCGCTGCGAAAACTGCACCTGCACCTCCGTGCCACCGCGGAAATCGACGCTCAACGGCACCGGCGTACCGATATGCGACCAGTTCCAACCCATCTTGGTGAGGCCGGCCACACTAAAGACCAGAGAAAAAGCCAGGAAATACCACTTCCAGCCCAGCCAGTTCACATTGACATCGTGAAAAAATTCCACTGCTTTTCTTCCCTTCTGCTAGTAGCTCGCTGCTACCCTTTCATTCCGCGTTCTTATATACCGATCGAAACCATCTCGCCGGACTTCAGCTTGTTCAAATGCGCCTCGAAGATCACGCGCGAAACATAAACCGCGGTGAACAGGTTGGCGAGCAAACCGAAAACGAGCGTGGTAGCGAAACCGCGCACCGGACCGGTTCCGAACAGGAACAGGATGGCCGCCGAAACGATGGTGGTAACGTGAGTATCGATAATCGTCACCCAGGCGTGAGCAAAGCCCTGCTCGACAGCCGCCGAGGCGGCCTTGCCGGCGCGAATCTCCTCGCGGATGCGCTCGAAGATCAGCACGTTCGAATCGACGCCCATGCCGATGGTCAAGATGACGCCGGCGATACCGGGCAACGTAAGCGTCGCCCCCGTAAAGCCTAGGAATCCAAGCAAAATAACCAAGTTGAGAAAGAGCGCCAGATCGGCGTTGATGCCCGAGCTGCGGTAGTAGATGAGCATGAAGATCATCACCACCAGCACGCCGACAAACGCGGCGGTAACGCCCTCGCGGATCGAGTCGGCGCCCAGCGAGGCGCCCACCGTGCGATCTTCGAGGAAGGTGAGCGAAGCCGGCAGCGCCCCGGTACGCAGCATCTTCGACAGGATCGTCACTTCGTCCTGCGAGAAGGAACCCTCGATTTCGCCCGAGTCGCGAATGGCGCTCTTGATGACGGCCACCTCGCGGACGCGGCCGCCCATCACCACCGCCATGTACTTGCCCACGTTGGCGCTGGTGTAATCCCAGAAACGATTGCCCGCCTCGTCGGTGAGGTTGAAGTGCACATTCTTCTGGCCGGTATTGGGATTGGTGGCCGGATCGGCGGAACGGAAGTCGCTGCCGGAAACCACCGGAGCGCGATCGACGATAAAGATCCGCTCGGAATCCGAGCCGGTCGCCATCGTGCCCGAGCCGCGCACCATCTCCTGGTCGGGAGGCAGAACGCCGCCCACGCTGGCCAGCGCCGACTGCTCGTCGGCAAAGCCCGAGCCGTCGCCCACGACCGGATGAATCTCCAGCCGGGCCGTCGATTGAATGATCGCCTTGACGCGATCGAGGTCGCTGACACCTGGCAGCTCAACCAGAAGCTGGTTGGCGCCCAGGCTGTAGGGAGCGATCATCGGCTCGCTGACGCCCAGAGAATCGACGCGGTCGCGAACCGTCTCGATTGCCTGCTGAACGGTCTTTTCCTCCATCGATTTTCTGATCTGAGGCTTCATGGTCAGCGTCCAGGAGTTGTCTGTGCCACCGCCGCTGACGTCGTACTCGTTTGAGTATTTTTCGTCGAGCAGCGAGCGCACGTCGCTGGCCCTGGCCGCCGGCGTGCCTTGCACCGCGATCAGGTCCGGCTTGCTGGGATCGGGCTTGACGACCTGCGCATAGCTCAGGCCGGCCTTTTGCAGCTCCTGCTTGACGCGCGCCACCGTGCCGTTGGTCTCGTCGCCGATTGCTTCGGCCACCTGCACCTGCAAAATCAGGTGCACGCCGCCTTGCAAATCCAGACCCAGATGAATGCGTTTGGTGATGGCGTCGTGCAGCGCCTTGCCGTCGACTCCGGCGGGAATTCCGATGATGCCGTACAGGCATACCAGCAGAACCGCTACGATCAGAACAATTTTATTCTTGAGATTCTTCTTCATTTTCCGTTTCTCGAATTAAAAACTTAGGAACCCGAAACGCTGTCGTTGGTGGTTACCGCCGCGATGGCGTTCTTGGCCACCTCCAGCTTCAGGTTATCGGGCGCCACGCGAATCACGATCGCGTCGTCCTTGATGGAAAGGATGGTGCCGCGGATACCTCCCGCCGTCGTCACCCGATCGCCGGTCTTGATGTTGGCCAGCATCTGCTGCCACTGCTTTTGCCGCTTCTGTTGCGGGCGGATCATCAGCAGATACAACAGGGGAATGAACAACAGAATGGGAAGCAACATGGACAAACCGCCGGCGGTTCCGGCCGGAGCCGCCGCCCACATCGCTAAACTCGTCGCCAAATTCATTGCGTCCTTTTCTTGCCTCGGCGACCGGCGACGGCCTTCCGCAGGCACAGGCATAGCCGGCCTTTACGGCCGACGCCCAACCTAAAATTTGTCTCCGAGAAAAACTTCAGCCCCCGGCAGCGCTGCTGCCCTGAACTGAAAGGCGGGTTTACGGCACACTTGAAAACACGGCTTTTACTCCGCGAGACGGGCCGGTTTGCCGCCCCTGTCCGCAACCGCTTCGCAACTTTGCCGCCGCCTGCTTCCTGTTCGACACAGCCCCTCTTCGCAATTCGGAGACGCGAAAAACGCTTCTCCCGCTCCGCTCGCCAAAAGAATGCCTAAAGAGAATAAGAAATGTGCGGCCGGTCCGGTGTCAAGGCTGGATTGTGCGTTGCGGCGCTCAAATCCCACGCCAGCACGCTTTCACGGATTCCTTATGAATCCGCTACCTCTCTTTTACAGGAAGAAGCGTCTCCTGAAGATAAGCGCCTCCCGGCATGTGGAAAAACAGGCTGGAACGAAGCGCGAAAGAGAGGGGCTTTATCCGCGGTCATGGAATTTAATAAAGAAGTCTTGTGGTTAGTCCCCGTAGCGATCGCCGTTTGTTTTCTACTTTGGGTGCTCTGGAACTGGATGCGCGAAGAGCGCCGCAGCCGCCGGCAGAAAGCCCCCATGCGCTATAGCCGCCGGTAAAAGCTCTTCGCCGCCTGGCCAAGATCGAACAGCTACTTTGCCGGCGCGGCTTCGGCCGGCTGATCCTCGTCGCCCGTCTCTTCAACCAGCACCGCCGAGCCGGGCACAATTTCAAAGCTGGCCGCCTCGCGGCCCGTTGGATGAAAGGTGATGCGCAGCGGCTCGCGTTGCCACTCGGGCGCGGCGCAGACCGCCCCGGTCCTGCCCGCCGCCGGATCAAAGGCCGCCAGCTTTTGCACCAGCAGCGGCTTGCGCGCCGCCACCTGCATCACCACCGCATACAGGTTCTTGCCGTTCGCCGTCAGGCCGCAGTAGGCAGCATAGTCGCGGAACCAGCTCACCAGGCTCACGCCGGGATCGTAGTCGGGCAGCCGCACGGCGGTGAGCTTCCCGGTCACGCGATCCACCAGCAGCCACGGCCCCCGCTGCCACACCCACCGGCCGCCCTTGTCGCCGGGCAGCGCGTCGTTGATCCGGATCGCTCGCCGCACCGCAAAGCTGCGGTCGGTCACGTAATGGTCTTCGCCCGTGGTCCAATCTTTGAGCACGGTGTCAACCACCAGCGGCCGGATTTTGAGCGAAGTTTCGCCCGCCGCCGCCCCCGACGGGTCGCCCGCCTTCGAGTACGGCACGCGCTTGGCCGCGCCCAGGCCGACCGTATGCACTTTAGCTTTGCGCGGAGCGGCTTTTGCCGTGGCTAAATTGAAAGCGAAAATCACAAAGACGATTGCGATGAGAACAAAACGGGGCCGAAGGTGCATGGAGCGCCTCCTGGGGGAATGCGAATTTTTTTGAAAACTGGCCCCTGGGGAAAATGACCGGAGACGGAAGCGCCTCCGGCCCAATTTTTAGGTCTCCGACCTCTTGAAGCTGTACTACCATTGGGTGCCCCCGGTCTCGATTTTGAGACCGGGGAACCGCTTGAGCCCATGGATCAAAATCATGCGGTCGGAGACCCGCGCAAAATCAGAGTCCCGCCGCTTCTACCGCGCGCGCGACGCGGAAGGCCGTTGACTCGTTCAAGTGGCGCGCCAAAACCTGCATTCCGACGGGCAATCCGGCCTGCGTTTTGCCGCAGGGCACGTTCACGCCGCAGATGCCGGCCAAACTCGCCGTTACGGTGTAGATGTCGGCCAGATACATGGCCACCGGGTCGTCGGATTTTTCGCCGATCTTGAAGGCCGGCACCGGCGAGGTCGGCGTCACGATCGCGTCCACCTCGGCAAAAGCCCGCAGAAACTCCTCGGCCAGCAGCCGGCGCACCTGCTGCGCCTTCAGGTAATAGGCGTCGTAGTAGCCGGCGGAAAGCGCGTAGGTGCCCAGCAAAATGCGCCGCTTGACCTCGGCGCCGAAGCCCTCGTCGCGCGAGTGGCAATACATGTCCTGCAATTGCTGCGAGGAAGGCGACCGATAGCCGTAACGCACGCCGTCAAAGCGAGCCAGGTTGGCGCTGGCCTCGGCGGTGGCGATCAAATAGTAAGTGGGAACGGCGTATTTGGTATGCGGCAGCGAAACCGGCTTCACCGTACAACCGGCGGCCTTGAGCGCCGCGATTCCCTTTTCGACGGCCGCGCGCACTTCACTGTCGAGGCCCTCGGCAAAATACTCGGCCGGCACGCCGATGCGCAGCCCCTCGGCGGGCTTGTCGCTTTCGGCGGCGTAATTCTGAACCGGCGCGGTCGAGCTGGTTGCATCCTTCTCGTCGTGGCCGGCGATGATGCCCAGCAGCGTTGCCGCATCGCGAACATTCGAGGCGAAGGGCCCCACGCGATCCAGCGATGAGGCAAAAGCGATCAACCCATAGCGCGAAACGCGTCCGTAGGTGGGCAGCACGCCCACCACGCCGCAAAAGCTCGCCGGCTGGCGAATCGAGCCGCCCGTATCGGAGCCCAGCGTAGCCACAGCCATGTTCGAAGCCACCGCCGCCGCCGAGCCACCGCTCGAACCGCCCGGAACCCGCTCCGTATCGTAGGGATTGTGCACCGGCCCGTAAGCCGAATTCTCGTTCGAGCCGCCCATGGCGAACTCGTCGCAATTCAGCTTGCCCAAAAGCACAGCGCCGGCGGCATCGAGCTTTTGCACGGCCGTGGCGTCGTAAGGGGGCAAGTAGCCCTTCAAAATTTTGGAGGCCGCCGTCGCCGGCGCGCCCTTCATCATCAAAACATCTTTAATCCCGATGGGAATGCCAGCCAGCGGCGGCAGCGGATCGCCTTTGGCCGCCAGCGCGTCGACGCGCCCGGCCTGCTCGATCGCCCGCTCTTTAGTCAGGCTCAAATAGGCATTCAGTTGCGGATTCTTCTTTTCGATCCGCGCATAGTAGCCGGCGGCCAGATCGGCGGCCTTGGTGCGCCCCGCGGCGATCTCCTCACGCAGGCTGGCGAAGCTCTTGGGCTTCTCTACAAAGGTCTCGGCACTGTTCGTTTCGCTTGCCAATGGAGCCTCTCTTCAATCAGTTATCAGTTGTCAGTTATCAGTTGTCAGTTTCCGACTGCACGTCTGCTTAGCGCCCACAAAGCTGACAGCTGATCGCTCGTTTCTAGTTCCTATCGTTCAATCACTTTGGGAACCTTGAAGAACGCGCCATCGCTCTCGGGCGCCTGCGACATCACGGCGGCGCGGTCGAGCGATTCCACAACGGCGTCTTCGCGCACCACGTTGGCATTGCCGCCGCTTTCCAGCTCGCTGATCTGCGCCAGCGGCAGCACACCCTTGGTGTCCAGCTCGTTCAACTCGGCCACATAATCCAGAATCGCGTTCAGGTCGCGCAACATGCGCCCGGACTCTTCCGGCTCAAGCTCCAGATGCGCCAGCTCGGCCACGCGTTCCACTTCTTCCACGGTAACTTTGGCAGTCATAGGCTTTTCGATTTTCGAAGATGAAGATCAAGTTCAGTATAGCCCGTTCGCGGCTGCGTTCTGGAACAGCGCGACCGGCTCAATCCACGGTAAGGCTCAGGTTCACCGCATGGGAGATGTTATTGGCGGTTACTGTAACCGGAATCGTATAGCTTCCGACTGGCGTGCCGGAGCCGCCGCCCGAACCGCTGCTGCCGTTCTTGCTCAGCCCGGCCTTCATGCAACTGGAAACGCCTGCGGCTAGAATCACCAGCAACAAGACTGACAGAAAAATTTTGCGCCGTCGCCGCAAAGCCAGCGGCAGCAAAAGCAATCCGCAAAAGACCGGCAGCGCGCGCCAGAAGGGCAGCGGCTCCAGCCGCGACGAAGCGGCCGTCGTCGAGATTGTTACGACAACGTTGCCCGAATTGCCGCTGCTCAGCGTCTCGCCGCCCGAGGGGGGGCTAAAGGTGCAAAGCGCATCGGTCGGCAGCGTGCCGCAGACGTAAGCGAAGGTGGCGCTCGTTCCCTCCGGCGTCAGCACCAGCGTGTAGTTGGCGCTTTGTCCCCGAACCACGCTCTGGCTGCTCGATCCGGAAAACGCGATGGTGAAATCGAAGACCGAGCCCGTCAGCGTTACCGTGCTGGAGAGGCTGCCCGAGCTCGCCGTCAACACGCCCGCAACGGCGCTGGTCGAGGTCGGCGTAAAAACAATCGCAATCGTGCAATTGCCCCCCGCCGCCAGGCTGCTCACGCAGCTATTGGACGAGATGCTGAAAGGCGAAGCGATAACGAACGACGGCGTGGCCAGCGTCGTGCTGCCCGAGTTGGTGATCGTCACCACTTGCGCCACGCTGGCCACGCCCACCGCCGTCGCAAAAAAGCTCAATGAAGACGGGCTGGCGCTCAGCTTGGAGGTTGACGGCGCGCTTCCGTTCAGCGGCACGGAAACCGCCGTTACATTGGAAGTCGATGACGAAACCACGAGCGTGGCTGTGTTCAAGCCGCTCGCCGAAGGCGTAAAAACCACCTGCGCCGTGCAACTCGCGCCGCTGGCCAGCAACGTCGCGCACACGCTGGGCGTAACCGTGTAATTTGAAGCCGCGCCGCCCATCAGCGCGAAGCCGACGTTGGCGATCGGCGAGCCGCCGCCGTTGGTCACCGTCAGCGTCTGCGCCACGCTGGCCACGCCCACCGTCTGATTGCTGAAGGTCATGCTCGTCGGGCTGACGCTCAAATGCCCGGCGGCGATGCCGCTTCCGCTCAGCGATACCGTCTGCGTTTGCTGCCCATAGGCGGCGATCGTCACCGTGCCGGTGAGCGCACCTATATCGGTAGGCGCAAAAACCACGCTGATCGCGCAGGTAGCGCCCGCCGTCAGTTGCGTGCCGCAGGTATTCGACTGCTGAAATTCGCCGCTGATTGAAATCGCGATTCCGGTCTGCCGCTCTCCGCCGGAGTTGGTGATCGTCACCGTTTGCGCCGAAGAAAGCAATCCCACGGCGGTCGCGGGGAATATCAGCACATTCGTGCTCAGCGTATCGGTGGACGCGGCCAATCCGGTTCCGGTCAGCTTCACGGCCTGGGTTCCAGCCGAATCCACATAGGTCAAGTAGCCCGTCACCGCGCCCGCCGCGGTCGGCGCAAACTCGATCGTCAGCGCGCAATCGTTGCCCGCGGCGATGCTGGAGCCAGCCGAGCCGCATGAGTTGCTGGCGACGGAAAACGGCGCGGCGATCGAAATGCTCGTAATCGTAACCGCCGACGAGCCGCCGTTGGCCACTGTCACTGAAAGTTCGGAAGCGACAGCGGCCGTGGCATTATTAATTTCCACGCCGCCAAAGTTCAGCGTGCTGGGGTTCAGCGTGAATTTGCTCGCCAAGGTGCTGTTGCCGCTTAAATCCACCGTTAGTTGGCCGCCGTACACATTGGCGTTGATGGTCATCTCGCCGGTGCGCGCGCCGACGGCCTGCGGCGTAAAAGTCACCGAGAGCGTGCAGCTTCCGCCGGCGGCGATCGTCTTCCCGGCGCAATTGTCGCTCTCGCCGAAATCTCCACTGATGGAAATCGTGGAAATCGTCAGCGCCACGCTGCCGGTATTGGTCACCGTCACCGTTTGCGCGGCGCTGGTGCTGTCATATGCCTGATCGGAAAAAGTCAGCGACGTGGGATTGACAGAGGCCGTGGCCAAGCTCGAACCGGAGTTTGCGCTCCACAGCGCGGTTTGCCAGATGCCGCGGCCGTAAGTGGCCGCCGCCAGCACCTGCGCCGATGCCGTCGCCGGCGCGGCGCTCAACGCCACCACGGGAGCTTCGGGCAATCCCGCGCCAAAAACCGCCCAGCAGACCGCCCCCGTCAACGTGCAATTGCTCACATTCGTGGTGTAATAGACACCCACATCCGTCGCCACGTACACCACGCTGGCATTCTGCGGATCGACCACGACCGCATTGGCCGGAGCAGCCGGCAGATTGGCCGTGATGTCCGTCCAGGTTGCGCCGCCGTTCGTCGAGCGATACACCGTCCGCACATCCTCTAGCGGATTTTTGATTCCCGCCACGGTCACGTAGACCGTTTGGCCCGTGCTGTCGTGACTGTCAATAGCGATGCCGGAGATGTCGAAGCCGTAGTAATTCAGCGCCTGCGAATCGTTGGCGACAGTGTGCAGCGTCAGATCCGTCCAGCTTGGAGCGGTGCTTGACGAGGAATCGTAGGTCGCGCTGAAAACATGTCCGGCGGCATTGCCTCCGTAGCTGGCCGAGCCGTACATCCCCACGTAGATTCGCTCCGTAGTCGAAGAAAGTTTCAGAACGGCCAGGGTGCGGATCAGCCCGTCGCCATTGCAGGGGAAAGTTGTGGCGTCGATGTCGAAAATCTCGCTGATCGCGTCGCTCGTGCTCCAACTACCGCTCGCTGGTCCGCGCCAAATACGGCAGGTGCCGATCAGCAATTGCGAATCGTCCAGCGGATCGACCAGAAACGGCGCGGGAACGGCCATGTCGTCTCCGTCGTAACTCACGTCGGCGTCATTGACCACCGGGCTGACGCCAAAATCGCTCGTCGAACAATTCGCGGTCGATGAGCAGCGATAAATCGCCACTCCCGCCTGGTCGTTTACATACCAGTCGTTCACGTTGCTGGCGTCGATCGCCACCGAGCCGCCGTAGCCGGTAAGAATCTGCGGCCAGTCCGTCGTTACGTCGCTGGCTTTCACGCCCGCTGTTCCGTTCACGCCCACCCCGGCCATCATCACGTACGGCGAGGTCAAAATCGGCGACAGGCTCACCACTTCGGCCAGCGAGCCTAGCGTGCCATTCAAATTCTGAAAGTGATTCGCATCGCTCGACGAGCAGGCCGAGCCGCTCTCGCCGACCGCATCGGTCGAGCGCCATAGCCCGCTATCGTTGCCGATAAAAATTTCGCTGGAATTGGATGCATTCCAGGCCAGCGCGTGCTGAAACTCGCCCACTTCGGCGCCCATGCAGGTCGTCGTATTGGTCGTATTGCGCCAGGTGCAGCCGCTCGTCGTAAGCGGACCGCACTTCCACAGATCGTGCGCGCCGGCAAACAGCAGCGTGTCCGATCCGGAAGCTACGGCGGCCAGCGTCAGGTTATAGTTGCCGTCGGCGATCGTCGCCGCGCTGCTTTCAAGCGCCGTCGTGCTTCGCTGCGTGGAAAAACTGATCGAGCTGTTGCCGCAGCCGCCGCCGCTCGCCTTATTGCACAAGTCCTGCCACAACCCCTGGTCCTTATTGTTCAAATCCACCGTCCAGGCAAAGGTGTCGCCGGTCGTGGGATTGACCGCCAGCGCGCCGCGATAGATCGGACAGGCAATCGAGCCGGTCTTACCCTTATTGGTGGGACAATAGCCCGCCGAAGAAGCCAGATTCGCGCCCGGCTGATTGGTCAGCCGCGTCCAGGTTGCGCCGTCCGACGATTGATAGTAGCCGTGATAGCGCACCGCGGCGATGAATAACTGCCGCGCCTGATTCCAGACCACGGCCGTGCCGGCATTGCCAACGTCGCCGCTCGTGATTAGCGGCCCTTGCACGATACTGCTGCTGCCATCCTCGATGGTGGACAGATGCCAGCTCGCGCCGCTATCGGTCGAGTAGTACAGCCCCTCGACGCTGGAGCTACTGCGCGGCGCGCCCACCAGTCCGCCCTCGTAAGCCTCTGAAACCGCGGCCACCACCAGCGACGGAGTCGTACCGCTGAAAGCTATGCCGGCAAAACCCTCGCCCACAAAACTGAAGTCTTGGCCGCTGAGTCCATCCTTGATGTCCGAGCTCTCCTGGATCAGAGTCCAACTGTTGCCGCCATCGGTCGAGCGCAGAATTCCGGCTCCGTAATAGGAATCCAGCACATCGTTCGGGTCGCCGGTTCCAGCCAGAATCACGCCCGTTCCCCCCGGCTGCACGGCCACCGCGCCAATGCTGATCGAAGCGTCAATCGCCCCGCCCAGCGCGCTCAATGAATCGGTCAGCGCGGAAAACACAATCGATGAAGTCGACGAACTGCCGGCGTTCGCCGCCTTCCACACGCCGCCGCCCGTCGTGCCGATGTAAACCACGTTGCCCGTCGCATCCGACGGATCGAAGGCAATCGAGCTCACGCGCCCGCTCACCAGCCCGAAGCTGCTGGTTGAAACCGCCGTCGGCCCCAACGCCGACCAGGTGCTGCCGGTCACGCTCGGCGAGGCCGAAGCATGCCGGCTTTGCGCCGCGCCACTTTTCCGCAGCGCCTTGGTTCGCGCTAGAATGCCGCCCTGCCGCGTCCAACCCCGTTGCGCCAGAAAGCGCTCCGCCTCGCGCACGCGCGGCGGCAGCGCGGCCGCACGAGCCGCGGCGACGGCTTTTGTCTCTTCTGAAGGCTGCGCCTGCGCACTCGAATCCTGCGCCCGCGCGCCCAATCCATAGAGCGGCAGCGCCAGCAGCCACACCGCTAGCATTACGGCGGCCCGCGCTCCGTGGCCTGCGCTATTGCCTGCTCCGCCGCCAACGGCAGAGCGCCTGCTTTTTGATCCCAGCATGGAGTCCGTCACGCGTCTCTGAATTTCGATTCCGCGAGCTTGTCTTTTAAAAATCCGTCCGTGGGGAAGGGCCCGGAATCGAGGGAAGAACCATCAGCGAAACACGCTTTGACCGGGGACAAGAATGAGGCTCATTATAGGCCAGCGGGAGAAGCCGCGATATGGATTTTCACCCAAAATTATCCATTTTACTTTTCGGCGCCGCGACCCAGCCGCTATTTGGAGTCCAGAAAGCCACTTCGCCCCACCATCAGCTCTACTAGCTAGAGCAAATCTCTTAGTGGTTTTGAAGGGGCACGGCTTTAGCTGTTCAGTTCCATGACATCCTTTACACATTGTCTCCACACATCCTTTACAGTTTTTTGCTATGAGGGGGGTGTGGCATATGTCTTGGAGGATGGTGGGGGT